>Ga0131853_10002304_pt1 | contig 34250 bp, 24 predicted proteins | sample TergutLab28metaG_FD_92764 | JGI IMG/M metagenome (GOLD analysis project Ga0131853, IMG submission 92764) | Labiotermes labralis P1 segment gut microbial communities from Petit-Saut dam, French Guiana - Lab288 P1 (version 2) (version 2) | ecosystem: Host-associated > Arthropoda: Insects >... | reverse complement strand
TGTTCCATGATGATATGGATTTTCTATTTGGAATTGTATTTGTATTGTATATAGTTGATACTTATCTATACATATATTGATGACAAACTGTTTACAGTTTATAGTTATATCTGATGACAATTTTCACATCTGTATGATCTATGGAATATAAATAAATGAATGAATGAATAAATGTAAAGATTAATGGAATGTAAAATTAATGAATGAATGAATATCAATGTCAATGATTAAGGTTCTTAAATAATTTTTAGTTACTTTTGCTTTTTTCTTTTCTTATATCCTTTCACTATAAGTTAAATTATAAACTATAAGTTATTATGTATCATGTAGCATAACTTGCTCATATTATTTGTGTTACGATTAGCCTGTAAGATGTTGTGACAAATGTTTCGCACACTTCTGTTTTCTTTTACGTATGAGTATGTATGACTTTGACTACTTCCATATCTGTAAAGATCTGACAGAAGGTAAATAAATCAATCAATCAGTCAACCATGGGTGCTGGTATTGTCATGGAGTAGCAACAGTTTTGACATTTTCCTTGTGGGATGAACTTGACAAAGGCACGCATTCAGTTTCTTTGTTTCAATACAGCGGTCAGAGTTCACTGTTGTTCCCATACACAAGTACTTAACAAGATAAACACCTTTCTCATCCTCAATACCTGTAGTCATGGTACTTAATGATGATAACACTTTTGAGTTCTTTTTCAGGGGTCATGTGATGCCACACCATTGCTTAGATTTGGGTTCAAAATAGTGAGCCTAGATCATCCCCCATATTCTGCCAATGAATAAATAGTAGGGTCTAATGTGATCTCAATTCCCCTTTTAAAAAAACTGTATTTTCCAGTTCTATATGATTACATACTTAGGATATATGTTGCACACAACTGGAAATTCAATTTTGTTCCTGTGTTATAATTGTGAACTTCCACACATTGCTCCAGATTTACTTTACTTTTTTAACCTTTCAGAGGTGGATTTAAATGCTCATTGTATCTTGTAGCTGCCTAAGTTTTTGTGGCTTAGCGTAGACATTTAGATTGCTACCAAGAGTACACAAAAGCCAGCATAAGGCATGCCATGCCATTCGCCAGTACATTCCAGAGACCAACAGTATCTCCTAGGATGTCAAAGTTTAATACAGTTCTGTATATACAAGCTACTTGCAGCACACTCGTCCCTGAATATCTGCCGACAAGAAAATCATTTGTACTCTCGTACTTATTAATATTCGTTACTATTTACTGAATTTTGGCTGCATAGGATTTATAGCATATGCACCTTATCAGATATGTAACTTCGGTGTTCCGGGTACACACAAAGATTCAGCAATATTATTTATTTAAGGTTCGTATGACTTGTGTGAAACATGGCAAGGGATACACTTATCAATATTCTTGTTGAAGCGTTAAATGTTACAAGACGGCATCAAAAGTTCGTAATCACGAACTCAAAGTGCAGAGTAATAGCAGAGCTATGGCAACACAACATTGTTCAGCGCAACACACATTTCCTAACTTGTATCTACATTATTTTCTGAGTATATTATACACGGGGGAAAGAGCCAATCGTGAGCACAGATCATCTAGTTTGGATCCGAAGTTTTCTGTAAACAGGACGTAATTTTATTACAATACTCAACAACCTCAAACCTGCAGCATAGAATACATTTCTTTGACACCATGGCCACTGCTAATACCAAATAGAAAGCTTTCCGACCAATGGCACCTTAATTACCAAATAGCTATAGACCAACATATAATGAATGCTACATGACACACCATATCTTTTTATAAATGCTTCAATTGTTTGGTGTTAAAAGTTCGATTAAGCGACGTGTAGTGGCCACAGGAAAAACCATGGATGTAATTAGACTGAAAGTCTGTCTACACGTGCTGGTAGGCCACGGTTTTACCGTGTATTATTGATGTTGCGTACGGGCCATTCTTGGTCACGTAGTCAGTAAATAGTTTCCTACAAGGCGTAAATTATATGAGTTGTTTGCACACTTATTAAAAGTAATACCGAAATACCGGGAATGTCTGCAGTACCAGTCTTTGGTTATCGTGTACAACTGGCCAGGGAACCCAACGGAAACACTGAACGGTGTACATGGAAAACAGTTGAAAGTTGATGCTGTGGTCTGTAAAATTTTGGTTAGGTTTGTATGTTTTGAAGCAAATTAAATCATATTATTTGTTAGTTAATTGTGAAATGTAACATTATCGGACATACATTTTCTTATTTTGTTATTATAACTTGTTAAATCAGCTGTACGGTGTTCGTCTGTACTCTCTCGAACCTTCAGATTTCATCTTAGGTTAAACAAGTAGCAAATGGAGTCTAAATCACAACGTTTTAATAAACAAAGGTTAGGGATTGCTCGAACAGGGTGTAATGCCACTGTGCCTTTATCGTCTTTTACTTCGGAGGTATTATCTATTGAAACTAATAATTATACGTTAAAAAAATTCAATACGAGCTAAGATATGACGGTTGTAATAAATGAATGGTGGGTTTTTGCATTATTATGCCTGCTTGAAGTTAATTTTGTTCCAGTATATATTTGGTCCTTTTAATGAAGAATATATAATAGACGGTTGACAAGTGTTTTAGATTTTGAAATGGTAAGTTTCACGTCCACTAATTCACAAATTTTCATTTTGATAAAACCTTGACATGTTGAAATGATTGTGTACGTTGACAGTTTGGGCATAACGAGTTCAGAGATCTGGGGAAATTTCAAGGAAAGACAGTAGTTGGAACCAGTAGGTGTACATGGGAGAATAACATTAAAATGGTCTGGAACCAGTAGGTGTACATGGGAGAATAACATTAAAATGGTCTTAAAGAAATAGGGTGTGGATTGGAATCATATGGCTGAGGATGGTGGTGGGCTGTTGTGTACGTAATAGAACCTTTGTTTTTCACCAGCTGCAGGGAAATTCTTGAGTAACAGAGGATAGATATTGGTTTGTGCCAAATTTCTGTTAGTGACTGATATATTTCTTTTGTAAGTTACTTAATTTTTGAGAAATGTTTGTATTATGCTGCAGTTGTTCCTGATTGTACTTTTCTGAAATTGTCACATACTGTGTAGGCATTTGAATGTTGTGTGATAGCCTTCAAAATTCTTAATATTACAGATTATGTTGGAAACATAAAATACACAAGTGTGAAATGGCAGAACCGTCTGCAGGAATAGAAGTACCAAATTTGGTACGCACTGTGAATAGTTCAAACTGGGGAGGTCCAGGTGCTGCAGAAGGTGAAGTGGTTTGTGGCATAGGAAATGACTGTGTGATATTTCCTAATACAAGTGATGTCTCCAGCGTGCCTCATCAACAGGGTATTGAAGTAGTGCAGTATGCTTTCCCTGAACAGGATTTCTTGGATATCCAAGTTACCGAGGAAGAAGTGATAAGTGAAACATGGGATAATGGGCAGCCAATAGATGATGAAAGGTAGGGAAAGACTGAGTATTAGTACGTATCAGTAGCATTTAAAATGAAATAATACTAATCATTTGATGTCAAAGACTTGAATGAACTGTGTTGAGCTTGTATCTATAGACGTTAGTGAAAATAACAGATTGTAACCGTTCTTAAGTTGTCATGCTTGAAGTATGCATCTGCAGAATTAAAAAGGAAGACATATTTAGCAGTATCCTACTCCACTTGTCCCCCAGAATTACAGTGGAGCATATAAGATGGCATAGGACAATTGTAAATGTAATGATGGCAGTAAATAATAGTACTTGTATCTATATGTCACATAACTGGAATAACTGTGAAAGCCACAGACTGTCTTGGCAATATGGGAGTAATGAGCAAACATTGTTATATCTACTTTTAGCTGTCAAGAGATATTATCTACTTATTACTTATGTTTTAAAATTATTCTTATTATAAATACCCCATAGTGTGTATAATACTATAATTGAGTACACAGTTATGAGCAATACAACTTTGTATTGGTTTTTTATATGTATGTAAATTGTATGACTACTTGTTTTCATCAAAGGTTGGTTATCTTCAGACCAGTTATGTGATGTAAAAATAAAAATACAATTGTAAATTCAATTTGTAGTTAGACTGATATCTCAGTCATTTGTATAAGGTGCATGTTTATCATCAATAGGATTTAAAATAGTTACACTATATAATGGAATAATCAAATCTTAACAAGTTGGCAAGGTTAAAATTATAGTGCCTTAATTTCTTTATTCTTTTCATGCAAAATTTTGCATATCAGTAGTCTTTGCAGTTGAGAGGGTGTGCCACTTCTGTATTTCCAAGTGGTAAAATGATATTACTGTATTTTGATGTGATTTTATACTATAAAGTTCACTTTACAACAGGCCACGAAGGCCTAGAAGCAGAGTAGAGGTATAGCTATACACTTTCTTTAACTTTGAAACTAGTTGGGGGTGTGTGATCTTCACCTTGCCCCTTTACCCCCAGCAAAGAAACCTGGTACCCATTGTATAGGTGGCAAAGTCAGCCCCACGGCTGGTCTGGATGGGTGTGGAAAATCTCACCTTCACCGGGCTTCCATCCCTGGACTGTACAGCCGACAGTGAGTCACGATGTATGCTTTTCAGTGCCTTTATATTTGTGACACTTGCCCAAATCAGTACAAGAATGCAAAGAAATTGCTGAGCAGTTTGAAGTACAGTAATGATTTTCACAGTACTTAGATTTTATTTACATGGAACTTACAGAGATTTTGCCACCAACAGGACGTGGCCATACATTTCAGCTGCACACTTTTTCTCAGCTTAGTAACTGGTAACATTGAATACAAATGTGACTTTATTTGTGCGGGGTAGGAACTACTGGATGGCTTTCAGGTGGAGAATGTCAGGTAAAACAATTTTATCCCAAACTTCGTGAGTCACTGAGTATTTCTAGACAGTGAGGAGTCTGCAAACCAGCAGAGTTTTAAATGGAGAAAGGAAGAAATAAGGTAAAGGTATAACTTTATAAAGGAAAGGAAGAAAGAGGTGAAGGATGAAGCTACAAAAGAAATGTTGAGTTTCAGGATTCAGAAAATTTCTATGTCACAGAAAGTTTATGTAGGTTTCCAAGGATTTGTAGTGGTTAACTGTAACTTTCTCTTACTTGTTTTGGTACAGTCAGCACATGATGGAAATGAAGGTGGCATGCAACCCCACAGCAGAACCTGATGAAATTGACATACCATTACCACAAGATCAAGATGCATACACAACAATGCGCCCTTATCCTTGCGATTTCTGCAGTCGACGTTTTCGTAAAAAGGCAAACCTAATGACCCATATGTTGGCCCACCAGACAGATCGTCCATATGGCTGCAACCTTTGTGGAGCTCGATATCGTCGCAGATGTGACCTTATTAGCCATATGAAAATCCATGCATATGCTCCTGGACATCTTGGTAGTGATGATGAGGAGGAAGGTGTTCCCACAAGTAACTCACATGATCATAACAATACTGTTTCGATGAAGGGGAGGAGAAAGAAAGTGCAGTCAGCAGCACCAAAGAAACGGAAGTGTATTACTGCTCCAGCCCAGAGTAGTAGCTACATGGAAGAGAGTGATGGCCCCAACTTTAAAGATTTCAAAAGATCTAACAACAGTAATAGTTCATCTCGTAAAAAACTTGGGAACAGTGGTAGTGGAAGTTACAGTTATGTTGATGAAGATATGAAATTACTGTCTCAGCCACCTCCCAATTTTACACCTAGCATGGAGCCACAAGAACCTGCCATGCCTCGGTGGCCTGTCATTGACGAAAGTCGTCCGTATGTCTGTCAGCACTGTGGCGTCGGTTTTGCACGTGAGAAGGCACTTGCTTCACATGCAAGGGTGCATGCTGGAGACAGTCCATTTGAATGCAATACATGTGGTGAGATGTTCTGGGATATTGGACTGCTGAAGGAGCATTCACGCATTAAGCATGCTGGAAGAAGTCGAGATGAGCCTGATGTTTCTGGTCCATATACAGGTGATGATCGGTTTGGAGAGTTCCACTGTGAAACTTGTGGCCTTGGTTTCCATCGACAGGATCTTCTGAAACGTCACCGCAGGTGAGTATGGTGTGTTAGTCCCTCACCTCTTAACCATTAATTGCATGAAATCTGTGGAGTAACAGATGTGTTCCCAGACTGGCAGCTCCATGCAATTACATGCTAACCTGCTACACATAGATTTTCCATTTTTGTTACAAATGTCTGTTACAGGTGACTGATAAAATATTTGTTTATTGTTGCCGCTTACGTGTAAAGGAACTCTTCTCCCATTTAAAGGCCTAAATCTTAAAACCACATACAACTATAGTTTTACCCTTTGTCTTATATTGGTGTGGAATTTGGCCTCACAGAACATTTTAGAACAGAGTGTTAAGGAGAATATTTTTGGACCTAAGAAACAGTAAAAGGAAGATGGAGAAGGTTACATGACAAGGAACTGTTAAATTTTTGCTATTTATCTGTTACGATGGTCAGAAAACCATAGAGACAGATGCAACTGAAAAAGATAATATTACATTTAATCTTATATACATAGGGTATCAGCTGGACTGAACTGGTTTATGATAGGAACTTTGTGAGCGTAGTGATCCGGAGGTGCAAAAATCCCAGGTGCCAGGTCACTCGGGCAACTAAATTTTGTACAGTGACACTCTCTTTGTGGGTTCTCGTTAACTGCTGGCACCTAGAATTTTGGGCTGGCTCCTAGATTTTTGGAAAATTTGTGCATTCATCTAGTAACAAACATCTACATTTCATAAAAGAAATTAAAAAGGCTGTGCAGTAGCTCAGGCAGTTACTGTCCTGTCATTAGGGAGATCTCAGTTCAGTCCCAGGCCAATTCCTGTGGAATGTATGGTGGGTAAAGTGGCACTAGGGACAGTTTTTGCTTGTTAGTATAATTCCACTAATGTTCCATACTTCTTCATTCATCCATCACTGACACTACATAATCTTAGTGGGTTACAGTGTTGTTAAATAACACACTTAAAAGAATTTCATAAGTACAGTGAATTTTTTGACCAGCTGAGTAACTCATTTTTTCAGCATGAGTGTCCACCATGAAATTAATGAGCAGACCGATATTGAACAGCTGAATTAGAAAATAAAGGCTGTTTAAAAATTGCTAGCAAGGAGTAAGACAGGTGGTTGTATTAACCACTTGAAAACTCATAGATTTGTTGTGGTTTTTATTTTATTCACTTATGCCTGCATAAAATATATTCTGTATCAATTGATATCTTGCAGTGACATATTGTTTGTGACCTGTGTTTGTGACACTAGGTTTCCCCCCTCTCCCCAGATTATGCCATGATAAAGTTAAGTCCTGAACAGTAGTTTACCACATATTTTGTCTTAAAAGACTGCACTTTGTTTATTCAGAGAATTCACACTCTTTGATTTTGAGTTTTAGGCTTATTCACATCCCTGTAGAGCACCTGTTAAATTCTCTCACTCACACACTCTCTCCTCTCTCCCTCTCAGCCTCTCTATTCATAACTATAGAAATATGAGAATAGATGGACAGATTTTCACTAATTATGATACTGGAGAATTTCACAGAAAGTGTTGAGCCATTTCTGTTTTCAGTTAGATGGAACAATTTTAATGGCTGCATTACCTGAAGACCTAGATGCATTTCCCCAGCACATAATTTGCTTTGTGGATTCTGCATGCACATGTATTTGCATTCCTGCTGTGCGAACATCTACATTCACATTTGAATAAAGGTAGACCAGCTTAATGACACTTGTTTTATTATGTCAATCTACAGCTCAACATGTTTCAGATGTTAATACATCCATCTTCAGGAGCAGTAAATTGACATAATAAAACAAGTGTCATCAAGTTGGTCTACCTTTATTCAAATATCAAGATGATGCACGGTCCAATACGCATAAGATCTACATTCACATCCGTGCTGTACCCTCATGCAAAGTTTGGATCTTGCTGAGATTGCTAGGGTGTGGTTAAAATGCAAACTCTGGAGCACCAGATTTTTAGAGTATCAAATGCAGTGTAGTTACACTGTGGCTACTTTTCCTAGCTTGTTTGTTTCCAGAATGGAGTTCCAGCTTGGAGACATTTGTCAGATATGTTTCATATTATTGTGAATATGTCAGTGCCACATGTACTATACCATCTCTTGACATAATGCTGCATATAGTTTTGATAGAGACACAAGGGCTTGTTGTGTCCATTCGAGACCCTGATGATACACTGAACAAGTTCTAATATGGATATCTTCTCCCAAATTTTCTCAAAATCTCTCTTGCCAGATCCCAGCCCTTCTGTATAGATATAGATATACAGGTGGTGTGTAATGTTTTGTGAATATGCCTAGAAGCAAACAACAAGGTTAACTTCTGTTCCTGTATATGGTGTACACTGTACAGGTTGTGAACAATGGCTCATTCACTCAGGATGTGTGTTTGATATGAAAGTTTAGGGTCGTATGTATGTGTGTGTGTGCACGCACACACTTGCCTGCACTGTCACTTATTCCAAAGTCTGGTGATGGTAGCACATTCGGTTAAAATAAAGACTGAATTATGCAAGGATAGAAGATGAGTATTCTCAGCTACAGTGGGGGAAATTATGTGCATAATATGGTACTTGGTTAAATTATTTGATTGAATTATTCCTGTAATTAATTATCTACATTTGCTGAAAGTGTGATATGGAAATACAGTTTATCGTGTCTAAAATGTGTAACACACATTTAAGTCCAGTTTACTTAAATACTAGCCCATTTATGCCTATGGTAAAATGCAAACTGGGACTCTTTCCCAGTTAGGATACCATTCAAGTAGAGATGGTAAGTGAATTTTTATAACAAGACTTTTCCTTTTGCTGCCCCTCACCATAAAGGTGTGGAAGGAACATGGAATTAAAAACTTAACACATTCTAGACCTCAGCTGTATATCCAAATAAATATTATTTTTTCTGTTGGTATTGCATTACTGGCAGGTGAAAGAGTATGAGGTAATATAACAGAGATATGTAAAACAACCTGTGTATGAATGTAATACATTTTAAACAGATTTTTTAATATGGATTTTATAATAATGACATCCTGCATGGTGCATGATCTGCAATTGACATTTGTCTTCATTAATGGTTTCTCCCTGAAGATGATACAATATGATCTGAACATGTAGGAGGTATAGTAAAACAAAACAAAGAGCTAACTAATTGTGTATATATTTATGGTCTCTTTTCACCCCTGTTAGTTGCCTAGTGCTTGAAAAGCAGTTAAATTACTGCTAACCTGCTCTTGACTTCTGTACTCCTGCCAAATGCTGATGTCTTCTTTATTTTTACTGTTGTATCATTTTATAGAAATGGTTGTAGGCTTTGAACTTTTACAATTTTGAATGATTTTCATATTCTTAAAAGATTGAATGTCCAGTATTTCTTCATGACACCACTACTTTCCCTGCATAGTTCTTATTCTGATGTAAGATGCAAGACAGTATTTTAGAAAGGGCTTCTTTAACCCTTGCAGGCTGTGATCAATATGCTGTGTTTTCTGACTGTGTGTGCACACTATTATAAGATTACACATATATTTGCAAAAAGATGCTGTGGTAGCTTTTGTCAGCCATTGGGATATCTCAGAATTTTTCCAAGGAACTGTACAGGTATAATGTCAGAAACCATGTCTCAACCAGGCACTTACCATTAGAAGTGCTCACAAAGTGTTTTCAAGAGAACAGAACATTAGAAGTGATCATGGTAGGTACTGAAGACAGTTGTGCAGAAATGTACAGAAGTGTTAGATCCCCAGTCCATGATAAAATCTCAGTTTGATCATGACTTAAAGAAACATTCCTAGATCATATTTGTACTTATGGTTCATGCTTTGGTAGCATGGTACAAGGCTTCCTATCATTGATGACCTTAAGGTAGATACCTACTTTGTCAGAACTTATCTCATCTTACTTTTTTGATATTGCTTCATTTGGCCAAGCATGCAGCTTCAACCCTCAAGCTCTAAATCCTTTAATGCTCTCTGAACTAACTATGCCTTAATTGTTTTGCTTTTTGTGCCTAAGACATGGTTGAAATAATACATATCATGGCATAGCCTGTGATATTCCCTGAGCAGCTGACAGGTGAAGTCCATATTTTGGATTCGAACAGTTGTATGGACATCAGCAGAGAGAAACCTTTCACTTAACTGCATCTTGAGTTGTTTAGTATGTTGACATTCAAGATTATGTTTTATTCTAACTCCATGTTACATGGTCTTTCATGAGCAGTTGGTAGTTATTTAGCTGATCAAGACACATTTTACTGATACGGATTCAGAATTTTCGTGTCACTCATCACAAAAACTTGCATTGGACGCTATCCTGAGCGAGGCCAGTTCCGTTTGCTTTAAGTTTATTTCAGTAAGGTCCCGTATTTAATATATTCTCTCCTATGACCATTCTTCATGGAGTAGTAATCAAAATATATGCCTTTCTGTTTTCCACTGCATGCTGCATTTTCTGTTCATATCAGGCTCGTTGGTTTAGCCATGCTAACAATGTTGTATGAAGAGTTCACAGTGTGGAGTTGCTTGGTGTCCCTGTTACTCCATTTCATTTGTATCAGTTGTGATATAGCTGAGGGAAATTTATATATAAATGCTACCTTGGATTTCTAAATTTTAAGAAAGGGGTGTTATTTTTGGTGCAGAATCCATGTCAAGTTTGAGCCAAACAGTAGTATGGCAACACACGTGTGTCAGGTGTGTGGTCAGAACTTTCCTGGGCAGAGTGACCTTTTGGCGCATGTTGAAACACATGCACGCTATCAGCCACATCGCTGCATGCTGTGCGGCGAGTGTTTTTTGGATGCACCAGCTGTTGCTGCACATGTACGCCGACGGCATGCCCGTAACATCCCACCTAATGCCTGCACACTCTGTGGTAAAACTTGTAAAGATCGCCGCTCCCTCCAGAAACATGCGTGGGTCCACTTAGCTGAACGCAGCTTTTCCTGCCATAAGTGTGGGAAACGATTTCACAGTCGTGCACGTCTTAAAAGGTAAGCCTGGTCATTGTTTCATGAAACAATCAATGTTGAATGTTGGGTGGGGTGCCATGTTGCTTCTTATTAGTTGACCCCAAAACCATCCTATCAATTTTGTTGTGACCCAGGCCACTTTCAGGTGGCCTAGAACATTCTGCTAACTTTGAATTGGCCTAAAGTAATCCTGCTACCTTTCATGTGACTAAAAACATTTCAGAAATGTCATAGACTCTGCAGTTACCCTCTCTCTTGTCTTGCTGCCACATCACAATAGTCATGATACAAAGCTGCACCAACAGTAAAGACAGTGTAGTTACACAGGTTTTTCTCATGCCAGTCCCACTTCCATTGTACATTGATTTGTTCATCTTCTGCTTCACCAGTACAGCAAGAGGAGAATATTTATAAAACTTCAGAGTAGACACTTCAGATTATTGGAAATTAAGTGTAAATCAAATAGGTTTTCTGTTATTTGATTTTTCAAATTCAAGGGTTTTACATATAACAACAGCTTGAAATGGGCACAGGCATTCCACTTTGCTTGGAAAATAAGAGAGAAAGAATTACATTTGCCCCAAGTGAGGATAAAAGTGATGGTATTTCTGTGAGGAACTGCAGGGCGTATTTGATCACGTCCATTAGTAGCATGTGAAAATTCTGTTACGAGATTCAATTGAAGAATTAGTGAGGGAAACTGTTTTCAGACTGACAGTTTTGAAAGAGAATCTGCATGAAAATTGTAATGATAATGATGGCCACATTCAAAAATTTAATTGTGAAGTTCACACTATTTTACTGTTGGGACATTTATTAATACACTTGGACCTCTGATGATGAGAGAACTCACAGTCACATGGATCACATCCTGATAGGTAGGGGATGGCATTCAAGATAGGCCTGCTTGATGAGTCATCTTTCAAGGGCACTGGCTTTGATACTGGTCACTATCCAATGGCTGCAGTGTTTGGGTGGAGATACAGCAAGTAAATGAGCAGTGTAGAAATTTTATACAGAGAGAGTTGACTCAAGAATCTAAACAGTGTTGTGAATGTTATTTAACATCTGAGACATATTTGTAATATTGGAGAACTGAAAGAGTGAAAATGTCAATGGAAAATAGTAAGTGGAATTATCAGAATCTGAGCTAAAATATGTTGTTATGAACAGAAGGAGCATAAACCATTGTTTGACAAAGAATTGTCAGGATAAAGAATCTTTGGTTCCTTTAAAAGTCATGAATTTCTTGATCAGTGGAGGTCCTGTTAGCTTCTGAAGAAGCACTGTGCTCCATAGAGTTAGAGAATTATGTTTCCTATGTAATATGAAAGTAATAATCAGTCAATCATTTAATATAAATTCATCAAATCCATATAAGGAGACATATAAGATGTTTAAGTACATCCATTTGGACTTATCCATTGGCTTAGTTTTTAATGTAACTAGCTGGGTTATTCATGTAGAGCATAACACTTCCAGCACATTTTTGTATTATTTTTCCAAGGCCTTGTGTAACTTTAATAACTCAGGTGGCCATAGTAACAGTAACAATAGTGTTGACCTTAGTGTACAAAGTAGTTGCAAGTATATGTAAGCATTCATGTGAAGTATCCATTATTATTGTCCAGTTTTAATGATAGTTGGTATATTTTGGTATATTCTACTAAAAATTCCAAATTTAGAATTTCACACATATCTGTGTAGTGAGAGTTGAGTTGTTGCTTGTAGACAGCTGACAGATGGACAGATATGCCAAAGCTATTAGTTGTTTTTTGCAGTTTCTTAGTGAACATGCCCAGAACCACAAAATTTTTGAAGTTGATTCACTTTGCAGCTTCAGATGGAGAGAATGTGAAGAAATTTCTACCCTGACAGATTTGAGATTCTCACAGCAGTGTTGCTGAAGGATCAGGTCATCTGGCATGTTGTGCTGTGTCACTGGGGTAAATAGTTTGCAACGTTTTGAAGGCACCACTGCCCAGTGAAACATAAAGAACTGTTTACCCACCCACACATCGTAACATTCCAGATGACATGAATCTTCGGATTCCTACTCCAGTGGTCCATAGGTTGAGGTAGGCTCATTCCTAGGGGTATGAAGGTAAAAATAAAACCTCAATGGCAAATCCTGATCTAGAGATCAGGTCTAGTTCAAGGGTACACAATGCAGCAGCGAACAGTTCCACTAGACCCGACCTCCAGATCAAGATTCCCCACTGTAAAACCTATCATGAAACATAACTTTTAGTTAAAATTAAGAAACTTAAATTATAGTATAGTGTTAAATATCATGGCCTGATTCAGGGTGGAGAGTAATGACACTGCCTGACTCAACCCCACTGAACTCCAAAAAATCCCAGCTGGGAACAGAACATTGAACTCCAAGAGTATATTTCAGGTATAAACATATATGCATTTGTGTTGCTTATCACTTCAGTCCCTGATGTTGGAGACACAAACATTTTGTGAAATGACATAAACACCACATTCATGTGGCTAATGGCCTAGTTAGACATGCAGCATTTATAGCCATAAAAACTACAGATCATAATGTAGTGTTTTTCTGACATCATGACTGATGTACTTGAAACTTCACAGTTAGTGTGTGTCTGTGCTTTAAATGTACCATCTCACACTGGCTTATACAATGCAGTGCATCATGTGAAGTAAAAATAAGACAGTATCATTTCTGAATAGTTTCTGTTGAGACCACTGGACGGCTGAGTCAGTGCAGTGACTAGCTACAGGCCAGATGATGGGCGTCGAGTTCGCAGTATGGGCCTGCCCCCATCTAGCCTAGCTGTGTATTCCATTTATTCTCCCATCCATTGGCTACCAGGGGTCTTGATTCTGGAGTCAAGAGATCCCTGCATGGAGCTAACAATCCATGTATATACAGTGCCAAGGATAAAAATGTGCTGAACTGCATCACTGCTGTCTTTGTTTGCTGACATCACATGGGACCATATCTACAGGGACACGCCTTTAAATTATCTTCTGCTGTTGTGCTGTACAAGTAGAAAACTGAAAAAATAATGTAGATCAGCTCATTTTTCATTTTCACTTCTTGTGCTGGTTTCCGGCATTAAAAATTTGTTGTCCTATTGGTGTGAGAGATATCATAGTCTAAATGATCATAATGGTGACAAGGTGATTTGAAGCTAGGTGACAGAGGATTTTGTGTAACATTTAACTCCACCCTGCCTTCATTCAGGCACTGAGTACTGTATATGCTGTAATTTGGTGTGCACCTTTTTTCCCTTCAGCCATGTTTACCTCATTTAATTTTAAAAAAATACCAATGGGGTTGGCAGATGGTATATACACCAAAGGGTCAGACAAATGGGGATGTCCATGAGGCCTGACCTCTGTGATTCCTACATATATTGAGTTAAGAATATTAATATACTCCTGAAATATTGCACAGAACCTTTCACAAATCCTTGTTATGTTCTGTCCACAGACACATGGTTTCTCATAGAGATAAAGCAGTATCTTGTGATGAATGTGGTTTGGAATTCCCTGATGGACGTGCTCTTATAAACCATCGTCACAGCCACAACAAAGAACCATCAGCACGTCAGTTTTCATGTGCTGAATGTGGCAAGACCTTTGGGTCACGCAGTAGTCAACAGATTCATGCACGTATCCACACTGGTGAACGTCCATATGGATGCCGTTTCTGCTGGAAGGCATTTGCTGATGGTGGCACACTGCGTAAACATGAACGCATTCACACAGGGGAGAAACCGTATGCCTGTGCCGTGTGTCCACGTGCCTTCAACCAGCGGGTAAGTAAAATATCTTGGGTACATTGGCATTGTAATTGCAGGTCTGTATTGTACATTGTAATTTCATAAGTTCAGTTTTCATATAAGACTCTGGAGTAATGTGGCAGATGTTCTCTACCACCACACCAAATGGGAATAGAAGCAGTCACACAGCAGTGTACTGTAAGCCAGTATTAGTAACAGGTGGTTGGACAGGGCTCCTTGTAAGTGAAATGAAGTTGAAAATTGCTTGCTTTTGGAATGTGATGTTGTGTAGCTATGTAGATAGACACCAGTGTCTCAGAAGAACATGGTACCTCCATCTTCAGGGTAGAATAGTGACCTGAATATGGAAGCAGCACACCTGTCTACCAAGCTACACAGCATCACATCCCAGAAAAAGCAATCTTTGTAGGCACCACCACTAAGAACATCAAATCTCACAAGACATTATTGTTCTGATGCTTGCCCATATTTGATTGCCTCACATTTCTTGTGTATTGTATAGATATTGCTCAGAAGTTTGAAGATTTCTGTGATATTAGAGGATGTATAGTAGGATTCCTTTAATCCAGCAACCACTGTAGTGGACAGGTGCCAGATTTTCAAATACTCTGAACTATTGGAAATTACCTGTACTGACACACGTTCCTACAGTTTTTTTTCTCTCTGTCTCTTCTGCCCTCACAGAATGTGCACTTGCCAGTTATTGTTATTTTATCGTACAAAACCTTAAACTTTTCAATTATGATGCAGTTGTAACTGGTTATTTCATTGCTTTATGTCATAGATAGTTGATGAACTGGTGTTACATGAAGCCATAATCTCTTCAGCTTTCACCACTTTCATGCCTGTTAATTATTTCACATTTCTGCGGAATTGTTAATGTTGCACGTTTTCTCTTGCCAGGATTACCTTGTTTACTCATTGGGTCATTTGAAACCATTATAATAGCTCAGTGGGCTAAATAACTTCCATGTAACCCAAGATGAAGTCACAGAATCAGTGTGCACATCTAAAATAAAAAATATAAATACGGCAACAAAGCCAGAATAGCATTAATTAATATGTAGTGGATATTTTCAGAACAGGAATGACTTATACATCGCACTTCCCATTTTATGTCATTACCTTGAATTCCTAACTTACATGGCCTAAAAACTTCAACCACATATCCACATATGATATTTTGTACAGGACCACAGTTTTGTGTTCTACATAGCTATTTATAATGATCCAGGTTGCTAAGCAGCTATGTGAATAGCATATTCCAATATTAGTAATGTTTTTACATGAATGTACTATCACCAACTCCATCTTTTACAGGTGGTACTCAGGGAACATATCCGTTCACATCATTCAGGTCCAGAGCCAAGGACATCTGGCAGTCATGTAGCAGTGTATGTTTGTAAAGTGTGTACAGAAGCATTCAGCAGTTCTGAGCAGTTGTGTGCACATCTGATTCAGCACAGTGATGAAAATACTGCAAAGCAACGGATGCCAAAGTTGGGACCACGCAAATACAAGCGTCGCCGCAAACTGAACCCACATGAGCTCACTTTGCTGTCCAGTCCTGTGAGTACACCTCACGGAGATGCATCTGCTGATGGGGATCCAGATTCAGATGATGGGAGCAGCTACAAGCGTAAAATTTCCAGGAAGAAATTTAGACAAAAAGGCAAGTCAAATACTGATGAAAATTTTGAATCAGTTGTAAAAAGTTTTGAGTCTGTAATTGAAAATTTAAATTCAATTGTTAGCCACTCAAAGTCCGATTCTGGGAAGGAGAGAGTTGCAAAGGATAAACACAAACCCAAACGCAGATCAGCAGTTGATGGGAAGCACAGTGGAACGAAGTCTAGAACTAGTGCGCCAAACTTGTCATCTGGAGGGTTTGTGAAAAGTACAAGACCTGCTGGTGAGAGTAGAATAAGGCCAAGAACAAAGAATGTGACAGTGAGTACACTTGCAGCTTTGAAAGCTGTAACATCAAAAGCGAGGTCATTTTCAAAAGTTGGACGAGTTGTGAGCAGAATGGGACCAAGGACAAAGAATGTAAATTACCACAATGTGAAGATGGCAAAACTTTCTACAGCAACTTTTCCTGCCAGGAAATCTAAGTTAGTTGAAACTGTTATGGGTACTGTACATGGTATGAAACAAGAAAATGTTGAAAGTGTTTCTAAAGATGGGGACATAAATACTACTGTGAAGGTAGAGGGCAATAATGATGATGTAGCCTCTTCTGCATTGTTAGAAGATGGAAAAGAATTGAAATGTGAATTTACATGTGAAATGTGCAGTGAAACATTTACGAAGCGATCTGAACTTCTGATTCATGTTCCCATACACATTTAATATTGTGGATTTTTATAAATATATTGATAACGTGACCTGCTTTAAATTCTGGTCACGTGTGAGAGTTGCTGTTGAAGCAGTTCATTTGAAAGAGATTTCACTAAGCCATATGAATATATATTTGAGTTCTAGTAGTTATGTAAAGAAGCATATTTTGGATAATGTAACTGAAAGTTTTATCATAACAGGTAATTTTAAGTACTGTAATGTGGTATTTGTGTTGTGCTCATTGTATGTAAAAGATAGTATTAACAGAATAATTTTTATAACTTGTTATCAAGTTGTAAATATAATGTCATTATATTTCAGGCTACAGAAGTGGAAGGATTATTAAATTGCATGTTCGCCCTTTGCACCGATTGGTTGTGCTTGCATAATATCCAAGTCGTCAGTTTTTTAAGAGGTGAAGGAATTTATGTAGTTGACCAACAAATGCACAACAGTAAAATATGCTTATGTATTATTTATTACTTACACATTTCAGTCACTGTTTCAACCGTCATCGGGATACCTTCATATGAATTATGATAAAATACAACAAACTGCCCTATTATATAAGTAAAACTGCATAATGATATAATGAATGTCTCCAGTACTCCATCGGGTCATAAAAATGTAGGATTATATATTGTTCAAAACAGATTAAATTTAGGTTGTTAAAAATAATTATATTGGGTGTGTTTATATTGTCCTGTGTACTTGTTATGCACCCAGTTAAAATGATAGTGATGTATATCCTAGGGGATATCCCTGGAACAACTGCAAAAAAAATAAATCTCATCTGCAGAATATACTCTGTGATAGGTATCTATCCTTTCAACAGGGTGTATAACAATTACATACAACATAATCACACCCAATTTAATTGTTTTAACAACCTAAATTTTATGTGTTTTTAAAAATATGTAATCCAACATTTTTATGACTAAAGGGAGAATCTGAGACACTCATGCCATTGTGGCTTTACTCATACAATTGGCAGTTTGTTGTATTTTATCAGTATTTTTGTGAAGGCTGAAGCATGTAGGTAATAATACATGATAGGCATATCTTACCGTTGGTCATCTACATAAATTTAAATACTCTAATGCATGGATATGGAACGTATGATGGTGAAGGAGATTTTGTGACGGAAGAATGTTGGCAGACCTGCTGGCGGCAATTTTTAGTAAATACCGATTGGTGAAATATAAAGTCCATATTAAAATAGAAATGGCGGACTCGACGGGTTTTAGAGTTGGCGTTGACGCAAGAGAAATGCGGCATGATATTCGAAGCCGTTGCTTTATCTACGTTGACTTACTTCGTGATCGCTATATTAGCGATATAGAAAATCGTATCAGATGTTTTCTTTCTGTTGATGGACCAGTCTCGTTAATGATTGGCAATAATTATTTGCCTTCCTCAGAAAACGTGCGTTTGCTTTGTGCGGGCGATGTTTTGAAGTAAGTTTTTTTACCATTGTTATCAGGTGTAGAGTGTAATGCATATACGGTACAGAAAAACGTACTTTTCGTGAAACGTTGAGGTTATGGTTGCCTTTAAGTCGTGGTATGTCTAGTTATTCCTATTACAGGTAAAGGTAAGGTTCACCCTAGAACAGGCCACGAAGGCCCAGAGGGGGAGTAGAGGTATAGTTCTACTCTTTCTTCAAGCTTGGCGCTAGATGGTGAGTAGTCATCGCAACGCTCCGGAGACTTTACCCCGAATATGACTCGGTACCCATAGTATAGGAGGCTGGCCTGGACGGGTGTAGGTAATCTTGTTTCGATCCTGGATCGTCCATCCAGTAGCGAGTTGCTATACCTACAATGCTATCCCGGCCCGTCTAGTTATTCCCATGAGGGCTGCGAAGCATGTTTCTTTGAGACGACTTTCGTTATCTGTCGTTGAAGATTAGACTGAAAGCATTGCTTCTGATGACCAGTAATTACCTAAGTTGTAGCAGAAACTCGGATTTTTTTTTATATTAAACTCATCTGAGTGCTAGATAGTTTTGTGCTATACTTTTGTGTGCATCAGGTGTACAGGGGGGATTGTGAACAATAGTTTATGTGCAGAAAGTGTATTAGATGTGAGTTATGGAAATTGTGCTTTTATTTGTGCATAGAATGATGGTAAGGAAAAGTATGTTGAAAGGATTTTTAAAATTTTTTGAGTAGTGTTTGTCAGATATTCATTTTGGGGGGTGGTTTACAATCATTCTCTGACCAAGACTTTTAAAACTAAAGTGGATGAGTGTACATGTATATTACAGATACAACTTGGAAGATATTTACTAAGGGTGAAATCTAAAAAGTCACAAAAAAGAAATTTTGGACATCATTCTGTAACGTAGCAGAAATCATGTAAGTTATTGTTTCAGCTTTTGTTATCATGTGGGACAAAATTTTATCATGTGTCTAATTTAACTGTTTATGATTAATTAAGAATGTCAAGAAGGGTATACTGGTTATAGAGAAGATATTGTATGATTGATTTCATAAGAAATCTCATATTGGGATGAGTGGCACTGTCTACATAATGAGCACAACAGAATCATTACAGACGTGAAATCAGGGTTCAATATAAATGAACCATTACAGACATGGCCTACTTAATTTTTCACTGCGCTAATTGTATTTGTTTTTGGTGAAGTATGAACATTATGACCTAAAATTTGATGGAACAGGGCATAGAGGAATTGATATAATTTGGAGTCATTTTGAAGGATGATGGTGGGTTCTTGTAATTCAAGTAATGAGCAATGTTCCATAAGAGGCAGGACCTAAAGTGTGTCAAGAAGGGCCCTATTCCATCATATCAGTACCTAGTATTGTTATGACAATTAAATGAAGAAGGGTGATGTTAAGATATGTAAGGTACCCAGGGGGGGAATGAGAAATGCATTCACATTGTACAGTGAAATATTTCATAAGATGAGATCACATAGTTCAACAGTATGTGGTTGTGGAATTTTGGAGTCATAGATTGTAAAGTTGTGAACTGGATGTGTTAGGGCCTACTTGTTGAAACAGAGGATTCTTAGATTTCATAAGATAGGAACTTTAGTTTCGCAGGTTAGAAATTGTACGTGATAAGTAATTGAACCTTTATCACCTGGGAACAAGACATTTTAAATTTTGATACTCTGTGGCTGTTGGGTAGATATTAACTGTCTGACAGTATTGATATTAATAATGTGTTAAATAGTCATTTTTTTATTTCAGTGAAAGGAACTTCTAAATTTGATTTTAATTAATGTTTCAATAATAACACTTCTTTAATACTTACTCCGTGGAGCAGAGTCCTTTTTGAGAAGCTAACCATTTCTTAGCTAGTCAATAAATTCCCTCCATTTTGTGGAACTTGAAAGTTCATTACCACATTTACAAGTGTCTGTCACCTGTCCATGTCCTGAGCCAGATTATTTCTAGTCCCACTTCCTGAAGATCCATTTTTATATTACCCTTCTATCTTTACATGGGTTTTCCAAGTGGTCTGTTTCCCTGAGGTTTCCCCAACAAAACCCTGCATACACCTCTCCCCCTTATGTGCTACGTGCCCCACTCATCTCATTCTTCTCGATTTGATTGTCTGAGGACTACAGATCGTTAAGCTCCTCGTTATGTAGTTTTGTCCACTCCCTTGTTATGACATCCTTTTTAGGCCCAAATATTCACCTCAACACCCTCTTCTCAAACAACCTGAGCCTACATTCCTTCCTCAATGTGAGTAACTAAGTTTCATGCCATACAAAACTACATATACCAAGGTATACCAACATAAATTACCACTCTGAGTTTTCCATAATAGTTTTACATTACTTATGTATTAAAAGTGTGAGGCATGAACGAGTTGACTTCACTGTTAAGTTCACATGTTCTGGATATATGACTACATTATTGAGCAATTTTGTGTTGAGATTCAGTTTTGTCGTCTTGGATACAGTGTTTTTATAAGTTCAGTGTTTGTGAAATAGTGTGATAATTTGTTACAAAATCCTCATCTTTTATGAAGCTTGGGAGGAATACATCTGACCTTTACAAAGTGTTGTTATGTGCTTATGGTGATGGAACTAGGAGTAGAACTGGTTTTTGTGTGAATTAAGTGATTTCAAGATAGAATGGAAGACACTGCAAATGGCAAGAAACAGCCATCAGACAGCGTAAAGATCTAAATGTGACTGAACTAGCAAGTTACAATCGTCACATAATTCATTGGATAGCAGAAGTATGGTTAGATACACTATGAAACTGATTTTGACAACAAATCTGAGCATGAAAATTGATCTAAATAGTACTGAAAAATTTCAGCACTGTGTTGTGAGAACGTAACTCTTCAGAAGAAGTGCTGATGAGGCTTGAGCCTACAAGTGTGACCTAGAAGCAAAACATCAACATTTCTGGGGAATAATTACAGTCTCCAGGATTGAAAAGATAGAGTTTTTAAAAATTAGTTTGATTTATTTTATGTCAGAGGAATTATTCCTTGTGAATATGTTCATCATGAAGTTGAACGTGTTACATGGAGTATAAACCAGTGACATATACAGGGTAATTCATAAGTCCCTCTGGGATTTCCGACTTCTGCAGTACAGTATCTGAGATGGTCATGCCAAACGGGAGCATGTCAACAGAGGGAGAGACACTCCAAGTTTCTGTCCTAACTTACAGGTGCTTGATATGTCCACCCTTGGTGACGCAGCAGATGTCAATCCTGTAATCAAGTTCCTTCCACACATATTGCAACATCTGACGGTCGATAGCAGCAACTGCCTCCATAATCCTTTGTCGCAGCTGTGGTAAATCACATGGCATAGGGGGCATGTACACACAATCCTTGATGTAACCGCCATAAAAAAAAATCGCAGGGGGTTAGATCAGGTGACTGTGGAGACCAGGTAAAAAGAGGAGAGTCATTGTGAGAAGCAGGCCCAATCCAGTGACCGGGAAGATTAGCATTGAGGAGAGCACGGACATCAAAATGGAAGTGTGGCAGGGCTCCATCTTGTTGGAAAATGAAGTCCTTGCTGTCTTCCTGTAATTGTGGCATTAGCTACAGTTGCAGCATGTCCAGGTAGTTGATACTGGTAACAGTTGGCTCCACAAAGAAAAGTGGTCCATAATCTTTGCAAGAAGAAACAGCACAAAACACATTCACTTTAGGCGAATCACGGACGTGTTCCATCGTTGCATGAGAATTTTCCGTGCCCCAAATGTGTATGTTGTGACAGTTCACCTTAATACGCACATGAAACGTCACATTGTCACTGGAAACCAGCTTCTCAGCTAACCCATCTTCCTCTAGCCGCTGTTGGAAATCCACACAGAAGTGAAAACGAAGATTGCGATCCTGGGGATTCAGCACCTGCAACAGCTGCAGCCGGTATCCTCTCACGCGATGATGTTGCGCAGAATACACCAAACGCTTGACTGAGGCATCTGCAATTCCTGGCTCACGCAATGTATTGACTTCTGAGAGCTCCTGACAAATGTTTCTTGCACACGCTTGACGGTCTCGGACAATGGTCCCCGCTGGCCTGTTTGTTTCGCAGCACAGGCAGCCACTCAGCTGGAATTTCATGTACCACTTACAAATTGTTTTGTCCGTAGGTGGTTCTGTGTGGCATGTGGTTCAAGACCTCAGTTGCACCATCACATTTGACTCAGTTTTGGCAAATTCCAAGACACAGAATGCTTTCTTATTCCCTGTCCATGCCATGTTTCGTCACGACTGCCCCCTAGCAGTGAAACCTGCAAGTACGCCATGGCACCTAGTACACAAAAAAACTTGGAGAGATTTTCTACCTATTGATATGCTCCTTTCTGCTGTGTCTATCTCAGTTGTTGCGCAGCTGAGTTCGGAAGTTCCAGAGGGACTTATGAATTACCCTGTATAATGTTGAGTGTTTATTGTGGTCAGACTAACACAGTTGGATACAGAATGTTGGTTAGCACTTCAAGTTGTCTTCACATGTGTTTAATAAGGCTTCCACCAGTTATGCAGCTGATAATCATACAACTGTAATTCATTCCACATGTGGTATAGATATACCATAGTTATCATGACAGTCTTGAATATCCACTGGCCTAGGCTGTATGTATACACTGTCTTCACAAATGCCATTGGTGTCATTTCAAGTGACCTGGGCTGCAACAGAATGTCATCACCACAGCTGTCTATTTTCCTGAGAAGGTCTTTGTCAGTTATTGGAAAGAGAGTGTCTTCCCTAGCATTGTGTACTGCTGGAGAAGGACATTCCTTTACTGTGTTGATTTCCGAGTACTACAGAAAAGCATCGTATGAACACTGCACAATTTCGTAATTTGGCCTTATGTATTTCTTTGTTACCAGTGCAAATTGTTTCAGCAAACTACACCTGCAACTTGTAAACAGATTGTTGCATGGGTATCTGTTTACCGTAATTTGTGTGAAATCAGTTTTAAAGCCACATTGCTGAATGATTTTGTTCAAATAATTCAGTGCAGCTAGCCATTTCCACGTCAGTAGAGAGGGTTACTTTGATGGACAGTTACAATATGGTATAGAGGTACTATGCTGTACTTGGCCTCAGAGTATGAAATGTTAATCAGGACTTTGTAAGAAAGTCCATTTGCTGTTACTGATGATTTGGTCACAATAAATGTTCAGTATTTCATACAGCATTGTGGTACACTCTGTACATTCTGTTCATCAAATTTTTATGGCACTACATCAATCAAGTAACGTATGAGTATTTTGCTGGATAAATGAATTTTGTGACATGACAGTACCACTTCCCATGTAACAGTTTCTAGGAAAAGATTTTTGTTTGGAAAGAAATGTCATTGTTGTACTTTTCATTATGCTCTCCTAATTTGTTCCCTTGTAGTTTTTTCTTTTTCTTGAAATGCAGCCATTTTGAATGTATTGGGAGTAGTATGACAACAGAAATGAAAGGAAGTTTGTGTAGTGCAGTCCAGAAGTTTTCTTCTCTCAGCAGACTTTTGGGTGTGTATGTAACACTAAAAGCCATGAAGGTGAAGTTCTTAGTAGATGCTGGTGACAAGATATATATATATATTTTTTTACCCTGAGTGGGTGCATTATTGTCAGTATTGTAGGTAGATAGGCAATATAGTGAGAGATTTCAGTACACCCTGCAAATTGTTACACCTCTCAGGAGGTCAGGCCCACGGGGATACTGCTGATGAGCTGACACAATGCAACTTCAACACTTGCATATAGCATTTTAGAAGGATTCAAGCCTTCTGGGAAGTGACACTCACTTTTGAAGGATAATAGTGCCATCTACAACTGCTGGATTCTTGGAAGATGAAGGCAGTGTGATCCTTTGACATATTAGGAAACACTCACCTGACGACATCCCAGAAGCCTTCAATCCCCACTAACACCTCGGTGAGAACCACAAATCTTATGTAACCCAGATAATCATGTTCTGGAAATGTCCACTTGTACACAGGTGTGACTGGTAATGTCCACAGTCATGGGTTGAAGTGTTTGGGAAGCAGCAGAAACTTGAAACTTACATCTCCAGTAACAGATGTCTTAAGTGATTTTGTTCATGAATGATTAAGAATATCACCATTTTTGCAAGCTTTTGTGCGGTGAACTTCAGCATTTTTATTTTATTTTATTTGAGAAACTGGATAAAATTAGTGCTAGGATTGAACATTCTCTTGATAATAACAACAGCAGCAGCATTTTCAGCTCATCTTGTGATCTGGGCATTTTAATATGTCATTTGTTTAGGCTGCAGTGTTTCCATTTCTGCTAGCAGTCTGAATCTCCGCAAGATTGACTTGATGGAAGAAGCATCGTTTGTCCACCTGAGAGTCTTTATGGTTTACAGGACAGTCAAAAACCTCTTGTAAAACTGGATCTGTTGAAAAGTAAATTATGGGAGTAAGGGACGATAATTTGAGGAGAGTGTTCAATATCTCGTTTCAGTATCAGAATTAAGTAAGTTTATTTTTTTCCCCATGCTTTCCCACAAGTGTTATTATACTTTGTATGTGAAATACAAATAGTTTCACCCAGTTACTGCACATGACAGAAGCTTCCATAGTTTTGTATATAAAATCTTAAGAACCGTTATGGTATGCTGAGAGTAGTAGTGATGTGGTGAAGTCAATGACATGTCAACCCATCTGATGAGCACATTATCACAGCTGTGATGATTCTGTCTTTTGAAACTTTCAGGAAGCTGACATATTGCATGTTTTGTCAAAAGTACATTGGTGTGCATACATGTATTGGTACATTTGTGGCTAGAACAGAGAATGCATGACTGGAATATATAGTAGATAAGACGAGCAGAAACTGAGATTCCCACTATGAGATGTTTTTAGTTGGAACACTTAACAAGAAGAGAGGCTGCAGCATACCATCCAACCTTACACTCATGTGGGGGAAAATGGAAAGTTTTGTGTTAGCTTTGTTTGGAATTGACATGTGTGTTAACATTTCATTACACTCAGATATGCAGTACTTTAGAACTGCTGAGTTTGACACAATAGTGACACATGTTGGACACAGTTAGGGATGGTTAAAATTACCAGTTGTAATACCAGGAATAATTCAATATATTTCAGATGAAGAAACAGTCCAAATTAGTTGTGTGTGTGTGTGTGTGTTAATGATTTGCAATATGAAATTCTGACTTTTATATCTAATGTGACATTACTCAAAATATCTTTTCATTCCCAGTATGCAGGCTTGTTCATCTTATAACTTGTTGCCTTTCATATGTTCTCAGGGCTGTTCCATATAAAAATGGCCATTTTCCTTAATTTATGATATAAGTTGATCTTTATGTGCAAAATCTTTTGATAAATGGAACACGTCATGTACTTGTAGAAGAAAACGTCAAGGAGAATGAGGTGTGGTGAATGGGGAGGCCAACCCTGTGGTCTTCCACAGCCAGTTCAGCTCACATATTCTGACTTGTTAACTAAAGTGGAGTACCATTGCATTACAGCCACATGTTTATTCTGGCCTGATAAGGGACTTTTTCAAAAAAAAAAAATAGAGGAATCATTCTGTAGGAATTGTAGGTTGCAATTTGCTGTTCAATGACCTGCAGTAATAAATATTTGAACAAGGTGCATAGGTAGTTACTAAAAGATAAAATAGCCAAATACAAGTTTTTTATTCAGTTATTTTCTTTGTTTCCTTAATTCTCAGCAATACGTATACAACTGTGGGCAGGGTAGCTCAGTCGGTATAGCGACTGACTAGGGCTGGACGGTCCGGGATCGAATCCCAGTGGGGACGAGATTTTCCGCCCGTCCAGACCAGCCCTGGGGCCCACCCAGCCTCCTGTAAAATGGGTACCGGGTCTTTCCTGGGGGTAAAGTGCGGCCGGAGGCATGCTGCTGACCACTCACCCCCTTCTAGTGCTGTGGTCATGGAAGAGTAGAGCTATACCTCTACCCACCCTCTGGGTCACACCGAGCCTGTAACGGGAACACTTTACTTTTTACATATGCAACTGCTGAAAATCAGCCTGTGTTGATCTAACACTTTTGACTCAAAGTACCACCTTTTATAACCTCTTGAAATTTGGCAGACATTTCATGGAACAACTATATATATAAAATAATTATGGTACATGCTTGTAGTTGGGCCCATATTGTACTGTTGAGCCAGCTGATTGAAATGGTGATGCTTTTGACTTGTATTTTTGAGGTGATTGGTTTGAATCTAGCTTGGGACACCAACTATTATGTTTTTCATAGTTTTCTTTGATTCTGCAGGCAGATTCAGGGAGAGTACAAAAAATTAAGCTGCTGTCGCTTTTATATGCTTTGAATATTCCTTGTCAGCCACTCATTCACTGCTCTACAGTGTAAGCAAGATTGGAGGTTCTCACAGCAGTGACTGAAAATTACATTTTCCTGGGATGATATACTGTGTTGTCTGGTAGAAATGTACCAACTTGTTGGAAGAACCTGCTGCCTGCAATTCAAAATAGAAGAGTAAGCCATTACGTTATCAGGAGGATAGAAAAATAAACCCCTCTAGCGTAAAGAACACTGCAGTAATAGGAAGAGAGATGGTAGTCAGGAGTTTTGGTTACACTATTTTAACACTGGGCTGTCAAAAGAGAGACAAGGTCTGAGGTGTTGGCAAAGTACTTGTAGGAGAACAGGAAGGACAGCCATTTTGAGGGCCTACCGTCTTGCCATCCTCTCTTTACTTTTACTGGTTACCTATCTGCACTTATCACTTCAGCATTTCCCTGAAAATGTTGTTACTTTATTTTTTATGCTCCTACATCCTCAGCACCCATCTTGTTCTGCCCCCATCTTTAAACATTTTTTTTCACCACTGATCCTTGATTCCTGAGTGCACCACCTGTTTGCCTTCCTCTACAATTCCTGTTTTTATCCCTCTGGATCCTATCACTTCTTTGATCCCCCCTCTAAATATCTTTCTCACTTTTTTGTCTCAATTCTTCTGTGTTCCACCAACTCTCTGTTCACACATATTCTTTTTATCCCCCAGATCTTCCTTTCGTCCCTCATCCTAAAATATTTGCCACCTCTTTTTCTTGATTCTTAATCATGCTCCACAGTCGTTCTTCCTCTGTGCCTTCCTGCTCTTGTCTCCCCTGATCTTGCCACATTTTCTTCTGCTGTCTGTCTGTTCAAAAATCCCTCATCTTAGTATTTCCCAGCCCTCTTATCCTTGATCCCTGACAGGGTGTACCAGCTTTCCTTCCTTCATGGCTTTCTATCTCATCCCAGGCCTAGTGCACCTATCTATGTGTCACAAGCCCTCATCCTTCTTATTCTCAATTCCATCTGGCTGCACCAGCTTTCATTCCTTCATGGCTTCCTCTTCTCACACACTAGCCTTTGGCTCGTTTCTAAAATTTAGCATGGACTCTGATGTCCTCTACTTTCCTTTGACTCCTGTCTGTGCTGTGCCAACCCCATGGTCCGACTCTCCTCTTGAAGACCCATCATCCACAACATTTAGTTGTCATATCATTCCATATATATATATATATTACACTGTCTTTTTCCTGTTTGTCGTATTGTTCTACCTCAAAAATCAAGGCAGCAGATTCCTCTGTCTATCTAAATTTCTAGCGCTAATTGGTATAATATCCCAGCAGACGGTGATCTCCCATCACCCTACAGTCCTTAGTGACAGCAACATGAAGTAAACCACAAATAAATTGGTGTATTATAGTGTGCTGCCATGTGCAAAATACAGTCCTGTGTGTTTACTTGCATCAGTGCTAACATGTATGGATGTTAATTTCTAGGGTCGTGGGACAAAAAAGAGTGTGTGATAATGAAAAAAATGATGTTAATTGCCTTTGTAAGAATGGGGACAGTGGTCTTGATCAAATATGTATGAAAGAAAGCAAGCCCAAGAAGAAAAAACGCCACATTTCAGGCAATATGATTGGTAGCTGTGATACAGTAAATGGAGATGTACAGACTTGTGCAGTACTGCCCAAAAGTCTGAATGAGAGTGTTGAGTGTACAAAACAAAAAGTTAAGAAGAGAAAGAAAAGGGGTGAGGATAATGTGGGTGGTTTGTCAGATGAACAGTATGTTACAGAAAAATCACATTGTGAGGAGCTGTGGGATGGTGTTCAGCATGCATTAAAAGAGAAAGAAAGTAAGAGAAGACATGGAAAGAATGGCAATGATGTAGATATGAAATTAGAAAGTGATATTTCTGGTAGTGTTACAAGTGCTGCAAGAGGATCAGAGTGTGTCAATACAGGACCAAGGAGTGACAGTCTGGAGGGTGGTGTTTTGAGTAGCATTGGAACTGGCTCAAATGCAGAAACTGTTCAAGATAATGGAAGTTTATTGACAAAAGATGCTGACACCAAAAGACGGAGGAAACGGACAAGGCGACACAAGAAGCTTAATGCATCAGAATGCACTAAAATAACAGAAAGTGTTACAAATCCCAAAATAGATAGCTTCGTTCGCAGTGTAGCTGCACCACGTACGCACATAAGATTTCCTGACTGGGATGGTGATGTCAGCACTGAGACCACAATAAATGCTCAGGCTGAAACTTACAAATGCATGCCAGAAATGGAGTTTGAACCCACATGTGCTAGTCCCGTCAATGTTGAGGTTGGTAGTTTAAATTCATCGGTGGTGACCAGTAATGTGGTTGTAGCTTCATCAGAATTAAATGGGAAGGAAGCTGGGAAACTGAATAGCTTAGCATCACATGAAGAAAAGTGGGATGTGGTGGCTGCGGACAGTGTACATTCTGTTGACTTCTGCAGTGGGTCTTCTTTGAATAATAGTAATTTTGCTAAACTTCTTACTTTCAAAAATTCCTCCACACCACATGTTTATCAGCGTAAGAAGAATGTTGTAGCTGCAGACACTGCAGTAAATGGTACAACTACAAAAACTCCATCAAGCACTGATTTGGAAAATGGAGGGCAAATGGAAGTTAATGAAACATGCAACTTGGATTTGGAAAACAGAGAGAAAATAAACATTGATGATAAAAGGACAAACTTTTCTCACTATCCATTTCTCAAAGAGATGCCCAAGGAAGGGGATTTTGTAGTCTTTAAGGTAGGTTTGGCATATAATATTTGTAGTGTAATGTTGCTCTGTTTACGGTGTTTTGATTTAAGATGTTTGAGAATGGGGTACTAAAAATAGTATTTGGATCTAGGGAACAGGAAATAATAGTAGGCTAAATACAACTACATAATGTGGAGTTTAATAATTTGTATTCTGCACCATATTTCACTGGAGTCATCAGTTTAAAGGGTGATGGGCTTGTTTGGATATGTGGCATACATAGGAGGTACGAGAAATACATAACACAACTTACCCATTGGAGCAAAATCCTTGAGAAGTTAACTGATTCTCAGTTAGTCAAGAAATTCCCCGCATTTTATGGAACCCAAAGGTACATTACTGCACTCACAAGTGCCTGCCACCTATCCCTATCCTGAACCAGATCACAACAAAACTACAGTCTCAAACCCTGAAGGGAAATATGCTCATGTAGTATAGTTTGTAATTTTGTTTGAACACCAGTGAGAACCATCGACTTAAGTTGTCACTCCAGAAAGTTATGGTACACTGCATGTTGATAGTCAGTCATTCATGGTGCTCTTGTCATTCAATGGACTGTACAGTTTTGTTGTGAAACTGTATTTCTTTGTTGCCTAAGCTATTAACTGCAAAAAAGGAAGTTGGAACTGATATATGAAGACTAAGAATTTGGTGAACTGTAAGCAGAGTGGAATATACTAGAAACTTGCATCCTGCATTTTATATTGGTAGTAAACAGCCATTAATGAAAACCTGTTACTACACAGCTTGGTAACTTGTGCACTGCCACTACAAAGCTGGCCTTTCCATTGAATTCCTGATCAGACAAAAGGAGTAGTTACACAAGGATTGGGCCCACTTTGAGACTTGGCTATTGAAGTGAGGATGATGCTGAAATGGGTATTGCAGAAAAATAGGAAGTGTATTGTCTTAACCAGGTAGAATAGGGCCTGAAGGCTGCTCTAGTAATGAATTTTCAAGTTTTAGAAAGAGTGGGGAATTTATTGAATGGCTTGAGTAAGTCATTTGAGTTAGTGATGTGCTGAACAGTTTGTATTCTCTTAATATCTTGGTATCACAATAGTTGACAAGTGATACAGTGCTGGAGCACATTTTTCACCTCTCCTTTGCATGTTAATGCTTTCCCCAGCTCAGCTTCTTTATTTCTTCACCCTAATATTTTTTGAGGAGTACAGATTTTGAAGTTCATGCTATGTAAAGGTGTTCATCTTATTTGTGTAAAAAGATGCATATATTTAATAATGTTTCTTTTATTTTCCTCATTTAGATGTTGAAGTTGGGGGAAGACTATACACCCCAAATATCAGATTACATAACAGTGCAGGTTCAGAGTGTCTGTAAAGTTACCTGTCAGTTAAAGCTGAAAATTGTAGGTAAGTCATGAGTTTAGATTGGCTGTCACCAGTCAACTTACATAAAATTAGTTAAATAACAAGTTCTGAAACAAAAATGTGCAAAGCCTGCTTATTTTTATGTGATTTCCATGTCAATGGAGAGGATCTCTCTCTTTGTATAGAAGTTCCTTACACTTAGGCCTACACTGCATGAAATATATAACCAAAGGTCATGGTCAAATAGTTAGGCCTTATTTATATTTGGGAGGGTGTGACTGTCAAGACACCACATATTAACTACTTATATATGCTGTTATGTGGTCCTTATTTCAATTCCAGTCTTTTGCAGATCACTACCGGTGTTTAATTCTGGTGCCAAAAGGTGAACTTACACCATGACCATGTCTTTCAATATTTCCAGCTCATTATTTACTGATCCTCTTGTTCAATGCTGTACAGTGTTAGCAGTTGAATGTAATGAATAGTTACTCTGTTGGGGGGGGGGGGTTATCCCAGCATACTGGGAAAAATGGCATCATGCAAACTTTTTATGAGAAGAGTAGGGTTACGTATGAACATGGACACTTACAAACCCTCCATCCAGTTGTGTGCAGTATATACATTGTTGGACATTATACATTTATACAGTGATGTGTGGTGTGGGCCGGGTAGCTCAGTCGGTATAGCGACTGACTATGGGCTGGACAGTACGGGATCAAATCCCGGTGGGGACAAGATTTTCTGCCCGTCCAGACCGGCCTTGGGGCCCACCCAACCTCCTGTAAATTGGGTACCAGGTCTTTCCCAGGGGTAAAGTGCGTCTGGGGTGTGCTGCTGACCACTCACCCCCTTTTAGTGCCTTGGTCATGGAAGAGTAGAGCTATACCTCTACCCACCCTCTGGACCACACTGAGCCTGTAACGGGATCACTTTACCTTTACCTTTACAGTGATGTGGTAGCTGATGCTTCCAGTTTCCACAGTGGTTGAACGAGTAGCTGCCTGTATTTATCTGCATGTATATAATTCTTCAGCATTCAGCAAATATTTGCCCCAATATACTTTAATTATTTTCAATCATGTGTGGTCAAAACTGCATTTGGATGAGGGGATTACTGTATGTGGTACATATACTGTATATATATTTTTAGTCAGTGGTGACAAAGTACGTATCTCATTTTTCTCAGATCTTTACTGTAACAAGTTATATCTTTACATAATTAATCTGCAACTCTACCGCTGATTTTTAGTGTAACCTGTACACTTCTAGAGACTGAATCACATGTACACAGACTTCAGTTTTTTACATCCTGTTGCAACACATGTATTGGAAACAACACAGCTGTCCCCTCATATTTAAAATATATTACATGGAACAGATGATCAAGACCTAAACATGTAATGTACACAGCCCTTAGACAGGCGTACTGGCTGTTGTTTTAATGTAACTATGTATAAACTTTAATGAAAGTTGAATTCATTACAAGTTTAATCATACCAAAAAAATGGTAGTTGTTTAAAATTCCCATTTGCATGGTAAGGAATGAGGTCTTTTTTTTTTTAACCCTTATTGCACCATGTGTCCTTCCTATAAGTATTTTATAATTGTAATACCTGATGATGGCTATACAGGCCAAAATGTATTACATTAAATATTAACCTTTTGGCACCGGAATTATTTTTTTAATTTTACCACATCCTGTATATAAAATGTGAATAATACAGGAACCAAATATGTTAGAATTATGAAACTAACTGCATTTTGAAGAGAAAAAAACGAAGAGTATATACCATTTTTAAAATATTCAGTACCTATATTTGTTGAATAAATATATAAAAAGCAACTTTAGAGGTTAACGGTGCGGTACAACCACTATAGTTGACATTAGGCGTCAAAAGGTTAAGTAACTAAAAATACTGAGTTACGGTTAATGGAATGTTTATTATTCCAACACATGTACACAGTATTGCTGACCACTGTGTGCCATAGCCCATCCTACAGACAGCTTCCATTGCACAGACATGTATTGGCTGTAATCTGAAATCACTGGTTAGTGTTCCATGTTGATCTGCTGACTTCTTACATGGGCTTCCACTCTCACTACTGGCTGTAGCTGTCATTACCATTGCAGAATGTGAACTGCAAGCTGTAAATTTGAACATTTTTGTTCGATAATATGGAGAATGTGTTGTACTGTGCCACAGAAAATACTAGATCTAGCAGGTGAGGTTTTGTGAGCCTTGTCGTATCGTTCTGTTTGCTATAAATCACATCAAAATGCTTAGTGATCAGTGTTCTGGTGATTACAGATGGTAATGAAGAATGTCAGCAGCCAAAGGGTAAATTTCATCTTGAGTTCGATGACTGCCCTGAGATGGACACAGTTGATATTCTGATGGTGAACTGGAATGAGATGCTTGAAACACGACTTCTCTACCCTTAGAAACAGAGGTAGCGCAGTAGTTTTAGTTATTGTTTGATGTTCCCAGTCAGACCGATTCAGAATATTATGTTTTTTTCAGTGTTAAATAGTCTGAAAATTTTGCATTTGTACAAGGTAAGTTAAAATTGGACTTCATGGTGTTACACCTTCTGATAAATGGACTTCAAAGGGGGTCCTTGTCAGACTAATTTCAACAGTTTTAACCCTTAAGATATGTGTAGGTACAGTCAGAAGTGTCAGCTGTAAGGGTTTAAATGTAAATATATCAATTCAGGGCGAAATGTGGTAAACAATTCAGGTTATTTGAAAGGACAGGATAGCAGTAGGATATTTGTCATCCTGACAGCAGTACACACACACTGCGAGAACACAGAGTGCTTATAATTTGGAGACGTCAGCATGATGTAGCCTACACACAGCATATATTTCACATCATGAGGCAGGTGCTCACCCAGAATTTTTCTCCTGGGGAGGGGGAGGGGGCTGACCCTGAGGCTGTGTGTAATTTATGTTGCATTTTAAAAATTATGTTAGAAGAACCATGTCTTACATATAACTGTAACATAACACTGTTTGTAACTGTATTTATATATCTACAAATACAACTACATCTTCCATGGCTAACTCACCTAGTTTAAATCACAGTTCTTGAAGTTTTTTTTTTTTTTTTTTTTTATTTTGTCACTTTAATCCCCCCCTTCTTCCTTTGTCCCTTTCTGTGGGCCAGTATTCTATACACCCCTT
>Ga0131853_10002303_pt1 | contig 34251 bp, 28 predicted proteins | sample TergutLab28metaG_FD_92764 | JGI IMG/M metagenome (GOLD analysis project Ga0131853, IMG submission 92764) | Labiotermes labralis P1 segment gut microbial communities from Petit-Saut dam, French Guiana - Lab288 P1 (version 2) (version 2) | ecosystem: Host-associated > Arthropoda: Insects >... | reverse complement strand
ATGTATCCCTCCCGATGTAAATTTAGTAGCACAGCTTCAAGTTCTTGTATATGTGTTAAAAACGACTGCCACCGGGTGAAAACCCAATTGCAGTTAAATAAATATTATTATTATTATTATATTATTATTATTCCCCCGTTACCTCGTCCCTCCTAGGTCCAAATATTCTCCTCAACACCATGTTCTCAAACACCCTCAGCTTCCTTTCCTTCAATTGTTACTATGCTAATAAAATTAAAATTTTTGAGTTTAGTTTTATATCTACTTTAAACTTTTATTACTGTATATTATAATATTGGAAAAAAAAATCTGCCACATTCGAGGACAAGATCAGGTACTTCCACATGTATTCGTGTATGCAAGGGTTGGCCACAATGCGACTCGTGCAAGTTGCCATTAAAAATATATTTATGAAGGTCACATGCCATCGAGACTGGCCATAAACAGAATTTTTAAAGATTTTGTGAAGAAAGGAGACTCATAACTAACTGAAACTAACCTATGGTAAGGGGCACTCTACTACAAGGCTGAAGGTCACGGGTTCGATACCTGATGGTGTCATTATGCTTCCGGCCGCACAATGGCCCTGGGGTCGACTCAGCCTCTAACAGAAATGAGTACCAGGAATATTTCCTGAGGTATAAAAGTGGCCGGTGCGTACGGCTGACAAAATCACCATCTTTAAGTGCCGACTGTCGTGAAGTCTGGGAACCTCAATCTCCTGTAACGCTTTAGTCCTGTCCAGATCTGTACAGGGATTTCTTCACCTATAATCTATTGTAACTGGATGAACAGAAGTAAAACATAAAATGAGGAGATATTTTACTTTATTAATGCAGTAATAAACAATAATAAACATTATAGATATATGAAGAACAGTAATTTGAAAACTCCAGAAGCTAATAATGCTGACTTGATCAGGAGGGAATTAGTTCTTGCGAAAGTTCCTTCCTCAACAGAGGCCGTAGATGATCGTCAGGCTAGCCACCCTTGTTTCTTTCAAACTGCTTTTCCACCCTCGTTTAATTCCATTTGTTAAATTTACTGATCTGAAAACCCGCAGTTGTTTCCAATGTCCCCGCAAACCTAAACCAACTAGACACAAATAAAAACCCACAGCAACAGTCCAACTGCCATTTCATTAATAAGATAGGTTTGACAATGCAAACAAGTTAGAAACTGTGTGCAGACCCAAATATTTCTGGTACGTTCTCGCAACCATACCAACTACAGAAACACGTTTGACACTGTTACCCATAACAAAAAGAAAAACCCCTTGGTAACACTAGTAACCACGGTGGCCATAAACGTACGTAGGTCTTCATGTGCAACGTCTATTATTTTGACCAATTTTAATTAAAGCTGAAACCGCCGACAGGTTTTAGTGGAAGTCCGCAAAATCAAATTTCACAAAAATTTGCCCAGCGGTACGGACGGACATACTGGCAGACCCGACAAAGCTGATAGTATTCATGACAAATCTGTACTGGATTTACAATACAGAGTGTATGGCTACTTCCATTTTGGCCGGCGTCTTTTTGTGTGTGTGTGTGGCTTTATTTAATGGCCCACACAAAAAAAGCGCTAACGGTAGAAATTTCAGGCCGTGTGGGTTCCAGCGTTCCATACACAACACATGAGTTGCGTTATACAGCACACTGTCGACAGTGAGTCACTTGGGCGCCACGCGCTAGTACTTTGACCCAGACATAGCTTGACGTTGTTAACTCGTAAAGTTCCAGTCAGCATCTTTGTATAAATAGTCAATGCAACATATTTGTTTTACTTTGCTAACAGCGTTATCTACTCACTTGATACACTGAACTCACTCAATCAGCAGAGATGTTTTTCTTTTCATTTCTTTTTCGACGTTTTTAACAGAGTAGGGCATTTCTAACCCGATAATACTGCACATGTGACGGGAAGTAGACTAACGACCGAGTCCACCAGCAGACTTTCAGTTGTCTCTTACTCAACCAGATGGTCGGCTGTGTGAGACGCCGAGTCTCGAAAAAGAGAAAGATGTTTCGGTACCAATTTATACGTAACCAGGTATATGGAGCCGAATTCATCTTGAGAAGCTAATAGTTTCTCAACTAGCCAAGAAATTTCCGAGATCTTATTGGGCCGGAAGTTCTTTGCAATTTTCACAAGAATCCGCCACTTGTCCCTGTCCTCAGCCCTATCAATCCAGCCTTGTTTTTTAAAGATACATTTTAATATTATACTCCCAACCACGCCAAAGTCTTCGAAGTGGTCTCTTTCGCTCAAATGTGCCCACCAGATCCCCAGTAATTAACGCGCATAATACTAAAACGTACATACTTTTGCAAATACACTTCTTTGGCAGAATATTTGTAATTATTAACGTGGGGCTACACTTTTACGAAAACATTGACCGAATGGACACAAGCTTAAGAATCACTGATCTATAAACATTTATTCCTAACTGCGCTTGGCGCCGTCTGGTGAACTGTCAATGCTTCGGACAAATATGCTGCCTGTATCTTTAGGGGGGCCAAAATACCCGTGAGTGGGAGGCAGCATATTCCTCCGAGAGGTTTATAACTCTCTACCAAGCCACGCATTCCGGAGGGAGTCAGTTTACAATTCTCTTTGTTCACTTTCTGATGCAGAAGCTTTGCCAATGCAGCAGGAAATGTTAAGGGGCAACACGTGTTGCTGTTGCTGGATCATAGGAAGTCCACAGCTCCACTCCGAAGTACTACACAGCTGTTTTCATTATACAAGGCTGTCGTTATGCGAAGCATGACGCTGGGTTACGATCGGCGGAAGCGCGAAAACTGATCCGCGCCGCCTCCGCAAGCAAGTTCGCAGCGCCATGGTTTGAAACTCACGTAGGACTACACCGCTATCGGTGTGACAGGACATTCGAAGCGCTGGCATGTACTGACTAAGCATGTGCAGAGGATAATTTTGAAGCCCAATCTGCTGCTGATGCTGACAGCATATATCTGCAAAATTCCACTTACCAAAGGGCTTGGCTTAGCAGCAACGCCCCACACTCTATTCGGGAGGGGCCTGGTTCAAATTTTGGTCGGCGTTGCCCGTAATTTTTTATCTCTCCACTCAAATTCCGGGATACGACCCCGATTTGGCAATAGCCATTTTCACATCATTTCAGATTCATCATTCATCTATTACTGTATTCAATGCCATGCAGTCCAGAATACTAACCGCATCGTTAAATGCAAAATAAAAAACATACTCCGCTTACACACATCCTGCTTCGCCTGAACAGACTGGCAATGTACACTTACTCCTAATAAGGCAGTTACGCAGTAAGTGTGACAGAAAAGAATGAGGTCTAGAAAACAAATCAGAAAACAAGAATTATTAAAAAAATAAAAGTAAAATTTTCCCTTTCCACGCCTTGAAGGCATATATAGTAGAGGTATGGCTCCACTTAGATGCAGGGGGGGGGGTAACCCCACGCCCCGGCCGCTTTACCCCCCCCCCCCGGAAAAGAACCCCGATACCCATGGAATAGGATGCTGGGCGGTCTCCAGAGCCGATAGGTATGTTTCGGAGAAGAGAAAAATCTTTTGCCTCTACCGGGATCCGAACCCCGGACCGTCCAGCCCGTAGCCTTGTCACCAAAACCTACCAAGCTACTCCGGCTTACAAACTATAAAAAAAGGTCACAATGAAGAATAGCGGATGGAAATTCGAAAGAAGGAATGCAAAAAGAAAAGAAACAAGAGTTCTGAGTAAAACTCGGAGCCAAGTTTCGTGTAGTGCAAATTTTTAATTACACGGATTCATTAAAAATTATTGTTATTGTTTTATTTATTTATTTATTTATTTATTTATTTTTTGCGAAAGCTTGATGGTGCGGATTGTATGGTTGTCAAATCTGTCGGACATAACGTGGAAGTTTCGAGTCATCACCATGTTCTTAATCCTTGAGTTACTGTCAGTATCAAGTACACAATGTGTGTGTGTGTGTGTGTGCATGTGCACTTTTCTGTATGATACGTCTCCCAACCAAGCTTCACTTGCTTATTTACAGTGGCTCATTACATACCATATTCAAACCAGAAGCTGAACAGAATTTCATTTGCCCACCATTTTGTTATTTTACATTCCTCCAAAGTATTACTTCAACAAACCTTTCACACTTGTCCTAGATGTTACAATATCTTATCGTTTCAGTGCCCTAAAATAAGTGCTGCTTTTGCCCCACAATTTTTGTGTGGAGTCCACCACATTTTGCTACTGACTGTAGGAAGTTGATAAAACATCATTTGGAAGGCCTCTAATGGCTCAATATACACACCAAGTTTTGTGAACATCATTCAACTAATTTGAAAACTGAAAGGTCTAATTCTTAAAAGGAAAAATTGGCTAACACAGTAAGCTTGTGAGATACCATGCTGTCTGTGTGTGTGTGTGTGTGTGTGTGTGTGTGTGTGCATGCACGTGTGCATTCATGCATGCCCCCTTCGGTGTTTAAGCCGAGTGACCGATATTTATGCAATTGCGAAGAAATGTTGTAATGCAGTGGGCCATCATATCTTTGTAACTTCTAATCTCCTACAACTGGGAATAGAATCTGGTGAACATACAAGCTTTTAAGACATCTTCTATAGGTAACAGATCTTCAAAAAGCATGTGACAGCTTCTTGTATGAACCTTGCAGCTTGCATTAAAATTTTATGTCCTTTTCAATTCAATGAACACAATTTAATTTTCTGAGAACTTATTTTTTGCTCCTGCCTTCCTAGTTTCTTGAGTTCCCATACCACTTCTACAGCATTAACAACGTTTTTTTTTTAACAATACTGTGATTCAACAAGCAGATTTGGCCACAGTTAAACTGCAAGAACATTTCCCCTCACGAACACTCAAGGAATCTTGTTCATGACTGACATGCATTGCTCCTGTAAGCCTGCATCTAAATTTATAAGGCAAGATGAAGCTGACACTTCTTACTGCTAAGAATCTACATGATAATCACATGTCAAGTATTAGCAGTAGTCCTGCTATCACCAATTAAACAGCCCCTAAAGCAAAAACACAAACATGCTTGTGATTTTGATTGTAATTACCTAGAGCTTAGAAACCAAGATAGGTAGATTCATCTCGTTCACTACATATCTTTCATCTAAATATTGAGGGGTAAGAAGCGAAATCGATATATTGATACATTCTTTAGAAATGGATGATATTAATTCCAATGCACTATGTTTTAGTGAGCAACACATGGAGGAACAAGACCTGCTAAACATCACATTACCAGGCTGTATATTAGAATGAATTTTCTGCCATCAAAACCTACAGAAGGGAGGTGTGCGTATTTTTGTTCGTAAAGACTTTACTAGAGCAAAATTAATATTTCATGTAACTGTAAAGAAAAAGATTAGGAAAACCACTTTACGAGATAGGAGACAAAACTAGTATGAAAAATTATAGGCCTATTTCGTTATTAAATTCTTTTCTAAGGTATTCAAGAAAACTATGCGCATTATATTAAGCCATCATCTTCATCCAAACAACATACTGATCACAGAACAGCCACAGTTTTGGGAAAGAGGTTTCTTCAGGAAATGCTGGCCTCAGACTGATTGATAGTGCATGTAAATCTATTAACCAAAAAAATACATCTTGGAAGATTTTGTATGTTTTGGCAGAGGCTTATGACTGAATAAATCATGAAATTTTGTTACCTCAATTACATTTCTATGGAATTTGAGGAGTATCTGCAGATTGATATAAGTCCTATTTAACTAACAGAAGACAGAAAGTTGATGAAATGTCACCTAACACAACTCAAAATTTTTTCTCCCACAGGGGTAAACTGAAACATGGATTTCCCAAGGATCAATTCCAGGACCTCTAATGATAATAATGTATATAAATGACCCTTTCCATGAGAACAAATTCTGTATCAGAATCAGAAGTATTTGCGCTGACATAATTTCAAGCAGAAATTTAAAAGATTTCTGTTTGGTGTCAAACTTAGTTCTCTCTCAAATGATAAAACGGTTTTCTGCTAATCATTTAGTCCTAAATCTGGATAAAACTAATAGAATGAAATTCATAACAAATAACCCATCACATTTTGCATTACATATTGGTTATATATAAGAGTATATAGAAGAGACAGTGCAAAATTTCTTGGTTTACAAATTGATAACCACCTAAATTGGAAAGCCATACTGAACAAATGATTTCTAAGTTAAGTGCAGAATGTTATGCTGTTATATCAATGGTCCACATCAGTAGCATTAACATTCTGAAATCAATTTATTATGAACACTTTCATTCTGTTATCAAATATAGAATCCTTTTTTGGGGGTAACGCTTCCAACAGTGCTAAGATTTGCACTTTACGAAAGAAAATTCATCAGAATTATGGCTGGTACACAACCCAGAACTTCATGTATCAGTCTATTCAAAAAATTAGAGAGGCAACCTTTTCATGCTAATATATGTTTTCATTAATAAACTTCACTGTTAATAGCCAAGAAAATTTTCGAACTAATTAACCCATTCGCAATACTGAGACAAGGAAGAAGCACTATCTTCAAAGACCATGTGACAACCAAACATGTCAAAAAAGTACATTCTATGCTGGCATCAAAATTTTCAACAGTATACCACATAGTCTGACAGTCCTTAAGAATGACAAGGCAAAATTAAAGTAGTACTAAAAACTACTTAAATAAACACTCCTTCACTCTGTACATTAATTTTTTATGTGCAATAAATGACCTATATTACTGTTCTATAAAATGATTGTAGTATTTTACACTGTAAAAATTGTGCGTATTTGTGTATTTATGACTTGTTACACATCCTATTGCATTTGTGATATACTTACAGAACCACGGAAGAAAAAGGAAAAGACAAATGGTACAGGAAAAATTTCTTTTATACATCTCAACAAAATTACAAAACAAATCTCAAATGTCTAGCAAACACACACTGTGTTCATGTAGAATGATTTCTGTAGTTCACCACAAGAACACATGACATGAAGTGTTGCTTATAGACAGATGTACAGAATACGTGTAGCACAACTCACGTCCTTAACTTTTCTGTGTAACGCTTTTTCAATTCAATATACACACTGTTTCCAGCTCTCCTTTTCAGTCCTACAAAATTTGTGTTACAGTCATCATTACATTATCGTATAACTTTGTTTTCAGGTTTGTTTATCATCATTGCCAAATTACTCCTTAGTATTTCACACAACTATTTCCCTGTTGCAGTTTAGTAAGCATGGCTAGTAACATAGGGCACTGAAAGGACACATATTAGGGCAGTGTTGGCAGACATCCTCCTAGATTTCAGGACACCACCACAAAGAAGTAATGTGTTAGAGTGGGAGAAACTTTTGTCGACAGATAAAATATGCTCAGGGCAACCATTACAAGGAGATATGAAGTCTTAATGCATGACTGTTTCTGTGTAATTCACCCAAGAGCTCACTTGAGAAACAACTGCAAGAAGCTGAAATCTCCAAATCCCTGCTGAGAGTGTACATGAAAAGATATTATGGATCAGAGGAATATGATCCATGCTTTGTAAATGAACTGCATGGTGTGACCAAGCAGAAAGATATAAATCCTCTAAATATTTTCTATAGTCATTATGTGATAGGTGCCTGCAAGTGGAACTATAGTTTCTCAGATAAACAAGCGATGAAGCTCAGTGTTAAAATTAACCAGTTTTATTGGTGGAGAAAGAATAACATGTCCTGCTTTAAAGAAATCAAACAAAATTTACCCCATGTTTATGGTCTGGGCTGTAGTGTGTGCCTCAAACAGATATTCTGAAATTCAAATGGTGCTATCACCCCAGTCAGGCTGCAACACTTCTTTCACTTCGTGCAGTGATTCATCACCCTTGTTTATGAAAATGGTGGTGCAAACAGAGACATACAGAGTGGATGTGTGACTGCAGTGGTGATGAGCAAAGAAATTCTGGATGTGTGACAGCAATGCACCCAATTCACTCAATGGGTGTGATATCTATCATCCTTCCACTATTTTTCCCTACATAACCTCCATAGTGCAAGATGTGTGATGGTATTTCCAGCCTTCCTCTTCACAACATAATAAAACTCGTAATTTTTTTTATTTTTACTTTCTATGTCATTCACCTTGCAAGAAATAAACTGCATTTCACACAATATCAAATGCAGTGGTTCATTTTTAATCGCACACAATGACAAATTGTAAAAAGATTGGTATAACCTAAAATAAGTTGGGAATCTTCAGGCCTATTTTTATACAACTAGCCACCATGTTTGCAATCAGTGGATTTAATCAGTTAGTTCACCAAATCACGAATGAAAGACTATGTTATGTAGCAACCAATGTAGGGATAAGGATTCACTATGTACAACAGAGGACAATATAAAAATGAATCATAAGGAATTAGGATAGGAGATGGACTGTATTCATCTTGTTCAGGGTAAGGCAGAGACAAATGGCAGGACCTTGTGAACATGGTAATAAACCTTCGGATTCCATAAAATGAGGGATTTTCTTGAGTGACCAAGGAAATATTTGTTTGGGTAGATTATAACACAGAGGATTTAAACTTACCTCTAACTGTATCCAGTGTATTACTTTCTCCGTGTATTAAATTACGTTCGTACCACACACTATCAAAACTTGTTTTCGGTGAAAAATGTATTCCTTAGCGGGCACCAACATGGTTACAATTTTGCCGCCACTGGGTAAGATTTGTTGTTTCGATCAGTATCCATAGATGGCACACGTATGACTATATAGTAAACAAAGAGTAATCACAAAGCGCGATGCGGAGTGGAGGAACTTGAGTTAGTTTATTGGGTATGGGTTTTCTTCATGTATATTGCTTTGCGCGTCTTGATGTTACCATTGTTTCCACGGTATATTCACATCTTGTTTGCGGTTTTATTTTAGGGCTCGCTGGCCGTATATTTCCTGCTAGCTTAATTTGGTATTTGGTAGAAACGAACCTTAACCTTATTTTCTACCAATGGACCTCTTGATTAATTTTCGTTAATGATAAATTGACGGAGCAGAAATACAGTTATGTTTCGCAGTTGTATGTAATAGTTTAAAAATAAGCAGTTTGACTTACGACTGGTTCTAATACATATTTGAAGGGCTATTGGGCTTGCAATCGCAGCCGACTGTAATGTTGAAGCTTTTTATACGCCTGTTGCGGTTATTGTCAAGTGTGCCTTTTATTTTCCAGAGTTTAAGCATGGATCTTGGGATTTCAGAGAAAATTCTACGGTACGAAAGATTTGTAAATGATGTACTGAAGGAAGATCTGAAGAAGGTTCACACACGATATGAACAAACGAATAGTGAAATTGCCGAATATATACAGTTAAAGAATTTTATCCAAAGTATTTCAGATGTTCATCCGTCATCAGGTGGATTGAAAACAAAAATGGATCTAGGTTGCAGCTTTTACATTCAAGCAAATATTGCAGATACTTCAACTATTCTAGTTGCTGTGGGTTTGGGTCACTACGTTGAATTGACCATGGAAGAAGCACTTAGATTTGTTGAGAAGAGAGTGAATATGTTAACCCTACAAATTGAAAAACTTAAAAAGGACAGTGCTAAAACCAAAGCTATGATAAAACTTGTGCTTGGTGGCCTGCAAGAACTGCAGTCAACTAGAGCAAGCACATTGAGGTAATCACAGACATTATATAAAACTGTAGTTTGAAGTTAATAATGAATGGAAGTGAATGTTCCTGGTAAGTGCTTAATTCAACATTTGATGTGGCTTCCATAGTAAATACACAAAGTTGTACATTTTCAAACTTGAGCCATTTAACACACTTTTCCTGCAAGTACAGCAGACTCATTGTGATTTCCATGACATCATCATTGTCGCATATACATGAGAAGTCGGCTAATCTTATTCATTTAAAATATATATAAGGAATATTTTTAAATGTTTAAGATGTCTGTACATGTACCTACTTGTATGCAAGCATTCTTGTTTGTCCCATTGTATCTGCACTTATTATTAAAGTTTGTTTTCATGTTAAGGCCTTGTACATTAAGAGTATTAAAATCCCATATTATTTATTACTGAAATCTCATTTTTGACATCTGTCTGGATATATAAATGCTGCATATGGGTGCAGTGTACTGCAGACCTTACTATGTTTAGTTTAGTTCAGTTTAATTTAGTTTATTAGTTCAAATATCATACATATGATAGTAGACTCGTCAATTTCTAGCAATGTACATGAAGTAAGATAAGTCCAATAGCAACATAACATAATATTCTACAAATGTTTATCTCAGTAATTAACCAACTTGATGCACAAAATTTTTGTTTTACAATAAGTTTATTTCATGCCTCTACATGTTTCGAGCACATGTGCTCATAATCAGGAGGTAAAAATTGCATTACGCAGTGTCTGGTATCATCACACTAAAACAAGTGAGTGGTCTAAAATTACTATAATACAGTAATTAGTACTTTTAGTAATTTTAGACCACCTGTGTAGTGTGTTTTGCCTATTAGGATCGAAACATGTCAGAGCGATTTTAAATGTTTTAATGTGAAATTTTATATCGTGCAATTGTTGGTTAATAATTAGATTGATTCTACGAAATGCACGGTGCAACTATAAGTATTAGTATGCTTGTTTGTCTCAACAAATCTCTTTATCCAGTTAATACCCTGTTTTGTTTCATTTTTTCCTTATAGCCTCCCCATACTACTACCACATCATGTTTTGATAGCTGTTTTATATCTCTTTTTGCAGAAGTAATAATAGTATGTAACCCTGTACCTGGATTTACGAATCCTTGGACCTTGAAATTTTCATCCAGGTTTGATTTTATTTCTGCTGCACACCCTCATGCATGGCTGTCACCAATTACTATGATCCTATGTTTCTTTTCCTTCTGTTTGTTTTCTTCTGTATCTTCTCTCTATCTTCATTTCTCATCTCCAGCTCGTGTCTGTTTTCTTCTGTATCTTCTCTCTATCTTCATTTCTCATCTCCAGCTCGTGTCTTCATTGGTTCATGTGCCATTTGTTCATCTTTTCTACTGTGTCTAAGTAGTTCATACTGATGTATTACTACTAGAATTTGATAATACGAAGCTTGATTTACAGTAGGAGGTTTTTTGTGCCCTCTGTTCACAGTTTTCCACTGTTCTTTAGAGGCTGAGGTTATGTTTGATTTAAAAATTCGATTTGATGTAGAATCTTCTTTTCTTCTGCCTGTACTCCCACTAGCCACAACATCGGACCATTTTGTCTTTACGTGTAACTTCTCTGTTGGATCACACTGTATGTTCGTTTTCACAATACCACTATCACACTGCTTCCCTTTTGATTCTGTCCCGATGCTCACTTCATTTCTAAGCAATTCTATAATTAAATGAGCGGAACTTAGTTCTTTCAGGGCCTCTTGAAGTCAAGTTTCCGAATCAAAACACTTCTTACAGCAGGAGTCTTTGGATAATCTTTCAATATCGGTTACATTTTTCTCTGTAACATTTACATGAACCATTGCTGCCGCCATCTTAACATATTGTGTATGATTGTATGTGAATATCCATCTTTCATCGTGTATTGTAAGTATGAATATTTGAATTTAGCTCTACAAACTGGTGGTGTTTTCTTATATAACATATAACTTCCATTATATATGGTGAAACCAGTAAGAGAATATTCAATTCTTTAAATAGCTGTCTGCAGGATGTTCTTGAGCTTACTCCTACCATTGATCATATCGCTCGTTTTTGTATTCTGAGTATACTAGTAGTTAATTCGCCCCCTGTCTCCCCCCCCCTCCCAAATAATATACCGAACTGGAGAAGTGAGCGAAATTTTGTAAAGAAAATGTTTCGAATCAAATTGGGACTCAAAATCCCCTTGAGAGATTTTATCATAAAAGCTACCGTACTCAATTTATATGCTAGTAATTGTATATGAGAGTGCCATTTTAGTGTATCCATAATTTGAATGCCAAGAAATGTTATTTCAGCTGTGTAATCCATGGTCATTTTGTTAAAAGTAACTAAAGGTTTTACTAAAAAGTGTATTTGTCATGAAACAACGTTACTTCTTTTTTTTTTCCTCCATTTATGTTGAGGTCATTCCTGTTAAACCAAGTTTCCAATTCTGCAGCTACCCTATCAATTTTGGTTTGAAGCAATCTTTCATCACTGTCTGAAATTAACACATTAATACCATCGGCAAACAACTAAATTTGCATTGTGGTTATTTGTGGGAAGGTCATTTGTATATAGAAGGAATAACAATGGACCAAGTACCGAACTCTGTGGCACACCTTGATTGATTTCCATGGAGGAGGACCTACATCCATATATACCCTCATACTGCTAGAGTCACTTTGACAGATTGCAATAAATTGTTTTCTGTGTGTCAAATAAAACCTAAACCATAAGGTAGTGGAACCCCTTGTACCGTAGTAAAATAGTTTTCCTAGTATTAATTTATGATTCAATATGCCATAGGCTTTTGTTAAATCAATAAATATTCCAATGGTGTGAACTCGTTTATCTAGTTTATGATATTTATGATTCAATATGCCGTAGGCTTTTGTTAAATCAATGAATATTCCAGTGGTGTGAACTTCTGAATCCTACCAATAAATGACTGAACTAGATTCTAAGGTATGTCATCATCACCTGCAGTGGGTTTCCCTTTCAGACTCTTAGTAAAACTAATCACTTCTTCTTCAGTTACAGGATAAATAAATATGGAATTAGGACTTTTTTTTTTATCTTTAAATTATAAACACTTCCATTACTCTTTTGTTTTACCATTTCTTCCACATTGCTTATAGAGTGTGTGTTCAATTTATCTGCAATCTCAGTAGGGTTTGAAATGAATTTATTTCCAATTCTCAATTCCAATTTTTGTTCAATTTTTGGGGTTTTACCAATTTCTCTGTTAATTAGTTGCCACATGGCTTTTGTTATATCCACTGCCTCTATAACATACCTATTGTTATATCTTTTTTTAGCGTCCCTTAATACTCTTTTGTATGTTCTTTGATAATTTTCTATATGGATTCGATCCTCCCTCGTGAGGGTAAATGTTCTCTTTAGATTATTTAGGGTTTGCAGTCTTTTACTTGAGACTGTTAATCCTTTTGAGAGCCACCTTTTATTTTATCTTTCCCTTAAGTTTACCCTCTTATATGGGAATGCTATATTAAAACGGTGTACAAATGTACCTAAAAATGCTTCTAAAGAACAGTTTACTCTAAGCAATTATATACATCATTCCATAATTCCGTAGATAGTAGATGTTTAAATTCTTTAATACTAGTGTGTGTGAACTGTCTTCTTACAACCACTTTTGTTCTCCTATTTCTTTTACCAATAATTATTTCCACTATTTGTGTGAGGTGGTCAGAGAAGCCTAAGTCTACAACAGCTGTATTTAATACTGGAATATCTTTTTGTTTGTTATGATAACATCTATTAGAGATTCGGTGGAGGGGGTAATTCTGGTGGGGGATCTTGCTGTATTCATCATATTATAGCTCTCTAATAGATTTTGTAATTCCTGTAATCTTTTGTTGTTCACCATAAATTTTAAGTTCCAGTCGCCACATAGTAGAGGCTTTTTATTTCTAGACTGTATTTTCAGTATTATTAATTCAAGGTTTTTTAAAAATATCCAAAAATTGTTATCAGGTGATCTGTAAATACATACAATAATGTAACCATAGTCTACTAATTCGGTCATGGACACCTCAAAATCCTTCTCTACACTAATATCCAGAGAGCAGTTTAGATCTTTAGTACATCCCCCCACCCCCCTTACATATATACATGATCCACCATGGTTCCATGGTTTTGGTTTTTCCTGCTAAAGTAACTCACTAGCTTGTGCTGATATATATTAATTAATTTTAAATGGTATTCCTTTAACCAGTGCTCTGTAAAACATAATACATATGTTCTTCAGATCTGACTTTAATACCAGATAGACTTCAGTTTGTTTGTTACCTATACTTTGAATGTTCTGATGCAAGACTGAGAGATTTGGTTTCACAGTAACAATTTTATTTCTGCTATTCCTTTCACTTCTTTCTAGTTCTTGCTGATGTCTGTCCATAAAAAATCTTTGTTCCTGGTTACAGGCTGTCTTCTGGGTCTTTTTGGAGATTTCTTGTTTACTACAACCAAGATATTCTCACAATCATACATTTCTTCGGGGTCTTGTACCTTTGAAGTATCTAATACACCTGATGTACTACTGCACTGATTGTTCCCCTCCTCAGGTTTGTCTGCCTTTTCCTGCACTGGCTGGTGGTCTAGAGTATCCTTTTCTTCGTCCGTATACCACTTCCCACTGATAGGCTTCACTTTCTTGTTTAACAAACACTCTATAGTTGAGGCAATCATCTTTGCCATGCTTTCTCTACCCTCTGAATTTAGATGTTGCACATGTTTTATATACAAGTTTCTTTCACAGACTACATCTGTTATTTCCACTTTTCCGAATCTTTCCAGTCTCTTAAATAACTTCCCGTTAAACTTCTCTACCTCATTATTGACACATGAGTTGCTCATTAAGTTATATCTGTGCGTTGCACTCATCAGGATTACACTGGTGTGGTTTGCATTTGTTACAAATCCTAATAGATGTTTCATACCCACTGTCGAGTTGTTTCTTGCAATATCATTAGAGCCCCCCCCCCCATAGAGCACCATTACATCTTTCTTTGTTAACTGTTGAACCTTCACCTTGGACGTGTCCTTTGCGTATTTCACCCCTGCTTCTGGATTAACAAACCCAAGCACTTCAAACTAATTATTTAACAGATGACTTACTTCAGAGGTACATCCTCTGGCATGACTATCTCGCAAGATAATAACTTTTATGTTGTCTTCTCCCACCTGACTTTTTGTATGATCCATCTTATGCTTCCTTATTTGCTTGGACTCTACCATCTTTGATTTTCCTGTTCTTGCTGGGGTATTGTCTCCTTCCGAAACATTACACAAAGGGTTATAACGATTCGATGATGGTAGGAATGTGTCTGTAACCCCCTTGATCTGTATGGCTGTATCTCTTGTGCTTCATAGCCGTCATTCTGGTGCATCAAATTTCCTTCCACGCACTGTTCTTATCGATGGTAGGATGAGATTCATCATGGGATATATACTCCACACCGTTAGTGAGGTTTTCTTGATTCTTCGGACCGTTAGAGGTTGATTTAATTTCCTCTTGAAGGATCTTGATTATCAGCTGGGAAGATTTTAGTTCAATGATGAGCAGTTCTACGTGATCTTTCATTTTACAACAATTTCCACACATATTTTCACCACTTTCACCATAATTTTGATCTACAAAGCGAGTGTAGATATTAAGTAGTGCTTCTTCTCAATGCCATCTTGCTTGCTGTATATTATTTATGCTTAATATTCTGATTAATGTTGTATTCTCTTGTTTTAATAGTCCCTGTGTGCATTTATATGTGTGTTGATATACAGGGATCATCCTGCTCCATTGTCATAATTGGTACACTGTTTATTTACAGTGCATACATTAATGTTGGTGTTACTGTGGTATATGTAGTCCACATTTTTGTTGTATTATTTTTTTTTTTGTCCAATGCCACCACATGTCCTTGTGGACTTCGTGGTCCTCCCTCCTGGGCATGGCAGGAGTGTAACCGACTTCTGAGGTTGGGACGCCCATGAGGCGCAGTTAGGTTGTCCTGATGATATGAGTGGTGATATAGGAGGATGGAGTGCCAGGAGGGCCCTTAAACCTAAATTCCATCAACCTACCCAGATTATGGTCACCGCGGGAATCCTCCCCTTCAGGGAAAATTGGCACGGTAGAGCCGGGATTTTTTTTTTTTTTTTTACCTTTTATTGACAGTAGACTTGTGGTTTACATTAGCACTCACTCGTAGAGGTCCTCTTCTTTTTAACAAGACTATGATTGTGTTATGTTTATCACATGTAAATAAACTGATATTGCACCAATGAAGCCTATAACTCTACACATACATTACCAGAAATACATACATTGCCAAATGTAGCTCCCCTCCTTTTTATCCTGGACTCGTTAATAATGCATGTCTACTACAGAAAGAAAGTTTGCAACTAGCTTACGCCTGCCTGACCGTTGATTCATTTTCCATCGCGACCTTCTCAGGAAGTCCAAGTAGTCCTGTGATGACAAACTTTGGTGTCGACTTGATCTGTATACCACATGCTGGGATAGAACCCACATCACTGCCCTCTGGCGTTGTGGTGGCCAAAGACAGAACTCTGGGTGCAGCAGCCAATCTTGTGGTATGTTCGACGGAGATGTTCTCAACATACGCGCGATGACCTTCTGTGTCCAGTCCCATATTGTTTTGCCCTCTCCACACTCTGTTAGTCTGTGAAGGAGAGTGTCCACTTCACCACATTCCTTACATGTATCTGTAGATGCCATCTTTATATGATGAAGCCTTACATTTGTCAGAACGATATCATTAATTACTTTATACCAGACTGCTATGTCAGCCTCCGATGTTGGTGTCTCTGCTAGGTTTTTCCAGATTACCTTCCAGTCCGCATGCGGCCACAGTTTCTCAATTCTTATCCCCAGAGGGGGGGGGGGTCATTGCTATGGAGAGGGCCCTCAGTGTTGTGTAAATGCATGCCTTGTATGTCTTTGTTGACTCTGAACTTGTTTGCTCAGGGACATAAGCAGTGTCCGTGATATATGTTCGTAAATAGTCCATCGTCGCCGGTACAAAATTAGGATGTGGTGGATTTCCAAGCCCAGAATAAATTCCAAAACCTTAGCCATCCATCAGTGATGGATCTGACTCGCTGGTTCTGCATTTGAAGGTGGTACATGAATAAAGCTCTGCTCTTTGCCCATGCATTAACCAAGTTCCATCCCCCTTCAGTTTTCCCATGCTGGAGAGTGGAAAGAGGGACTCTGAATATTTCCCCCCTCCATATAAACCAAGATATTGTGGTATTAATCTGTTGCATACAGTCAGGCGGTGGGGGGAATATCTGTGTTACATACCAAATTTTAGATAGGAGATATTCGTGTACAAATTGGATTCTCCTGTCCATACTTAGGTCTCTATAATATGTTTCTTGGACAGTGGCGCGTACTCGTGCTGTGACAGAGGACCATGTCGCAATGGCAGTTGAATGTACTATATCTGTGAATTGAAAGCCTAGTATCTTGATGCCCTTGTGGTGCGGGATGTTCATAATCTGCCTCGTCGTATCCCATGTGCCTAGAGCCAGTACTCGTGATTTTCGTATGTTGATTCTCGGACCTGTTGTTGCTTCATATGCGAGTAATGTTTCCTTCATCTTTTGTATGTCCGCCACAGAGGAGAGGAATATGGTAACGTTGTCTGCATATGCGACTACTGATGTTGGTGCTTTTTGCCTCCCAATCTTAACACCACTGAGGTTCTTTTCTAGGGATTGTATCAAGGGTTAAGGCACATGACGAATAGCAACATGCTAAGTAGACATCCTTGTCTGATCAAGCTCTTTATTGGAATGAGACTGGATTGAAAGCCATTTATCTGTATTTCCAATGACGCAGTTTCATATAGTCGCATTATAAGTTGAATGAATGTTGCATTGAAGCCATGAGCACCTAAGATCTCTTGTAGATATTCATGAGATATTTTATCGAAAGCGGCACTAAAGTCAATGGACACCATGCACATGGGTTTCCTCGTAACTTCTGCATATGCAACCACATCTCATATTGCAGCTACAGCATCAAACACAGAATTACCACCTATTCCACAGTACTGATTTGGGTGGATAAGAGTGGACAGTATTGGTTTTAGCCTTTCCGCAATGACCTTAGTCATGATCTTATGATCAGTGTTCATTAGAGTCAAAGGTCTGTAATCGTCTACTTTACTGGGGTGCGCATGTTTCGGTATACAGACCATAAGTCCCTGCAGTTGCCTTGCCAGTATTGTACCATCTATATACATACAGTTTAGTGTCTGGAGCAGATCATGTTTCATTTCCTCCCATGACGTTTTGTAGAATCCAAGACCTATTCCATCATGCCCTAGGGCCTTATGTGAATTGCCTTTTGAGATCGAATTCCGCAGCTCATCTATGGTAATCGGATTGTCCAGGGCAGTGTTCATCTCTTGCATCACCTTTCGAAGCTATCAGTTCAGCAGCAATCTTGCACTTTCCCCATCCATGTGGATCGGGCTGAATTTCTTACGAAAGTGTATCGTGAAAACATTCATAATGTCAAATGATTCTGTGTAGGTTATGTACTGGTCGTCACTTATTTTCTTTATCGTGCGGCTCGCTTGATGCTTTCTGGCCTTGATGAGATGGTGCAGGGAAGGATTTTCACCAATCATGTTATCCTGCTCTCCTGTGTCTAACGTTAATTTCTGACGATGTGTGCTGTTCAGTCATATGAGTTTAGATTTCAACTTCTTCAGTGTTGTCATTTTCTGTGTATGCGGGATAGGTTCTTGAATCACATCATAAATAGCTGAATAGTAAAAATCTTCCAGCCTAGTGCGGTCAGAGTTTCTTTCAGTACCTTCACTCGTGAATAGGATCTTCACCTTTCGCTTTACGTAAAGCTCCCACCAGTGAACAATGCTGGGGAAACAGGGAACCCTTAGAAGTACAGCCAAGTGGTTGGTAAATGCTGCTACTAATGTCTCCACACCTTTCTTTTGCTTCCAAATGTCGTTAGTAGCATAAATCCTATCTAGTCGTGCCGCATCATTCGGTGTGTAATGAGTGTATGCATGATTATATAGTGACACATCCCAGACATCAGTCCATTTAGAAGTCTTTCCAAAGCTCTACTGCTATATCGGTGCCCTGTGCAGTCGTTTTCTGTTCGCATGCGATTAAATCGCCCGCCATAATAAGACTTGTCAGTACTTGCAGTAGTAGCTCTATCACCTCCGAGTTGTAGAATGTTTCTCTCTCAGCCCGATTAGCAGAGCCTGATGTCACGTATATGTTGAGGAGACATATGTTATTATAGTATGCAACTAAACCCCGGCCTGATGGTAATCGCCTTGTCCTATGCATTTGTAAATCCTCTTTAGCCGTTATTGCTGTTCCACGGCCTGAAGTTCCAATGTTATCAATAGTTTGGTAACCCTTGAAAGTGATAGCATTCAATGATGTCACCTCCTGCAGCAGGGCAAAGTCTACATCATGTCTGCATAGAAACTGCTCGAGCATCTGGTGCCTGGTGTGTGATGTTAGACCATTTATATTTAATGTCATTACACGATAGGTGAAGGCATTCGTATATATTGAGGGGGGGGGGAAGGGAATGGAAGGGAAAATAGGCTACGTGGTGCATTATTTTTATGTATTCTTTGTCCTAGATTTGCTTCTATTTCTTATCCGAGTGACTGGATCTTCTCGGTCGGTCTTTAACTTTTTTGACCGTGCACCATTCTGTGACGTTTGAGACTTGTGTGTTTCCTCCTTTTGGTCTTCCCCATCACTGTGGATGTCTGTTGAAGGTATTCCCTCCAGGCGATGTTTCTCAGGTCCTAGACCTTCAGCGTGTGTCTCCAATATTATGGCGTCTTCACCCACCAGCTGACTGTTGCCTTGCATTTCTCATTCATTGTCAGAACTAAGTACACTAGTTTTCCTTCCTTCAGTACTAATTGTGCCACCTCTACTCTCTTGTACATCCAGGACGTCCATTTTCATATCATCGTTGTCAGTGTCCGTATTTTTTTGTCCCATTTGAATGTTTACCACATTGGTCGACTCCATATTCATTCCGTCAGATGCATCATGTGTTCTCTGTGGAAGTGGGGGTCGATTTTTTTCAGAATTCTCTTCTGGAAGTGTTCATCCTGATCTCGTTGTTGGGTGACTTCTGGACTATGGAAGTGTTATGAAGTTGCTCCTGAGTTTTATTAGATACTATGTCTGCCCCGGTCTGAGTGGGCTGAGTGGTATTATTGAGACCCAGTCGCTTTCTGCGAGGACATTTTAGCTGTTGATGACCTGTCTCATTGCATCTGTAACATGTCAGAGGCTGTGCGTCATAGGATATGATGGCATCGTTCCCAGCAATGGACATATATGAAGGTAGATGTTGCTTGAGTTTCATTTCTACTATCTGTATTCCATTGTAAACCTTGTATCTATATGCGGAAGTCCAAACCTCGTTTCAAATGCTTTTCACCTCTCCGTATCTTGACATACAGGCTCTAATCTCGTTCTCTTTAACCTCAGGTGGAAGACTAGCTATTATCTTTTTTGTTCCCATTCCCACAATCTCAATAAATACCTTTGAGATCTCTCCATTGTCATGTCGAAATGATAGTTGTCCTTCGGTGTTCTGTAGTATTGTATTCATGCTCTCCTCATCCGTGAACTTGATGTAAATGTGTTTTCTCGGCCCATCAACTTGTATCATCCTTATGTTCTCTTCAGCTATATGTAGATTTTCATAAATCCATTCATGAATATGGAAAGCATTTATACGGGGGCTTCTGGGGTCAAACCCACACACTATGGTATTTAGCCTGTCGCTCATTACGACACTACAACACACTTCTTCTATGACAACTCACCGTAAACAAACCCACTACACTTCTTCTACGCGCTTAGCACTCCACTATACTTTCACAAAACACAACCTCTCCGCTCCACTGCTCAAAGCAGACTGGAATCGAACCCGGGACCTCATGATTAGTAGTCAGATACTCTGACCACTAGACCATGAGGCTGGTCTGTTGTCATATTATTGAAGTGCTATTCATTGTAATTCACTGCTGTTGTAACTTTCCTTCGTAAGGTGGAAGTGACACTTTTTCCAAAATTTGGCATTTGTAACTGTCCTCTGTGCTTCATGAAGTGTTGCTGGACTGAAACTACTTACTGCATGTAACTCTTAGATGCATTTATCCACTGTACAGGGGTTGTTGATTATGCTTGTTTTGTTAATCATTATGTCAACCTCTTGTACCTTTTTATTTATTCTTTTGTAACGTGTCCTTTGTGGGTATATGATAGATGCTGTGAAGTACCTTAGTTGGCCAGTGTATGGTTTTATGTATTTGAATGTTACTGAGCAAGTGTGCTCCAGTGTTAACACCTGTGACATGCTTAGTTCAAACCACAACTGTGTCTCTATCCATCTATGTATCGATCTAATCTATCCTGTTTTTTTATGAATTTATTCAGTTTCCTGAGGCAAATTCCAGGATAATATCTGACATTAGACCATGGATATATGCTTAACAAATTGAGAAATGCTCTGTTGCGTTTCACAATCATTTTTTAAGTCAGACCTTATTTACTGTTACAAACCAATCTGTCATTGAATTTGGAGTTTATTTACAGCACAGACAGAAAAGATCCACCTTGTCCAAGGTAGTTGGTTGGTGCATTGTGAAGTTGTACCTCAAAAAGTTTGGTAGACTCTACACAGCATAGTTTTTTCAGCATGCTCATTCCATAGTTGCAGGTATGTTTGCAAATTGTTGATGTTCTCATATAAATAGCATAAAACTTATGATTTCAAGGAAAATACTGATAAATGTGAGCATTTGGAATGTGTTTCCTGTGCACACAACAAACATGCCATGGCTAAAAGGTGGTATTTAATATATTTAAGATTGCAATGAACTACAGCAAAACTCCACTTATTTGGATTAATTGGGACAATGAGCCATCCGGACATGCAGAAAATCTGTATAGCTGGATTTTTCTTTGAAAATAGGCTGCACTGGCAATGTGAAGTGGAAAAAAATTTCTACAAATGGCTGTTTTAAGCTACATATTTATTTACCTAAAAATAAAACATGAATACATAATTACATAAAGCCTGTACAATTGTACAGCAAGATTTTACACACGCACAGCTCACCAATTAACGTCTACACAATCACCATCCCAGTGAATGGTAGCTGTGAGAGTCCACATGAGGCATGTGCAAAACAAAAGCGCTGGGGTGGAGGAGGCTGGAATTTGGGTGATAACCAACAACTTAGACCGCTGATGAGGACTTTGGGAACCTCTTCGGCTTTTACTATTTGCAGTGCGTACCTGCGTCTAAACCTTCTGACCACACCTGATTTGAAGGTCTAGAAGCCATAACACTGCACTGTACATGATCCGATAACCAGTAATTTCAAGGCAAGTTAGTTTTGTAGAATTCTCAACAAATTTACCCAAAGGGCCAAACCGATGCAGATAACCAGCTTCTGGATAAGTGGAGTTCTACTGTGTTCACTTACAGTAAACAAACATTAAATTCACATGTGACTCTTCTGTGTTCATGATCATTTATTTAAGGTGCCAAGAGGCCAAAACACCCACATATTGAATGAATAAATTATTATTATTATTATTATTATTATTATTATTGCTATAGTTGAATAAAGAGAGACCAACTTGATGTCACATGCTTTATTCTTTCCTTATTTACTGCTCAACATGTTTCAGATGTTAATACATCCATCCTCTGGAGCTTGCGACTTATTTGATGCGTTATTACATGAGTTGTATTGTTCTGGTTCGATGTGTGTTGGTGTTACGTTGTGGTTTGGCTGGGGTGAAGCCTGCATCCGGATACCACACCACCCCAGCCAAACCACAATGTAACACCAATACACATCGAACCAGAGCAATACAACCCATGAAATAACTCATCAAATAAGTCGCAAGCTCCAGAGGATGGATGTATTAACATCCGAAACATGTTGAGCAGTAAATGAGGAAATAATAAAGCAAGTGACATCAAGTTGGTCTCTCTTTATTCAACTATCAAGATCATGCACGGTCCAATAAACATAAGATTATTATTGTAGTTTATATGTGTTTCAGAATCATATTTTATAATAGTACTGTACATTAATACAAAATAAAAATATGTTGTTTCTCAGTACAGTCTAAACACAGTCAATATGACTTTTTGTATGTAACATTATGCAGGCCATTGTTAAGTGATTTCTGATTTGTTTGATATACAACTTAAGAAATGTAAATGTACTGGTCATAAAATGTGTTTCATTCTTCTGCACAACATACTCCCAAAAATATTTCCCGTCCAGTAAATATTTAGCAAGATAGCTGGAAATGAAATATAGAAATGCATATAGGCCTTCACTTAAAATGTGCATTGTTTCTGTTATAAGCAAATACTGATTTGGTGTGTAAGTTTTCATAAAAATTCTTAAATGTAAAATTTTTTGAAAATCCATTCAGCATTTCATAGGTTGTTGTAGTTAAAATGCTGTGAGTATGAGGATTTGAACTTAAGAAATTGAGTTATTTATTGTAAATATAAGTTCTTACATTGTACACTTTATTTTATAATAAATACTTGAAATGTGCATTTTTCTTCTTGAGTGTTCATTTAGACTTATTTTCCTATTGCTTGTGCAACCCTGCCAACAACTACAGGACCATCTGTGCATCTCACAAAACCTAAAATTCAAAGAAGTAGAGTCAAACCCCAGCACCACTATTTGTTTGTTTACATATAATAAGCAGTACATTGCAGGTAACAGTAAATCATAGTACTGGATAAGAAGGATTGTCTTATCATAGACTTCCACAGGCACCAATTGAAGTTGGCGCTATATCAGGGTTTGACCATACTTTTGTGTAATTCTTGTTCATACACAGTGTCTTTCCTATAAGTGTACATAGAATCACTGTACGGGTATCGAAATTCACTCTTTTGTGCACATATTTGAGTAGGCTAAAGGATGTTCACATACATAGCACTTAAGCCCCCTCTAGTAAAGTGTAAACTGTTCCTGAATTTGAGATACCAATAGGTGTGTTACTGTTCAGTAGTATCCCCATGTTGTTATAGCATTTTGGACTGCACATTACTTCAGGAAGAAGCATCGGAAGCATTTACATTAAGTCATGAAAGCACTGTATGTATGAACAAGATAGTTCTGCAGTAGGAGGTGGGCATGTACACCAGTGATCTGAAGTTATAAATATAGTTGTCAGTTCACAAAATCCTATCCAAAATTCTCTTAACACAACATGTCACTTGAATTTAGGTTATTCGTATTGTGGTTGTCTGGAGTCTGGACCATGTACATGATACAAACCCAGAAGACCACAGTATGAAAGTAACCTGTGACAAAAACCCAGAGTCTTTTGTATGGTGTGAAATATTGTTGTACTGGATAAAGCTGTCATTTGCTAAGATTGTGTAGTGCCAAAGTGCCTGTGAAAAAAAACCCGGCTCATTTCTACATTGTCCACTACAAATCACATGTGGACTGACCTGTGACTGAACATGGGCCAAGGCAATGAAAGACCAACAACTGCCTGAGGCATGGCATGACCATGTCTTAAATAGTGGGTGTTACTTTTTGAAATATCCACAACCAGGCACAATAACAAGAAGCACACATTAAAGCTGCTATTTTCTAGTATGTACTGCTATATAGTAGTTAAATTGTTCTTACTAAAGTACTTACAGTTAACTACACCAAGCATTTAAAATTGAACTCTTTCATACAAGTCTGTTACAAATTGCCTGTCTGTATTCATTGCAGCTTTTGAACACAAGGTAAGTAAGTACAAAGAGGTTAAATCAGTATTATTACCTATTTATAAATTGGTTAGTACAGGATCATATTGAATTTGTTGTAAAGATTGGAGCCTTTACTAAACTGTGAGATCATGAGATGATCTGAAGCATCATTTCTTGCTCTGCAGGCAGTCTTATGTTTGGAAACTGTTTGGCATTATCTGCCTTGAATATAGTTACTAGATTGACATGTTTAATAATAACAGGAAAACTGAACCTTTGTAACCTTGAAATGAGCAGCAGGTTGGTATTTAAATTTTAGCACATGTTTTATGAAAAACTTATTACTGCAATAGAAAAAGATGAGATTTTTAAGTAAACGGCACTTGGGAAGTGAACGAGATTGTGCAGCATGTCTAAAAATGCAGTAAATTTTCTTGTTTCATAAATATATAAAATAAATTTCTAGGGATTTTTTTTACATATACTTGTATTTGCATATGTCGATGTAGGTCATTTAAATGTTACAACTTACTTCATGTCACAAGTGTAATCCCAGCTAATGACTCTTTGAAGGTATTTTAAAACAGACCATGATTAATTCTGCACCTAGAGTCATAATTCTGTATTCTTAATGTGAAAATAAAACTAACAAATCATGGGATAAAATTGGATCACTCCTCACTTGGAAGCAGGAGAGGAAACATTCAGCTTGCAGGGTTTCTTATATCCAGAGAGTCTGCTTTATAAATGAAGTATTGTTTGAGGGAACTCTGGAGATTCAGCATATATTATGATAAGCTGCTGTGAAGAGTTGATGGATGTTGGGGTGCCAAAATGCTTCGTATTTTCCTGTCAGTGTCTGGGGACTGTCCAGTTGTCCGCTGAGGTCTCATCAACGTACAGTATTGCCTTCTACCTTCCATAACTTGCATTACTGAACGTAAATACATATTTCACCTATCACAATGTTTGGGCATTCAACTGCAAGTTTACACTCTCTTGTCTATTGCCTGCATCTAAAACCCATATAGTATAAAACTGCAACAGATCTTCTTTCCATTGGAATCCAAATTGTCAGTTGCCATTGTGAGCAGTCAGCAGTACATGCTCCATCAGGCAAACAGACTTTTATTGATAGTAAATAATACTGAAGTGTTGCACTGGACAAATGAATATACAGACTTGTGCAGAGGCTGTCTATATGACAGCAGGCATTCTGTTTGTAATTTGGAGTGGTTTCTTTTGATTGATTGTGCAAAGAGTTTCTGATGATTTAAGTGCAGCTGCTGTTGGTGCTAACAGCTGAAGAACCTGCCTAGAAGTATTCTTAATGCTATGTAGCATAATTCTATCAGGTTCTTCCCTAGCTGTCACTCTCACACCTGATACAATGACACAAGTACCCTCACTGCCAGACAGTCACACAGGCAGTGAATAACTATACCTCCATGATACCGTTTATTAGTTTCACCCTGCAGTATGATAAGAGGTGTTTGGAGTGTACTTATTAAGCTCAATAGCTCCACCCATTTTTTTGATAGCCAATATTCTTTTCCCTTATAATGATATTAACCTCCTTTAATCCAACATGACAGGCAAATTTTCAGTAGAAACCATGGATCTTCTTGTGATATAGATTTCTCTTTTTTCAATGAAGAAGTCTTTGACAAAAATCCAGCTGGAATTTGCTTTGGAAGATAAATATGAAATAAAAATTTATCTGCACACATGACAAGGAGAATTAAAAAATGAATAGACTTCAGGAAAACTTATAGTTCCTTGTGATATTGGTTTTGAATTACCGATAGTTAAACAAGGAGAATTAAAAAATGAATAGACTTCAGGAAAACTTATAGTTCCTTGTGATATTGGTTTTGAATTACTGATAGTTAAAAAGCACTGACCACAAGTTCCACTAACTTGTTTTGTGTTTTCTACCTTATGGATGGTAATTCAAATTTGATTTTGATAATCTTTGTGGCATTTTAGTCAGATGTTTTGTTTACTCCTCTCTTCACAAGTTTATTGTTGTCTCAAATTGCAAATCTACTCAGATGCATAACAGCAATGTTCTTTATCTCAAAACAAACAGGTGGATGCTTTTAATTTCTTAATTTCTTATCAGTAGACTTTTTTTTTGTGTTTGACTGTTACTGCAAATATCAAGTCTCACTCCTTTAAAGATTGTTCTGCACAAACAACAAGTTTGTTTGAATTAGATATTCAAATATTTGCCATTTTCTGCCAATTTAGAAGAAACTGGCAAACAGGAAGTATGTTACAATTCATTATAAATGGTGGAGTCTGGGTTGATGCAGTTGTGAAGGTACAAGAGTTTGACATTGACTTTGGCTGCTGCACTTGTTATTTGTCATTTGATGGGGAGTGCTGGACAGAACCGGTTTCATGACCCCCGCTGAGGCACTACACTCTGAATTCCTGCATCATGTGATTCAGCTGTTGCCAAAAAAAGCTGTGTTTGCTTGCACACAAAGGAAAAACCAAGTGATCACATCACGTAACCCTCATCACCCAATTGAATACCATAGACAACACAACCTATTATCACGGCCCCCAAACAACCCCCCAATACCTACCCATAAAACGTACATCCTACCAATCATTGACCATTAGACTTCCCACTAAATAAACTGATTGTAACGCACAACAATGATGAGATCTCGGCATCACCTCGCAATATAGGCATATATATGATACTCTTTGAGCAAAATTGTAATAACCTGAAGATGGCCGCTATTGGCCAAAACATGTAGTTATTTTTTGCTATTAAATACCATCATAAATCCATACTACGATAGTTGTGGTTTCGTGACTCATATTTACCTCACCATTAGACCTGCTGATGAACCTGTGATGCATGCTGAGTTGCTTCAACTAATTCATGACACCATTTCCTTCAGTGTGAAGACTGAACAACTTTACTTCACCAACCAACTGTTCTCAGGGGCAGTTTGGTTTGGTTTGATTTGGTTTGGTGTATTTGTTCATCCATTCAGTCACATATGTAACACATCAATTACAGATTACAATTTAGAACACAACTTATAATATATGGACATTCACACAATAAAATATAATAAATAACAATACAAAATTTAAAGACCAATTGGAAGTGGAATTTGTCGCTACATCTATGTATAATGTAAAACCTGGCTTCCAGTCTGGAATGGATAAAATAATTCTAGAGAACCAGCTCCATAATTCTAATCTTCAGCACTGCAAATTACCCAAATGATCTAAATGGAAAAGTGAGAAGTAATTATTTTTGGTATCATAACACACATGCAAATTTTTATGAAGAACATATTGCAAACAGACTTAATTCCTGTAGCAATGATTTGACATTTTACTATAAATAAATAAATGTGTGTGTGTGCATGTGTGTGTGTGTTTGTGGAATGAATTACAATTAGGCTGCATATAGACTGGACAATCAAGGAATTGGTGTTTGATTCCTAGCACAGAAAAAGATATTTTTCATCTCCAAGGTGTCCACACCTGCTGTCAGGCCCACCCAGCATGTTGGTTAATTGGGTAACATGAGAATTTCCTGTTGGGTCAATGTGGCATGTAAGTGAAGCTGAACACTCACCCAGATCTAGGACAGAGACTGTGTGGTGCTTTAGATCCACAGTGCTTTATTCCTTCATTAAGTGAAGGGAAAACTGTAGCTTTAAAAAGACACCATATCATATGAAAGACAAAGCTTAAATTTTGTAGTAATGTTCCTAACGCAGCAAGCACTGGCTCTCAGATATTTTATATTAAAGCAAATTGTTGTGGAAAAATGATTCAACATAAATATTATGGTAGTGCATTCACTGTGGCAGAACACATGTACCTCTCCAAGTATGTGCCTTGCATGTATAACTATAGTGTTGTATGTGTGGATACATATGGACTTGCTGCACAATGGGTGACTGATGCAATGAATCCCAGTGTAGACACATAAATGCAGTAGGGCCCAAATTCACACTCATAGAAAGTGTTGTACTGGAGGAAATATGTTGTCTGGTTGGCTTTCCTTCTGGCAATGGGACATTTGCTAGGATGCTCCTTTGCTGATGGGACACAAAATAATCTGGTCAGATTCAATTACATTCCAGACAATAAGGTCAGTTCATTCTAAAATTTTACTCACTTACTTGATTACTTTAATACATTTATAATTTTTCTTATGACAACTATAAATGTAAAAATTAATTAATTTTGAAAAGTGTCTAGCTTCAAGCATGAGAAATGTTAACTCCAAGTTCTTCTGTGCAAGTTGCAATGGATCAGTTTATTAATTAATTTATAAAATTAATAACATGAATGCGAGTTTAGGGTTGCCCACAGAATTTACCGAAGAATACCACATTCTGTGATATGATTTCATGTAGTCATGATATATTACCACCATTCTGAAGGAATGTACTGCTTCCACCTTCATAATAGAAGAGCCAGCAACATTGTTGAGTCTGAAAGAAAAGAACGAGCACTTCGCCCAAGGAAGGATAGTCCTTGCTGAATTCACACCAAAATTCCAAATGGGACTTTTCTATGAAAATGGTCTGAAACCGGCAGTCTGTCATTTCTGTGCAATCCAGTTTAGTTAGAAAGGGTTTATAACTCTGTTTCTGAACCCAGTTCTGTAAATCTCTCCCTCAGAAGTGACCTTCGTCAGAGACGTCAAACGTCATTGAAGAACCAAGAATAATACCCGTATTCTAGAATTCGAACTCTCTTTGTCCCCACCTGCTGTTTGACGTCTTCCAGTATGGTACAGCATTCGGTGGTCAGTCGTGATTAAACGACAGAGAAGAGTCTGTATTTTTATTGGATCGATGAAACAGTGTTTTGTGTATCACCCTATGACATTCTGACGCAGACACAGAAAGGAGGTGAAGGTGTAGTTTCAACACGTTCGCAACCCGTTACTAGGAGGAGGACGGTGGCGAGCAATAGGCTCTGGCCGCTTTACTACGAAAAAGATCCAGTATCCCATCTACAGAAGTTTGTGTGTGCCTCGGGACAGGGCCGGACTGCAGGAAATACCTCGCCTCCAAAGGCACTCGATCTCCGGACCGTCCAGAACGTAGTAATTCGCTATACCGCCGGCGCTTTCAGACCGCATAGTGTTTTGATACACACTTGATAAATGTTTTTCATTACAGTTCAAAGTACTTAAAGATTATAACATTGCAATAGATATTTCTAATTCGAATTGTTTGAAAAAAAAATAATTCCTAAATTTCTTCGCTTACTACCGTTTGAAAAGCACCGGTATAGTAGTAATCTTTATGGAGGCCGTCCGGTTGTGTTAATGGCTAAATAAACACATTCATTACGTGGAACAAATCACAGGTTTTATTTTAACTCAGATTGTGTCTTTACATGTAAGCTAGACGTTTCGGTCTTTCCTTTAGCCATCACCAGGCATGTCAATACAAAAATCTTATGAAGGAAGATTCATTTATAATAAACAAAAACCTTTTGAAGGAATGACATTCTGATTATGGCCTACGATAACCCGGAGACATGTAGCATAGGTCTACATGTAAAGGCAAAACTTGAATTAAAGTCAAAGCTGTGTTGTTTTCTACGTAATACGTGTGTTTATTGACAACGGTCTAGTAGACTGATCTATTCCTGGTCTATAGGAAAAAGAGGAAACAAAACTTAACAAAGAAACCGATACAGACGAAGGTGAATATATGTTACGGTAACCCACTGAAATGCCTAATAAATACGAGTTCGCACCCTTAATTCAATGTATGCATAAACGAATGCCGAAATATCAGACTGTCCCGACAGGGGTGCTGCTAGCGTGCTGCATGGTAACAACGCTTGTTTACAGTGACTCCGCTCCAGTCTGCACGAGGCGAGTGCTTCGCCAGTACCGCAACTGACACGTTATGCACAGAAGTGCAGTGCGTTTGTTTCAGTGTTGACCTGGATGTATCATTAGAGCGAGCATCTTCGTTTGATCAATAAGAAGGTAGGCGAATTTAATGTTCCAAATCATTTCACCTCTTAAGATTAGGTAGCACTAAACTTGCCTTCGGAAAATGTCTGTTTCGTGCACATGATGGGCTAACAAATATAACCTTTAGATCGTGGCTTTTCAAATTGTTGTTTTGTTCACTACTGATATTAGGCATATAGAACTTTACGACATTTGAGGTTTTCATGGCAACAAATACCGGAAACCTTATCTTCTGAAAGATTACTCTTTTAGAAACAGACCGCCGTCTCTTCTGGGCTGTACAGTATTGCTATGTTCCAAAATAATTAGGTTGACAAGCCGAGCGGATATAATAACTTGGTTCATAAATTAATTCATGTGAAGCGTTTATGATTTATTAGCACCAGCAACGGGTTAAAATATTCCTTAGCAACAATGTAATATACCCAGTTGCTTACACCTCAAGTAATGGCCTCATCTTGGTTGACATTTTTTAAAGGAAGCAAATGGAGTGCAGCACAAAAGAATTATCTGTTACTTGTGATTGCGTGTGAGTTTATGCTTTCCTTGTATTGAATTTTAGAGTGTGTATTTATGTGAAATGTGTGACGCTTCAAATGCTTGTTTCCTTATGGACAACCTTTTATATGCAGCCGCAAACACAGGATTTAAAATGTGTTCTAGCGGGCGATGATGCATAACGTAGGCAAGGGCTGCAGCGAGAGGCAGAGATGAAGCTCGTCAGTGGTTGCAATGCTGTTGTCACACAAGCAGTAGTCTATCCAAAATGAGAATGCTCAGTAGTTTAGCACACAAAGTAATCTGTTAGACGGATACAAATTTTCGGACGAAAATAATGCCTCATATCCTATCCTCAAAATAGAGGCGGTATCTTCATCGGAGATGTTCGTCGCCACCTACAAGATCGAAAACCAAATTCTGATGCATGATCTCCATACAGAACACTGTCGTCACAATGAATTTCCCGACATACTCGAACGTTTTGAGCCTCATTCAACGACACTGTCAGTTGCTGAGATTGTACAGCGTCGATGATAGATGAATGAATGAGTATGAAGTATTGGTGGGATAATACTGCCAGGAGTAAGCGAACGTACTCTGAGAGAAGTCTGTGCAAATGCCACTGCCCACCAAAAATCTGACATAGAATTGTCTGGAATCGAACCAAAGTTTTCACAGTGGGAAGAGCTCGACAAGCAACTCGGGTCACGGCACGACTTAGTGCACTTTCCCGCTCAAAATTAAGCGCCATTTAATACTTCTGTGCTAAATTTTGTTGTTGAAATGACATAAAGATAAAAGCAACCAAAAAATTCAAACATTCTGGTTGATTGGTTAAGAACTAAGGGGAATTAACTATACAGGGCCAATATTTTGTCTGCCAAGCATCGTTTATCACTTCCTGTCGGCTCCTTTATCATATTAACTTAAGCCACTCATTCGACAGCCAACACGCGCGGCAGAATAAACGCGGGAAGTGACAAATGATACTTGTCATATAATATAATGGCCCGGTATGTACCAGTCGACGCACCATATTATCCCAGATGACTTGAATCTTCAGAAAGTGTTGTGAGACGTTCACATCACACATCAATCAATCAGTCAATCAGGACATGAGGTACAGAAACTATAGTGTGAGGGGTTGATCTAGTACCTGAACCCTACCCTGGTCATAGAAAATGTGATAAGGCTTGACAAATAAGAAAGCTTAGTTCAAGAGCTACTTTATTGTTCCTCGTTTCTCTACCGCTAATGACCATTGGCATTAGTCAGTGTACCAACGTCATTATTATCAGAATGGCACAGGGGGCACATGGCTTCACCCAAGGACAAATTGTAGTAATTACAAAGAGCAATGTGTGTGGTATTTAGGTGGCTAGAATGGCTAATTATTATACATATTAATTTACAAGTTTTCTATTTTCTAATTCTGAAATGTAATGCCAGAATTATTATTATTATCAATTTATTCACTTCTCAGCTTTGGCTGGGAAATATTCACCTATCCTAGGATGTAGTAATCAACAGGATTAGGTTCGGTGGTCTTACTTGCAGTTTAAAAAGTTTCTTACAATTGAACATGTGTCAAGAATTACAGATTTTTGCAGTTGTATATATGTATTCAGGTGCAAGTTATGTCTTGTTAGACTTTGTGATAGTGACTTTGGAATTACTCCCGTAGATGTTATTACTATCGGGATAACTTGTGCTGCCTTTTGCTTCCACATAGCACATATTACATTCGCCAGTTCTTGGTACTTGTTTTGTTTGTCGGTTATTGTTTTGGCGAGATTATGTGTGTTTAGGACAGCTATGTCTATCAAAAAGGTGTTTTTTGTTTTCTTATTCATAAAAGTTAAGTCAGGTCAATTAAAAGGTATTGATTTGTCCGTAAGTATGCTTCGATTCCAGTACGGCTTGAAATTTTTATTATCCTGTAAATTGGCTGGTTTTTACTTATAATATGATTTTATCATTATTCAATTCGGCTGCTTCTGCCAGTTTCTGATGGATAATTTTGGCTAGTCCATCCTATTATTATTATTATTATTATTATTATTATTATTATTGCATACTAAATGGTCCTTGTCTTTTGGGATTAAGATATTATTTGGAATGCCATATTTCAGTCAAAGAATTGACAAAGCCCAGTCAAACATTCCATTTCTTCACTGTACAAACTGACCTCACTTCCTCAGCCATCCAGCCCGTAGACCAGTCGCTGCACTGACTAAGGTATCCCCACTTCAAATTAACCAGAAGGAAAATTACTAACAATTTAGCATCTGTGTTGTATTCTTATTCATTTCTGTTATTTGTCTTTCTCCAGATCAAATGTCAGAAAAGTCACGAAATGGAATGCCTTCAGGGAATAGGCCCAGTTACAACGTGGTGAAATCTGATGGCAGATTGTGAGTTCAGAATGTGTTTTTTTCCTTACAATTTGCAAGTTTCAATCAGGTTTTGGCGAAATGTAAATATCCCTTCAGGAGTGTCTTTTATTCTTTCCAAGTTTAACAGAATGGCAGGCAGCACCCTTCTGGGTTTCGATACCAAGGCTTTGGAGGACACTACTGCCTCTATCTGTGGGGTTGAAGGGATTGCCTCCAGGCAGACCTAGACAAGATTTAGAGCATAAAGCTTTTGAACTATGTTGTGTGGTTGCATGGTAACCTCAGCACGGGAGACAAATAGAACCCTTTTGGCATAGAAACAGTGAAACTGGAATTTTAGAAACCAGGCTGCCATTACTTGAAGCTTGCAGACGGCGGTAGCAGGATTCTCCGAAACGTCGGCATCAACATACTAATCCTCACTTTGTCAAAAATCAGAACATCCCCGTCTGTATAACAGAGAGTATAAATAAAGAATTAATAAATCGAGTCTAACACAACTCAGACTATTTTAATAATATCCTTTTAATAATTTAAAACTTTATGTAAATAAGATCTCGTCCATTTTATGGGATTGTATTACATATCTTCTTCCTCAGCTCTACAACTCTTTGTGAGTTTTGGCTTGCTTAATTATTCCTCTCCATGATTTCCTTTCCTGTGCCTTCTGTTTCCAATTATTTACTCCCATCTTCCTCAAATCGTCTTTCACATCATCATCCCATCTTACTTGGCCTTCCTTTCGGTCTTGTTGCGTGTGGTTTCCATTTATAAATGCTTTTAACTACTCTTTCATCAGGCATTCTTTCAACATGTCCCACCCAACTCAGTCTCTTACTTTTAATGTGCCTT
>Ga0131853_10002302_pt1 | contig 34254 bp, 28 predicted proteins | sample TergutLab28metaG_FD_92764 | JGI IMG/M metagenome (GOLD analysis project Ga0131853, IMG submission 92764) | Labiotermes labralis P1 segment gut microbial communities from Petit-Saut dam, French Guiana - Lab288 P1 (version 2) (version 2) | ecosystem: Host-associated > Arthropoda: Insects >... | reverse complement strand
GAAAACAGAGATTAACGGCTGTGGGGAACCGTTGCGCTGACCACGTGACACCCCTCTATCCACAAAAGTTGGCACTAACTTCGCCGACCGGCGGCGGCCGCTCTGTCGGTATAGTTCGCGTGCAGACTAAGGCCACGGAGTTTGTTTGTTTTGTTTTGTTTCAGTGATCCAAGGCATATACACTGGTATATGGAAAAAGATGGAAATGTGTTATGTGATAGTTGAAGAATAAAAGACCAACTTGATGTCAGTTGCTATTTTATTTAACTTCTTATGTGGTCAACATGTTTCAGACATTAATATGTCCATCATCAGGAGCTTGCAACTGTGCTGTTGAATTACCACATCGGTCGTTTTGTTTTCAGTTCGTTGTGTGTTGGAGATTTGATGCAGCTGGGTTTGAGTGGTGTCCGTGTTGCAGGCTTCAGCCTGCAACATGGACAAGTTGGTCTTTTAATCTTCAAGTATTACAATGCTGCATGGTCCAATAAACATAAGTGTTATATGATCATTTGTCCAGTCTGCAATGTTGTTGTCCCATGGTCCCTTGTTGCAGTGCTCTCTTCCTCACTTTCCTCATTACTGCTGTCACTTTCATCAAAATTATATTTGTTGTCACATACTGGCAGGATCATCTAAAAAACTGTTCTAATTCTTCAGGAAGTTGAGTTTCGTGAGTGTGAATTCCGCTAGTGAAAGAAACCTCTGTTGTGTGCGCTTGATATGTAAATTAGAGAAAATGCTCTCCTAGGGCTCTGAACAGGCCTTCAAAGCCCTCTTTCTCAGTCTATCAAATGTCATACTAACTTGTAGTCCAACAATTCTGGCTTTGTCATTGTGGATCATTTCCACCTTGGGAATGTACTGGCCCCCTGAGTGCATCATAGGACTAGGACTGCAAGAGGGAACATACCAATGGTGTGTGTACCCATTGTGTGGTCAGTCCTTACTTTATGGTGATTTGCATTACAAAATTTTGCATCGGGGAACATTTGTGATGAATTTCATACCCTGCACTTTGCCTTTCATCCAAATGTAAAGTTGCTCATCTGCAGATGCCATACACAGTCAGTGCTAGGGAATTATTTAAGCTAAGAGGAAAAAAGATGCAGGCAAGAAATGGTTCATATTCCAATAATTGCTGACTGGATACATTTATTTTTTTTAAATTTTAATAACGTTTGTAATAACCTGATTTGTTGACCCTCCTTATGTTTCATTAGAGGTAGTAAAATGGTTAATATATAATTTGTTTTAGTGATTTTTTGGTGATTTTTTTGGTTTTTCTATACTGTTGGGTAATAGCGACATACTTTACAAATTTGAAATTTCAGATTCTCGTATGCTGAGAACCCAGCAGACACAGGCAGTGGCAATTGGTCGTCAAAGCCAAACCATCAACCTTCCAGTTAATCGAGACATGTCAACTTCACCAACAAGCAACCAACTTGCACGATGGTTCTCTCCTGAGTTACTAGCACAAGCCCGTGCAGGCCAGCTGCCAGATATGCCCCCGATACCATCAACACAAAACATGTTAAGTTTGGAGGAACTGGAGAGACTGCAACAAGCTTCAGCCGCTGTTCATAACTGAATGGGAAACAAGTTGAAGTCTTGATACTGTAACTGGTTGTAATGTGGGATCAAGTTTTCACCTGTCTTCACACTTTTGTTGGCTTGGAGAAAATATTTTACACTGTGTCTCTTCTGAAAATGTGTGAAAAGGTACTACTGTTTTGCATTGGTAAGTCATGGCAGCAATGTAAGATATGTAGTGGATATTTCCCATTTTGGCATTGGAAACTTTCATTCCTGTAATAAATCTTATTTTTTTGTTTTTCTGCATTTCTTTTCCATGTTAAGTTTCAGGATTTGTGTCAGGAAAATCATAGTGGTTTCTCCATTAGTCAGAAGGTGGAAGATAGACTTACGTAGAGGTACCACATAATATTTGTATCTGTAAAAAATACTGTTATGGAGAACAGTATTGAGATTAAGTACTTGAAGAATTTAACTGGCCAAAGAAAACTGTTTGTAAATGATATTTAAAATTATGTGTACGTATGTAAATACAAAGTAGGTAATACAACACCACAATTTTGTAATCTGCTACTGTAATTCTGTATTAGGATGAAAGGCCTATTGTAAGCTTTTTGTAAATTACAAGGTTTAAACACTGAGATTTGAAGTTTGTGGAGTGGGGATGTCACATTGTAGTGCTGAGGATGTGACAGGAAGTAAAGCTTTCTGGAGACAGATGATGGTGAAGTTAGTTACCAGTTGAAATAGATTAAATGATCTTAGAAGTAATGAAGGGTGTTTAAAGGATAGTGTGAAACCATGCTATTAGTTAAGTTTGATTTCTGAGCAGGGATGAATGCAGTAGTGTGTGATATTTGTAAATGGATATAATGACTGTATGGGGATATTTCTTTTTGTTGAATGCAACTGTTATTTTCAGGGAAAGGGGATTTGTGTGTGCTTAACACTGTTTTAGTTTTGATGTAGAGTATGCCAATAGGACAAATTCCTGCATGGATAAAATCCATTTGTACAGTTTCTTTTCTTATGTGGTTCTAGAAACATATGTATCACTACATTAAACTTGGAAAGTAAGTTTCTATGGAAAAGAAATAGTCCTTCCCATTACACTTACACAGGAATATTTTCCTGTAGTGTAGGAAGGATTAAATTAAATCCTAAAGACAGTGATGTATGTTGAAAAGAATATATATTTTTGTAGATTCAGCTGAAAAATAAGATTGAGGTATGACTGTATTTTTTGGTGGCTGTAGCATAGGTATCTAAATTATTTACGGCGTGTAGAAACGTTACTCTGATGCAGAAATAGTTAATGTGTTGGATTGTTAGTTTGAATATGGATTTCAGAGAATGAGTGCCAAGAAAGTTGTGACATACCATGATTGACATAACAGTGAGGAATTATTAAATGTTTAATTTTGAGTTAAATTTCAGTATTTTTCCGATACAGCATAAGACAGTTGAGATATATGTTAACAGTTATTTGTTAAACATGTGGTTTTCAACTGTTTTTTTGGGAACTGCATAAATTAAATAGTTAACTTTTTTTAAAAAGAAGAAAGTTCAATATATACCTGAGTTGGAAAGATGTGTGGGAAGTTAGTGTATGTATGGCGTGTCTGATAAAGTGTACTCAATGTACTGACAAACCAACATTCAGTGGCTGGAGAAAGAAAATGACTCCAATTTCCTCATTTTTGAAAACTGTTTTGTTTTGACATTCAACACAGATACTTTGAAGAGTCACTGCCAGTAGTTTGCTTCATGAGAGCTGGTTGGAAGACAAGGCTGTGAGTGGTGTGACAATTGCTCTTCCTTTTGTTAACCAGAGATTTTTTGTAGCAAAAAGAAAAAAAAAAAAATATATTAGTGTAGCTACAGTTAATGTGGTACAATTGCTTCAGAATGAAGAGAAAAAGGTACATACATTCCAGTGAAATGAACATATAAGAAGTTAGTGCCGATATTTTTTGTTTGTTTATAGAATATTTATTAATTTTTCTTTAGCATTTTCATGTTTCTCACATTTGAAAGGGAAGTATTTTTAAGTTTGCTCAGTGTTTGGCTGAAGAAGTAGTCCTGTCTGCAGCAGGATATGCTGCCCTCTTTCTTCTTCAGACAAGAATAGAAGACTGTTCCTGCATAAAAGCTTTTTGTCTGCTGCTGTGTGTATCCTAGTGGAAGTAGCTTATAAACAGATTGCTTCTTTGAGTCATTAAACAAAGAATGAGTGTGTTTCTTTTTTTGTTGAGTGTTGTATAAACTGTTTTCTGTGAACTAGAGTGAGAAGTATGGATGTGTGAATGTTTTCAGTATGGTCTGGGAGTGGAGATATTGTATGCTTGAATACCATATTGATCATGGCAAGCAAGGAGAAATGTGATGTGTTTAAAAGTGACTTAAATATGGATTCATTCATAATAAAAGCCGATATTATTCATGACAAACTAAATTTATGGCACCAACAAAATAAGGTCTGTGTGCACATTATCAGATACTTTTGTCTTAAATAATTTAGAAGTAGATTACATGTTACACAAGAATGTAGTAGCAAAAATGTCTGATATTACAAAATTTAAACCGTATCTGGAACATCATACAAAGGAACAAAACAATATCTTCCAGTCAATTGTGTCCTTGGAATCATTTGTTCCTTGCAGTAACACTGTATACATTGATTTTTTTCTACTTGACTTTCAATATCTGAATGACTGCAATGTCTTATGTCATCTGCAGCTATTGTCAGTCTGAGTTGGCCAATATGGGCATACAACAGAATCATTGTAAATCAGTGAAGGTTGTATAATATGCTTTTGTGGCAAGAAAACTGTGAAATTAAACATGTGAATCTGATTTAATTTTTATAATCGCGGTGATAGATCTGGACCCCTAGAATTTATAAGAGGAGAATTTTATTCAAAAAAATCCTGGTAAGATGAATAAATTTGAATTCATAACAGCATGAGATTTTAATGAAACCAACTTTTTATGTCCAGTATATTAGAAGACCTTACCTCATATTCTTTACACAGAGGATATTGAAAGGCAGAGACTTCTTCTGTGTCTGTACCTGTAATATTGCTGATTGTTGATAGCCACAGGTTAATCGTACATGTTGAAGCCCATGCAGGTTATGAGCTTGTAAATTGTGTGTCCACGGAGAAGCATTAATTGCACAGTTCACTGGTACACTGACACTCTTGGCAGGAACTTCTTTAATTCTAAATTTTTTCCTCAGTATGAGATCATTGTGCTTACTACACCAAGTGAATCCTGGTATCTGCCACATAAATGAAAACTAATGGACTATGTCTGTGGATGGTGTTCACCCTACTGCATACTCTATACGAGGAAGGTCCAAATAGTAAGGAAGCATAATCATTCGCAACAAAATTAGTTGGATGGTTTGATCACCGACGCTACAAGCCATACCCGGGCCCCTTCAACTTGCACTTGTTCTGAAAGGTACTTCCATCCCAGATGCAGACACTCAGCACGAAGTGCATCATTGTCTATTAGAGAATGGGCCTATACTTCTACTGCAAGGGTATGGATAATAACATTGCATGATAGGACAAATGCATTAACAGGCAAGGCAATTAATACTGAAAAACTGCAGATTTATACTGTAACTTCCATGTTATATCATAATGGAACAATTAAAAATCTCACGGAAAGTTGTTGTACCTTTTTGCACCTCATTTGTATGTTTCTGTATGTTGTCAGAAGGTGAACAACAGAATCAGCTAGTTAAGCACACCTTCTTGGGGCTGGTCAGCAGTGGACAGAAGCTTTTTCTACAAATTTTGAGCAGTGAATACACTGAACATTCCTTGGTAGAGATTAATTTTTTTAGAAATCATGAATATGTGAATATGTTTCTTTTCATTGGTATAATTGAAATTCCATAAGTCTGGGAAGCAATATTAAATCTTAATGTTTCATGGTCCACAAGGAAGCAAAATCCTTGATGTGATGATGATATGCTCTTTTGAAATGCTGGAACTGCAGCTTTTACCTGTACCTCTAAATGTAGCCATCTGAGCTCAGGCACATGCACTGTGTTCATCTTTTTAAGGTCTCAAATAAATGTTCTGGTGATGCATTGAGTGTTTACAAGTCAAAATGATTTAAACATATTCCAAGCTACTTACGTACCACTTTACTGACTGCAGATTAAATATGACCATCTTTTTATACATAACGCATGCACAGGTGATGGACAAAATAATGGAAACACTAGACACTATAGGAATAAAACTATTTGTGTTGGCTGCACTGAAAGAACATTAGTTGTATCTTTCATTGTTCCTTTGTATGTTTACGCTGTGTAGTGCCAGTGTCATTGCATTACAGATTGTGTTAGTAACAGTTCGAATGGAAGTACTGCAAAATGGAAGACTTGTCAGATTTTTAAAAAGGACAGATTGTTGGTGTGTGTTTAGCTGGAGCATGTGTAACCAAAATGGCCACTTTATTCAGTGTATCTAGGGCAGAGTTTTCAAGGTTGTGATGGCATACAAAGATCATGGGAAGACATCAGCTAAGAGGAATAGTGGCTGAAAACCAAAACTAAGTGAAAGGGATTGCCATACATTGAAGTGGATTGTCTGTAAAAATCAGAACTACTTGCAGCAAAGGCATCAGCAGTACTTGAAACTTGAAGACCCTGTTTCCACAAAATGAGCCCCATAAGAGCTTCACAAATCCAATGTCCATGGTGGAGCTGCAATTGTTAAACTCTGATTACTGAAAACAACACTAAAAGATTAAAAAGGATGGTGTGATGATGAATAAAACCTGGACATCTAATGATTGGAATATATGTAATATGGCCAGATGAGTAGTCTGTGTTGTTCCCAGCGTCCAGCCAGGTTTGTGTTTGGAGATCGTTCAAGGAAGCCTATAAACCTGAATGCATGGTTCCAGCTATGAAGTGAGGTGGCAGCAGTATCTTGGTATTCTGCTGGTCCCATAGAATTACTGTCAGTGACTACATGGATATTTTAGGTAACCAAGTGCATCCTGCAATCCACATGTTGTTGCCTAACAATGATGAAATTTTTCAAGATGACCATGCACACATACATACAGCTGGAAGTGTTGAGTCTTAGTTTGAGGAGCATGAAAATGCTGTTCAACATCTTTCCTGGACAGCACAATTGCCAGACTTCAATATCAATGAACAACTGTGTTCAGTTACAGAGAGTAGGGTGAGAAGCAGATTCCCTCTTCCATCATCCCTCAAGCAACTAGAAGTTCTTCATGAAAAATGATACAATATTCCACTAGAGACTATTCAGAACTTATGTGAGTCTATTCCGAGAAGGATACGAGCTGTATTACGGCAGATGGTTGCCCAACTTCACATTAATAAAGAAAAGTGTATTTTTCACAACTGTTCCCATTATTTTGTATGTCCCCTGTATGTGCTGTAATTGTGGCTAACAAATATGGTTGTGCAGTGTCCTGTTTGTTAAAGATGACCTGTCACCCTTCCAAGATGTGGCTCTGAAATGTGATAATGCAGTGCCCTATGCAGTCTTTTGTTTACCTGTCACACCAAGTTGTTGCTGCAAAGTTTGGTAGTGCTTTGTTTAAGGTGGCCTGTCACAAAAACCAAGTTGTTGCTGTGAAGTATGGTAATATACTATCCTGTTTGTTTAAGGTGGCCTGTCACATCACAAAGATGATGCTGTGATGTATGGTAAAGCCCTGTCCTGGATGTTAAAAATGGCCATTGCATCAACAAGGCACTATGAAGAAAGACTGCAGTTCATAATCAAATCTGTTGAAACTGAATGCATTGGTAAGGAAGTAAATGTTTAAATTCAAAAGGTTTTGAGTTTTTATCTAATTTTAATGATGCATTAGAATGTACTGACAAATGCATGGATACAAAATTATGATATTGGTTAAGTGGGGTGAGCATTAGGTTTTGGATATCCGTGGTAAGTTGCTGTTGTAAATGTGAGACAAGTTGCAACTCACTGGAATGTTATAATGAAATTTTGTGCCAGGGAGGTTGTACATTTGAACAAAGTTCATTTTTCAGGTATATAAAGAATAACAGAAGCTAGTTTAACAGTAACAGCTGGATATTGGTTTACTCCTTGTATAGTGACTTACCCTCCAACTACATATCAGGAATTTGAAGTCAAAGAAGTTGAGGGTTCTGTATCATGGAGGCATCATTCATCTTGTAAAATGAATCTCCTGTTCACTGTACTAGCCTTCCGTCTCTCATTCAGGACTGTTAGCAATGATGATAAGGTTCCCATGCCCCTGATGACCTTGGAGGACCTGTGCCTTTGGGTCATTATTTAAGAGCTCCACAATTTTCACCCAGAACTTGAAGTAATCCATTCATGTCAAAGTTGTGTCTTCTCCTTCTCATCAGGTGACACCTGTAATGCATTTGAAACACACCATATTGAGTCCTTCAAACTGTACCTCCAACAATTTAATGTCGGAGCTCTATGGACTGGTTACCTGGCTCGTCTATCCTTTACCTTTAACTGTTGCAGATGTCTCTTCTTGGTATCCACATTCTAGCCATAACTTTCTCAGTAGAGCATTTACATAGTAAATAAGTTTATCTCGGGCAGTTGCAATGTCAGTAGCATTTTTGACATGGAAGCCTTTCCAGAACTCCTTAAATTGAGCTTGTTACCATCACTAGCTTCCAGATATTTAATAAATGTGATCATATGGTAATTTGTACTTGAAAATCTGCAGTTTGGGCTGTAGTCATCATAATGGGGTTCAAATGGTTTTCACCAGTCCATTGTCTGACTCATGAAGGTTGTAATGCTGACTTCCAGTGATGTTGGTCTGCTGTGTGCTATCTCTGTCACACTAGTCTTGCTGAGGAAGATCTGAACTGCAGGGCAGAAACAATGGTAGAACATGTCTTGGATTAAGGCCCTCTAAAACAAAGTTTCCTTGTGTGGCTACCAAATCGTATGAAGTTTTAGCTGTCCTAGAGCCTGTCCAGACTCTTGGGTTGTTAGAATGGTTTGGGTCAAGAGGACACCTGCTATGCACAGTTGCAGTGTATTCAAGAACAAGAGACAGTCAGCCAGCCCTTTGATGGCATATGAACTGGCATGTGTTGAAGAATAAACCCAATTTGTGCCAACTTCCAAAAATAACACAGTCTTCGTCACTCAACTACCATTCCACCACATCACGTGAATTTTGGTCCTTCAGTAAAATTGTTAAAAAATGCTCTTAGCCTTATTCAAATGGAATCCATGTTACCTTCTTTTGCTTATTGGAAATCTGTATCAATAATACTTCTCCATTGCTAATTTTGTGTATTTTAGACCTTTATCTGCTATGGTTATGGCCAGTGTTATAGGAAACATTCCATATTCACATCTTATACATGATATGCCAGCATAAAAAAAATTGGTTTTAATTGTAAGTTTCGTTTCAGAAATGAGGATTACCCTCGACTGCTCAGCTTTTTTGCCTTCATGAACAGAACACTGTTTGTTGTTTTGGATGATATGGAATTCCAAATTCCAGCAGGAGCAAGAAATTTCTTTACCAAAATAGACTGGCACTGGGGTCCACCCAGCCTCCTATAGAGTGGGTACTGTCAAGCTTGTATACTGGTGGTAAAGCAGCTAGGAACTGCAGCTACTACTCACATCCAGCTAGTGCAGAGTTTAAGAGTGGTGGGAGCTATACCTGCACTCTCAAGTGTCTTTGTGACATGTAGAGGAACAGCCTTACCTTACCTGTTTCAGTATGCTTGGTATATAACAGGACCTGATGAATGTGTGTGAGACAGCTGGCAACATGGTAAGGAGTTAAGAAGTGACAAAGTGAGTATCTGTTAAGGTCTTATAATACTGCCTAGGCTTGTGACTAGGAAATGTCATAAAGCAGTGGTCTTAAAAGGAAACCTTACATTTTGAAACACGTTTGTATGACTGGAAATCAGACTAGAGTGTATCACTGCTGTTCCTCATGGATGTTAATTACATATAGTTCTTCATAATCTATTCTGGCATTCAGATGTTTGTCTCAAATTTACTCTGTACAACAAATATAATGTGGGATATCCTCCATCTTATCCCACCAGGTTTATTTCTTAAGTGTTCCTAGATGTTCACTTTAACGAGTTTTTGAGGTTCTTTTGGCAGTGATTATGAAGGTATCTTCTAGAATGCAATGCCAAGTAGTGTGATAAAAATTTTCCAGGTTTCAGAACTTTAGGCAGTGCAGTTGACATGTCCATTTTCTCAACATCACCAGTCGCCCAGGGATATATATAACAGAGGAAAGGATCTCATTACAGAGCAACTTGCTGCCTCCATATTTAGGGTGCAAGTAAAGCAGGAAAGGAGAAAATTATATGGATAAATAGACTGAACAGTGCAATAAGCAAGCCAAGTAAAAATTGTGGATATTACGTCTCCGTGTAAGCTGTTGTATTACATTATACGAAGCATTACAGACATCACTAACATTACTAATATCCAATGGATGTATGGTTCACCACACTCGCGTTTTTCAATCACCAACAGTTGGCTTACTGTCACCAGTCTGGAACTTTTACTGTGGATTATTTCCAATTTTAAGATTTTTAAATTGTAGTTATCTTAATATTTTCTACAATAATTTTACATATTGTAAAATTGCTTCCCAAACGTGACATTTACAAATATTCTATGTAAAGGTGAGATCTTGACCATAAGTTTATACTGCTGTATGTATGCATATGAATGCCTGTTTATATTTCTGAAACATGAAGCTTGATGCTAGCTGTCTTGTGCAGCTTTTTGGATTACTATAATGAAGGCTGTGTATCAACAGTCTGTCTTATTGTTATGTTTAAGAAGATGGAAAGTGTGTGCTAATAAGGGCTGCTTTGGAATGGTGCAGTGCATGAACAAAAAGGCCAATGAATCATTAGGAAAAGAAAGCAGAACAAAGCACAGAAAAGTCTACGGAAGACACAAAAAATTAAGTTTCTAGTCCGCAGAGAAACATGTTCAAAACTGTTAAAAACTGAAAACAATGTACTGCAAAGGATATAATACTTACACATATTTATTCATTGCCTATCACTTACAAGTAGTTTTTTTAATGTGAAACTGGGGAGGGCAGAGTGGGGGACCATAATTGATTTCTGTGCAGCACCAATGTTGCCCATGCGATGGCACGTAGTCCTGCATGACCAAGTACAATACAGTAGGCAGTAACATCAGGTGCTATGCAGCTACAATCATGTTCCATGTTCAGCTGGACACATTTTCCCAAACTGGGGTACACAAATGGAAATGGTGGTACCTATGTCGCCTAAAGAAAGCAGAACCCCTAAAAATTCTTCACTGTACCTTCTTTTTTAATATAATATTGATTTTCTTAGATATCTTGAAACAAAACACTTGTAAGGTAAATGTTTAAATCATGACTGAGGTCTGATGTGTTTAACACTTGTGAGTTATAGTTTATGTAGTTACTCACTGCATCAGTTTTTCTAAAGCCATTAAATTTAAATTTATTTTCTACATGCCTGAGCAGAGTATTCCACGTCAAGTTCAATGATCTCACTTGATAAATTTCATTATTATGGACTTTCATAATGTAGCCACTCCAGGCTTCATAACTAATTTACCTTGCATGCTTAATCACTGCAGTGTATGTAATGATAACAGATATGTGCTTTGTATCTATTGTGAATGCTGGAATGCATGAAATGAAATGGAACATCATAGCCTTGCATCCATGCATTTTCTCAAAACCCACTCAATGGGTCTGCTAAGTATGGTGTTTGGAAAGACAGTTTTAATATGACTTAAATTCAGATTTTGGCATTGCAGCATAACACTACATGAAACTCAAACTCCAATTTCTCACAAATGACTGGAGAAAAACAAAAGAACTGTTACTACAAAAAGCTTTGTCCACTGAATACAAAATGAATCTTGTAATAGGATATGATGGGAGCAGCAAAACATTTTCCTTGGAGAATTTTGCCTAGAGAACTCCTAGTAGTGTGGTAATTCTTGTATGTCTGTTAATTTTGGATTATATATATCTGTATACTACTCCCAATATCAAAATGTAACATCCAACAAATCTGTATACCTCAAGAAGTACAACACAAACATTGTGAAGTACAAAGGATGTGCAGTATGCAATGGTAAACAGCACCAGCACCTTTCTTTATTTGTGGAAGATGTGGTAATAAATTTGTCTATTTTGCATCACCTTCCCAGAAACAGGGCACAGTGTACAAGTTATCACAATTTCTATAGCTCACCTTAGATGTGATGTAAAAGGCCAAGATGTCAAAACACACAAAAATGAGCCCAGTAAAATGCTACTTGATAACCTACAGGTCATGTCTACTACTGCATGGAGGTGGCTGAAGAAATTTTAAAGCTGTAACCCCAAAAACTTAGTAGCTGCAATAAACATTATTTATTAGTATTGAATGTCTGATTTGCTCAATTAATATTTTCCTTATACTAGAGGCAAATCCATTTTTTTTCTTGAGCAATCTGTTATGTGCCCTGTTGTTGCCTAGTGCAAAGGATGTAAACCTTGTATGCCTATTTATCCATTTCTCCCATGACAGTGCTCCTCAATAGCCCTGCTCAAGTGAACTTCATGAGACACTGCAGAACCCCATAAGCCAAGTCACACACTGGATACAGGCCCTCCACCCCTCTCCACAGAGGTGGAGGGGGGGATGAAATGTATGTATACACAGCTTTTCTTTTTCCTATTACACTGTATTTTGTACACCATGCAACATACCTGCACAAATGAAGCTTACCTGATACATATGTGACAGGAATTAAACACCATACATGAATTGTATATCCAATACAATGCTTTTTATTCAATAAAAACACAACATACATATTTACACCAGTAAGAGTAAAAGATGTAAAGGTTCTGTATGCCAGTATCATGCCCTGATAGCATACGGGCATTTCTGGCATTGTGCTCTACTCTAATAATATTAAAGACAAATGAAATTCAATACTAGATACATGGTTACTGAAGTAAAACATCAGGAACTAGATTTAAACAGGTACAGAAAATCTGACTTCAGCACCTGAACTGTGGTTTCCTCTGTGGTATTTTCTCTTCCATTCTGATATACATTTCTCTCACTTTATTTCTATGTCATGTCAAAATCGGCCGAGTTTATACTTAAATACAATTATGATCCTATAGAACAAGGTTGTAACACTGTGGAAGTTTCTTCACATTTTGGCTGAGTTCGCACTTACAAATTCTTGCTGTAGGGTGTCTGGGTTAGACGAAGTGACACTGCTGCCAGGTGCTTGTATTTAGTATGCATCACATTCCATTACACACATGCACTCTAATTAAAGAGTGGTGAAGGAGACAAGTATCATACAATTGCCATGCTACATTGAATTTATAAGTAAATCAGTATGGTTTCTCCAAGATAATAAATGGTCAACAGTAAAAGCATGAGATTTCGCTCGAGGAAGTCGGAATCGTTTTGTTACCACATCTAACTGTACTGCAAGATAGCATGTTATTTTTAGTTGTAAACTGAACATACTGAGTTTTCTTGAAATTTAGAGAAAGTAAGTGTGCCTTAAACTATCTATGTGCTATTTCAAAACCCTTATGGATATTTATACTACAATACATAGGATTTGGGAGTGTGAACAATATACTGGTATCATCTGCAAATAACAAAGAAGTATATTTACTGCTTATCTTAGGTAAATTATTTACATACATGCAGTGGTCCCAAGACGGAACCTTGTGGCATGTTGTGTTTAAGTTTAGACCATTTAGAGTATAGTGCTATTATACTCATTATTTATTGATACTCTGATATCTATTATTAAGAAATGAAGAAAATATGGCTGATACAGGTAAGTTTAAATTTTCTCTATAAAAAGAATGTTATGCACTTATATATGAACACACTAGTTCCTATACACACACACCTGTATTATCATATGAAGTTGAGATTTCTACAACTGGTGATCTGACCAAATAGCATGGATGGTCTACCAAGCTGCACCCATGCCTATAGGTAACTCTCGGTACATTCCAATTAATGAAAGAAAAAACAAGCATGGTTGTGAAGCAATGTAAATAATTTTCACCATGGAGCACAGTCCTAAGAACCCAACAATTCCTCAGCTAGTTGATAAATTCCACACCTTATGAAAGATGTAGGTCAATTAACATGCTCAAAACCACTTGTCATCCTATTTCTTTCAGATCTATTTCAATATTATCCCCCATCTACACCCACGTCTCCCAAATGGGCTTTTATTTTCATGTTTTCCCACAAAAACCATGCAAGCATCTCTTCTCTACTGTGTGTACCATGTGCCCTATTAGCTCATCGTCAATTTGATCAGCCATATCATATATGGTGGTGAATAGAAACCATGATGCTCCTAATTATGCAATATTCGCAAGTCATTTGTTCTGTAGCCTTTGTAGTCCAAACATTTTTCTTGGCATTCTGTTCCAGAACACCATCGGTTTTTGTTTGTAACTCAATGTAAAACCACGTTCCATACCCACACAAAATAACGGAAAAATTATATTTTCATAGAGCATTAACCATAACCCTTTCATGCATACGAAATTAGAACTTTTTTTTATGAAAACGTGCTTACATAAAATGAAGTGACTGAATTATATATAAGCATTCTCAGCCATTTTAATATCACGATTAACGGCCGAATTTCAATACTACCGTGTTCAAGAACACGCAGAACGCCAATTAACGAAATAAAATAAACCGAGTAACACTTTACTAATGGCAGCCAACTGAAACTAAAATGCATACCATGCTTTCATATGACGCCAGTAACCGTTACATGTTATTACACGCATACACAGTTTAATTTAAGGCTTTCCTGAAAAGTAAAAACATTTTTATAACATGATATTTCCTATACGCCATCATTGACTCGAAATTTCTAGGCTTCGGTTCATACTGGACGGTGATATCAGTACTGTACTTTATTCCAGTTCAAATAAGAAAATACACATTTTATACAATTCATAAAGGAATGCTGTACGCACCAGATTCCCTTATGGTTATAAACAATATTACCACTGAGCTTCCGCACGAATTTAAGGAAGTTTATTCACATGAAACAAATGCACGCAAATTTAAGCACGATTTAATTCACGAGCACGTTATAGCAGATACGCAATTAAACAGTAGGGCATTAAATCAACTCCAACTACACGCGCCACTCTGGAACTGCCGAATTCCACCTGTCGTTTTTTTTCCCATAACAAACGTGTGCTACTTACTTTAGCTCCAATAACTAACATTCGAACATGTTATCACCCCGTAAGTACAAAACCTCCACACTTATTATCTGGCTTTACAGAACACAGGAAGCCTAAAATGTCGTGAAAGAACTTGGTTATGATGAAGAATCAAGAACATGCTAAAAGCATTAGCCTAACGCACAACCACCTACCAAACACTCTCTACAGCTTCTCCACGTCAACTAGATTAAACGACCAACGACCGAGAGTTCTGCCTTTCTGCCTGTTACGCCAGCGGAGGTTTCCAACGCGCATTAATACAGGATGTGGAATTTTAGACGAGTAATATAATTCAACTTCTGCTAAACATCAAACGAAGTTGCTGGATTGATAAGGCTATATAAAAATAAAACACGTAATTACAGTCACTTGGATTTAATTAAATACATTACACACTTTTGGCGGTTTTAATAGCTTTGCGGAAGACTATTTACGTAACGTCGGTAACTGAGGTGGTGGCCGAATTTCATTGGTGCACAGCAAGAATATGGTAAGATGGCTGAAAATGTTGTTGGTGAAATAGGGCTTCCGAGGGAATTTACATATTTTGTGGAGAAAAATAAACAGGAGTAGGTTATGTGCACTTCTGATGCTTTAAAAATTCGTATGTCATGTCTAACGTTAACTGCTACACTTTATGGATTAGGATACTGTGGTTTCTATGGGCATATTCCGTGTAATCGATATAAGAACTATATCCTGCAGACACCAGCAAATGCGCAGCGAACACAACCTACCGCCGCCACACGAAACTACAGGTCCCTGGATCTATTTCGTGAAAACCCCTTCCCAGTTGCCATCAAAGTAGAGAAAGAAGAAGAGAAGCGGAATGTACCCCCTTCAGTTTCTTCAAATTTTTGCATTTATGTAATTCGTACTTGATCGCCGAACGTTTTTAATCACGAGTTTTTGAAGGTAAGTTGATGTGATAAGACATACTCTTTGTTATAGGTTGTTGCACTAGTCGAGCGATTTGCTGAGCTTAGCCACTCCAGTACAAAAGCTGCGACTCGCCATTTCGTCTGCATCTCTGACTACGGAATATTCGTTTTATTATTAGGTGAAAGTGCATTTAGCAGTTGCAGGACAATACAAATAGAGGCGTTTACGTTCATCGAAAACTTTTATTGTACAATGGACTTAGTAATCGGTTGTTTTATCAGAAGGTGTGATGAGTAATCATACTACGTTTTATTTCGTGAGTACGTGTGACCTTCAGATCTTACTGAAGAACAACATGTACGAAAGTTTGTATGTAGGAATGTTTGTGAAACGCAAATCCTTGGCCACAATGTGATTTACATTGCGAAGTACGTGGTGCAGCTTGTTTCGATGGACAAAAGAACACTGAGAAGAGGCCGTGGGCGAAACACTCTAGCATAAGGGGGATTAATAATGGAGTGTTGTGGCCATGTACAGTGCGACTGATGCATCATCAAAATGGGATAACATACTATGGATTTCATTGGGTTTTATGTGGATATGCCCATACCCTCTGTCGCATTTTTTCAGCATTAATGTTTGGGAGTATGTGCAATTAAGCACAAAAAAGGTACTATTTCACAGACCAGAGAGGACTGAAGGGAGATTCATCTGCATTGGTGTTCTGATTAATGGTCCATTATTCTTGGGCTGCTGAATATGGATCAGAGATGTCATAAACCTGAAATAATGTGTAACAGTTCTGGTGCCTATCTACTTTTAATTAACATTGCCTCATGTTAACCCAGATGTGAAACTATGAAATGATAAAAGCGGTTGACTATATGTTTAATGAAGAATAAAGAATAATCTGCATATTTCCAAATGAAGCTTCCCAAACACATTTGTGGGAGGGTATAATTCGTGATGTGAATTAGACTTTGTGTTTGTTTTGATGTCGCTGTGGAAAATCGTAATAATAGAGTTGGCATTGAAATGGTGTGAAGGGTGTGAGCCATTCGGCTGCAGGAGTAGTAGTAGTACATGATAATGTGTGCTGGCATAAAAAATAACAATCTGAATACACATGAGCATTCAGGTGCAGTGGAGGATACATTTTCCGTGCTGTTATACAAAGTTTTCATGATATATACAGTTTGTGTTTTAATGGTGAGCTTCGTGTGGTATAGTTGTGCTGAAAGCGTTCTGAATGAGAATTATCACCAATAGTAATCGTGGGGGGGGGGTTTTTTTGGAAGTACAGCTTAAAATTGTAATTCGTTTTTATTTTGTTGCTGCTTGTCCTGTAATTGTCCGTTTTCGGCTTAGCACGGGTGCTATTCGGCAGCGTTATCGCACCTGAATCGTTGCCCCTATTGGGAGTTCTTGAGTTCTTTTTCACGCCATAGACTATGAAGTGCACGCAATTCCCAGCTTCCTCTACGTTAAAGCTGCCGTGCTGAAGACACGATAAAGTGGAGATTCTGTACATTTGCAGTGACTTTAAACTTACAATACTTAGGTTGGACATTTTTCGTCATTCACTGGAAAACACTCGCGCATTTTCAATGCAGCTGTTACATTGTCTGACATCGTTAGGGATGCAGCTAGGAGGGGACGAGCGTTGCGGCCGTCTTGGGACGGTAAAAATGTGTGGTCGAATGAATATTTTTAAATGGAAGTTTAAATTATGGAACCAAATGAAAAGAAACTAGATAAATGGCGGTGATTTTTAAAGGTAGGGGCGACCATTGTCGTTGCAATTTGCGGCGCATGAGTGGGTGGTCGGGTGAGTGGGCTACTTTAATATGGCGGTAAACGATAGTTCGCAGGTAAAATAAAGACCCATCATATAATGTTGTGGGTACAGTATGTTTCAATCCATTATTGACTTGATTCGAAATTTTATTATCTGCGTTATTAAAATATCAGCCCAGAGAGGGACGTTGACTGGACACAATGAGTTGTATAGTCAACAAAAGCAATATCGGCTTTGAGTAAAGGCCTTCAAGTTCTTTTGAGCATTTTAAACGAATTACATGAGGTACCGTTATGTATGAGGACTGGGGTAGCATAGTCGGTATGACTGGACGGGCCGGAGTTCGGGTCCCGGTCGGCGATTGTCTCATCTCCAAACCGGCTCTGGGATCCGCATACCTATCCCTTCGGTGGGCACCGGCGTTCTTTGCCGGGGATAAAGCGGCCAGAGCATGATGGCCACTCCCATCTAGCGCCGAGATTCAAAATGGGTGGAACTCTTGCTTCCGTGTTTGTCTAATGGCATGTACGGGACACCTTTTGTTTTCCTAATAGTTTTTGTCTTGAGTACTTTGACATTTTCAGAGAATCTGGTCTCGTTTCTAAACATTGAAGAGACGTTTTCAACCGAAGATCTTTGAGTTAACAGATAAGTTTGTTACGTATTGAAATTAAGATGCGGTGGGGAAACTGAAATTAACTGTTCTTTCCCACTAGTGGCAGTAAAAAGCATTTTCTTCGACTTATTTCAGTTAATTTTCTGCTAAAGGAGTGTGATCCTGTTTACAGCGGAAATGATTAATGGTGGCTACTCGAGGCAGGTTTGAGCCTTGTTGGGTAAGAGAGTGGTTATGCTTGATAAATAGTAATTAATGGGATGTAGTTGCTAGGGGTGAGATATGAAAGTTCTCTATATTAGTAGCGTATTTTCGAACTGTAGGGTTGTCTGTACCATCGAAATAGTGAACGTGAAAAATGTGTCGACCTGGTTTTATTTATCCACTTTAATGCACAAACCAAATGCGCTACGGCAGATATGGGGCAAAGTACGTGTACGTCGTATACAGAGAAAGACTGAATCACGAGACTCTGACAGTTGGCACTGTTTTTTTTAAAATTGTATTTCAGGAATTTGCCCGTTACTGGGTTATCTCCCGGAGGCTCTTCCGAGTGCATTAGTCTAGATGTGTTCTAAGATGTTTTGAAGTAATTGCAACACGTTTTGGCTGATGTTGGGTCGTGCATGTGGAAAATGAGCATTTGCTCATTGTTATTGAAAGATTTGTATCTACGCAGCAGTTAGAACAATGGAATTGTGCTTTCCTTGCGAGAGAATCAAAATCTCTGTCGTGTGTCGAGGAATCGTGTACGTGAGCGTACTGAGGCGTTGGTGTACCCGGGTCGGGGCTTCCCGAATGCAGCCCCCCACCCCAATCGAAATTTAATAAAATTATAGACTGGATTATGTAAAACGTTTAACGAGATTATCCTTCAGCCGAAACCGGTCACTGTAATCTTCCGATAGCTAGTACATTGGAATTTAAAAAAATTAACTTTGGAGTTTGTGGACACTCTTTCTTTCTCAGTTTTAATTTTCTCTGTAACCTGACCAGCTGTCTGCTCCGAGATTTGGAAGTGGGATTCCCAGAGACTGTGTTTCTATTCTTGTGTACTCCGAATTTCAGGTAGGATCTTTATTTAGTCATTGCCCAGCGACCTTAAGTGCATTTCGTAATGGCGTTTTCAAATCAGTTAAGTGATTTTCACACGAAGGACTGACTTTACCAGGCGCCTGGTATTCACATGGCAGGAAGGTAGTGTGTGTCATAAATTTGCAGTCTTTGTCTGTGATTGAACCTTAGGCAGTTTTGTCTGAAAGCTTTCGGTATACAATCTTTTTGAATAAGGTAGAATGTTCATTGTTTAGTAAGACACGCAGACGTAGTTTTATTGACTAATGTCGGTGAGGATTTCAGGTCGTATTTCAGCTTTGAAAGTTAGCATTATTGGTGAATGAGGGCTGGTTAGCCGCACCTTTGTGTGGTGTTTTTCTTACCGTGAGGTAAACGGACTTCTAGCATGTTGGAATTTTGCTTCGGAACTGCAGGGGCGCTGATGTTGCTCGTCCCGAAAACTTGAAATAGAACGCAGATGTTCGCAAAGGCAGTGTAATATTGCACGGGAATACAGTCAGACTGAATATCAGTCGCAAATTGTACGTGAAAATGTTACTGTGGTGTTACTCCGGAAGTGTTACAGTGAGGTTATTACGAAAGTGTTAGCAGTGGGATTAGGAACAATTACACTTAAGATAGCCCAGTCACTGGGAGTGGGTTGCAGTCCACTCTTGTGCTTGTAATATACACAAAAACTACAGTCATGTAATTTCCCTTAAAAGGCAGGCACCAACACCTTGAATGAGATGTGTATAGGGTGTGCCAGAAGAATAGTTTAAAATGGTCAACTTCATTCTATTTCAACGTAACCAGGTACCATGGATTACAAAAAAAAAATGAAAGAAACAACATATTTAAAAAAATAAGGACTAATTCCACAGAAGAACCAAATGATCCAAGGAACAGAAACGGCAATATATAATAACGAATCTACGGTACAATAAACTGCAAATACCGTAACAAGGGAACATTCTGCTGACACGCCAGGCGAGGAAGTGACCAAATCGTTTTCAAACACAGCCCAGAAAAACCAGACGATATAACAGTTATAAGAAAAATACGTAAGAATATATCAAATGATGAAAAGGTACAGAAGTCGCATAGTATTTTGGAACCCGATAAAAATTACAACTTCCCAACAGCTAATTCCAGCGAAAAGTTTAAAAGGCGATTTTTTTAGGTACAAATGACTTCCACGTTCAAAACAGTAAGACTCATTTCATTGCAAATATTGTGTGTGTCATGCACTTCTAGATGTTGGAATGTCAGGCTGACAAGCGGCAAAGAAATTAGGAATGTGTGGATTTTCGAAGTGGAAGCGTACACCAGAATGTTTTGGGAATTATCAGAGGAATAATTAATGTGCAAATTCTGCCTCTTTTTACGAGAGACTGCTAGATGAAGGCAGTGGAAGGTTTATTTCTGTTGGCAAACAACTAGATTTAAAAAAAATTACACAAGCTGAACTAAATATGAAAATATTAATTCCGATTATAATTTTTTTTTTTTTGCCGAAGACGTCGCGACGTTATTATAAAATACTTGGGCTTATTTTCTATACAGAATGAGGAGAGTGCAAATGAACGTAATTTTCGTGAACCACTACGGTTCGGGACTGACGCCGGAGATGAAGATTTAAAGGAACGTACTCAAACATGCTCAAAAAATAAGTTGGAAAATACAGATGAAATTCTGAATACCTATAATGATTTTGTATTGCAAACAGTAGTGTTCAGAGTAAGTTCTGCTAAATATTTTCATTATTTGCGGATGAAACTACCACTGTTTCCACACTGACCAATTTTCGCTTTGTGTACTGTATGTACATGGAACTGAAAAGTTTGTGAACAGTTTTTACAATTAGTGTGGCAAGTAACACATCGGACCGTGAACTGGCCAGTTCACTTGTTGAAATTTTTAAAAGTTTTGGAATTGATCTGACATACTTATGAGGTCAAGGTTACAGTGGGGCGTTATCAGTGGAAATTTCCAAGGTGTACAAAACATCAAATCGCCGTTAATTCCGCAGGCCGTCTGTGTTACTGCCCCTCTCATGCGTTAAACTTAGCCAATGGAAACGCAGCAGATATACAAAGTATATGAAACTACATTCGAATCATGTGAAACATTTATAGTGTTTGAAGTACGCCTAAAATTAAGCGTTGCATAGAATGATTTCTCTAAATGCTGCATAATAAAGTAAAGAAAAACTTGCATACTCTGCGAGAAATTAGTGCCTTGCATGATAGAGATTCATTATCAGCTACAACGATTCTTAAGAAATTTGTTCTGTAAACTCCTTTCTTTATATCGCTATACGCCGTACTGAAATGCGTGTTGTACATTACAGATCACTGACTGTAATCTTGTATTTGCACAAAATCACATTTCTGATATCGGTGCAATTGAACGACGTGAGAAATAAATTGCAAGACACATTCCACGATATCTGTGAACTGGCTTCTAGAAAAACTAAATCACTTGGGACGGAATTGCAACGACCAAGAAGTGCTTCAAAACAAATATATCGTGTTAATGTGTCAGGAGAGATTGTTGATTACGACTGTAGACCTGTCTTCGTGCCATTCGGGGACCACGTCGTAAGTCAATTAAATGACAGAAAATTAAGCACCAAGATATTGATTACTTTTCCTCGCTCTTGCCTATCCGGTAGAGAACTGGTCAGGTCTCAGTAAGTTTTCTGTAGCTTACAGGGTTTTATAATAGGGATCTTCCTGAGTGCAACGATGTCACATCGGAGAGGGAAATAAGAAATTTGGCACCAACGTTAACATTAATGAAACAGCTTGAAGAATTCCACCAAAAACTGCGATTGATGCCCTTGGTCATTGAGATAAAAATTTTTATCCGGAAAATATTCACAACATTGCGGTGAATAAGAACATACCTGTGAAACGTAATTGGACAAAATCAACCGAATCAGGATGACCGGGCTATCCCTGGCCCTTACATTGAACCAGACTAATCCAATCCACTACCTGCTTGTATGAATTCCATTTTAATGGTGCCCTCCCATCTACGTCTGCGTCTTCTCAATGATCACCTTCCAGTTTTACGGCAAAAAATTTGTATGGATTTCTCTTCCCGTGCATACTGTATATCTTAATTAATTAATTCGATCACTCTAATATTCAGTGGTGGGTAGTACGAGTAAACGTTGTGAAACTGGTGATTATAAGTGTCTTGTCGGCTGTTCCTTCTCCCGTCGTCGGTCCAAATACTCTCTTCACCGTACCGGAACCATGGGTATAGTCATTTTAGTCTTAACGTCTTAGATGCTGGAAAGGCAAACCATTATGAAGTGTTAGCAAGCATTTCCAGAATGCAGCAAACTCAGTGCAGAGGCTGTCCTTGAGAATCTAATATGGCCACGGCTGTTTAGGAAATTTCGTTTTATCGAACGAGCCAGCAACATGCAAGATGCCAGATGAGTTCAATCCACGCGCTCCAAACCTGTTTCGTTGAGATACTATGCTCTTCGTCCTCTGTGCCTGACTTTTTCGAATGGCCTGTTTATTTCTGTATTATGCCTTTAATTTCTTTGTGGGTGAAATTTTGATTTTTTTAATGCATTTCTGAAATATCAGACGTTTCTAGAATGTTAAAGAATGTATTACCTAGCATTATACAGTATTAATGTTCTGGGCCTTTTTATGTATGCCAGTGTTATTGTTTTATACAAGCTTTGGGCTTACCTTTGCGGTGTATGTTTTCGTACAACAAAACATAAGCGCCATAAATTCGAATAAAATTTTATGTGTCGTTGATAACCTTGATATGCCTCGCAAATTAACGTTTGATGTCCCCTTTAGTACTAGGTACAGTAATAGATGGGGAAGTTTGTGGCAATTCTTGGGCGTGACAGATGGAATTACGAGATGTGAATGTCAGCAGCGCTTTACCTGTTGCGTGGATAATTTTGGCGGTCTGTGATCAATACCTGGCGATTTATATTAACAGTGTATCTACTATTACGGGCACCACGTTCTGGATAGTTCGCCGGGTGTACAGTTTAGCCGTTACCCTTAATACAAAGGAACGTAAAAACCTGCATGGATTGCGTAGTAGATGTAAAATTATAAGTACGTTTGAGTACAGATTGTGATTGACATATTTACGAAAAGACAAAGTTTACAAGCTAAAAAAAATAAACGTACAGAAAGTTACTTACAAATACCCCACTAAACACTCCGCTTTTCACAAAGATGGCTTAGACTTGTGGCATGTTCCGTACATTTCACTTTGAGATGGGCCTGCTAATCCAGAAAGTAACCAATTAGACGGGAGAACAGAGGGGTCGCGAACTGTGTTGAGCCTTGATGTGGCGGACCTTTGCGAATGAGACAGCATTAAGGGTGCACCGTTCAGTGTATCGTGCTCGTTATGCACGTGTGTATGTAAATATTCGTAATTAGAACCAGTTACGACAACCGCGGCCTTGCTAGTCCGCTGCATTAATGGTTTGCTTAATCACGCAGTCATCACAGAATGTATTTCGTCGATTGTTAAGGTGGTGTGTGAATAATGAAATAGAAAGGATATGGTCCGCGTCGGTCATGGCCTGATTAGAGCTACTTTCAGGTTTTTGCCTAAGGGAACAGAAGGAACCTACCAGAAAATTTAGGATAGTGTGGTTCATTGCCGAGAAAGCACCGGGTATATTCCGAGTACAGATGAGAAGCACCGTTTGTAATTACGTGCTCGGTTGGCGATTTATCCGTTCCAGACTTCGCTGTTGAACGGCAGAAGAGCCATATGATTTGTCAGCTGTGTGCCTGTGTACCGTTAGGGTTTTCATTCAATAATTAAGAGAAGTACCACGTCCGCCTGTTGAAATTATTGTGGGAATTGGAGCCAGATTTGCATTCATATCTTTGTACTTGAAAGTGTTTTGTCCTTAAGATATTTCATCTTGATCCTGAACATTCTACATTCAAGTTTATCGTCGTTTATTTAACTTAAATTTTCCAGCCATTGCAGTTTACCATGACATGAAGATTCAAGACGACCAAGTATTATGGTACACGAGTATGGATCCCACCACAAAGTTTCCGCCTTGCTCTTTGTAGTATTTTGAGTGGTAGGTAGTTTTTAAATATAAAGCAAGTTCACCCTTAGTCACAATTTTATGCAAACTAGGGGAAAACATAGAGTGGTTGGCACTGTGACAGTTATTGGCATTTTTTCATGCCATTGTCCTGTAATAAGGATTTCATCTGACATGGCACCATCTCTGAATGATACTTGGATTCATGGATGTTAACCTTTCATGTGGTACCTGAATTACGAACAAGAAATGCTTTTTTAGCGTCACGACTGCTTGAAATCAAATGCTGTTAACGGCATGAGCAAATAAAGGTGATTATATAAGGTAAGGTTTAAGTAAATTACTTTATAATTTCCGATTTTTTTTTTTGTACAGTATGTGGCAGCTTTGTGACATGTTCATGTGTATTTTCCTGAAGAGTTTTTCTGTGTCATCTGATGTTTGGATGTGTTAACCATTGTCAAAAAAAAAAAAAGCAGAGTGCCAACAACTGTAATGTAAGAATACAAAATTTTAGTCATTGGCATCTTATGCTTATAATTGTCTAAAACTGCCATGTGTTTTTTTTAAGTTATGTTTTTTACCTTTATGTTTCCTTATTGATCAGCTAATCACCATTTTAATTTTCCTGTAGTTATAATAAAATTTGACAGTAGTTGGCATGGGGTGCCACAACACTGAAGTATGCCAGCTGCTGTCAATTCTGTGCTTATTGGCAGTGCCAAAAATGTTGCCTGATGATGCTTTGCTATTTGTTTACTCATCAAAATGAGTAGGATTACATCTGAGAGGATTAAGAAGAAAGCAGGGAAAAAATGTGTTTAACAACCCTGCAGATTTAGAGGTAACTTTACCAGAGATATGGGGGTATAGCCAAAATAGCAGCAGGGAGAATATACAATATCCCAATGTCCAACTTACAGTTTAAAGTAACTTGCAAATATTCAAAATCTTCTATGAGACCAGTGCTAGTACTTAGTGAAGATGAAGAACAAGTTATAGTCAAGTGGATAACTGTTGCCAAAAAGGATATCCTTGGAGGAATCTGGGCATCCAACTGTCTGTTAAATATTTTCTAACTGTAAACAAGAGAAAAACACCTTTCAATCAAAGTTAATATGCCTGGAAATGGATGGCTTCAAGCATTCCTTCACAATTATCCTATCTTGTCCTCTTGCACTAGTGAAAGTATAATCTCATCCAGTGCCACACTGGGTGAGGCAGATATCAGAGAATGGTAAACAATCTATTATTTTGGATTATTAGGTAGCCCATGCTTCACAACATAACATATTTTTCTTTTTCGATTATAGGCTTCAGCAGATGTCTAAGAAGAAGAAAAATGGTTGGACAATCTTCAGAACCCAAACAATAATTTGCAATGGTGATAAATTCAAGTTACCGGTCTGTCCCAAAGACTGCAAAAGTCTTAGCATGAAAAAGGAACAAAAATATGAAGTTGAGAAAGGCCTTAACCAGAGCATCTATAACAGCTGTGTTCACCTTCTCTATTTCTGGAATGATGTGCCCACCCATCGTGATATATACTTATAAAATTTTTGAAGAAATTGTAGGAAACCAACTTGTAACAGAGCTTAAAAGAAAATTGAAGGAAAAATATGGCAGAACTTGCCCTCAAGAGATGTATTGATGCTTTAGAAGATACATCATCAGAAGAGCTAGAACTTCCAGGTAGCAACAGTGTAATAATGCAGAATCAATATGTGTAGGTCAGGAACAAAGAGAAACAAACACTCAAACATTTGATTTTGACATGGCATGGATTACGCCAAGCATTCTGGATGAAAATCCTAAAGCCACACATACAGGATCTGAACACTGGCTTAACGATGAGCACATTTTTCTCATTCAGTACGATTTGCAATAGCCAAGCACATCAGAAAGAAAGTTCAAGAAAAACACAGAGAGGATGCCATTTGTAATAAGACGTGGAACATGGCAAGTCTTACTTCAAGAGAGAGAAGACAAGGGGAAAAAGACAACTTGCCAAACTCGAAAGAAAGGAGGACAGCAAAAAAGAAAAAAGAAGTGAAAATAGACACTGTAGGTAAATCTAGTTTTGAAGAAACCAGTGATTAAAGGGGATGTGTTTTAAATGCACTAAAGTGTCGAACTGACACACACTGTGCTCATTATGCAACGAAGTCTCCATGAGAAATGTGTAACACAGCATCATAAAATGGACATACCTGAAGAAGAAGAAGAAAATTTCTGTCTGCCACATGTTTTCAGTAACCAGACAATTCCTCTGACATGGCTGTGGATGATTCTCATTAGCTGCAATGTCCTTAACTACGTTACTCTAGTGAATGCCAATAACTGCGCAGCTTGGTGATAGTAAATATATATGTGAGTGCCAATGACTATGTGTTTCAGTATTTTTTTGTTTAATATTAAAAAAAATATTATATCTTTATAATCTTTCAACTTTCTTTTTTCCTTTTGTTTCCATGATCAAAATATTTCTTAACATCACAATGGTATGTACAGTGATAAAAGAACAAAGGGAGGTGTCTCGGTGGTGCCAACAACTGTATGTTTTCTCCTACAATTAAAATGTGCCACCATTTGGGTGAAAATCCACTCAGAGACATGCAGTAGCATGAATTCATTAATTTAGGTTGTAGAAGATGGCTGAAAACAAAAATTTTGAATATGGTGATGCCCAAATTCCAGGTGACAGGCCCCATGGTGACTACATTTTGTACAGTGGTTCCTAATATTGATGAATCCTAAGTATGGAACTTGCTTCATGTCACACTTCTGGTGTCTAGAATTTTTAGGTGGCTTCTAGATTTTTGGAAGATATGTTCATCACTCTTTTGTCATATGTGCAATGACATGTTCAGTAATATAATTTCTCTACATGCGAGAAGAAATATGCCATTTGTAAAGAAGAAGGGCAGTATTCCAGGAAAACATAGAGTGGTTGGCACCGTGGCAATTATGCATCTTTTCATTCTTTTGCACTGTGATAAGGATTTCAGCAACAATGGCGCCATTTCTTAGTGATATTTGGATACATGGATGTTTGGTCTTCCATGTGGTACATGAATTACAAACCAGAAGTGCTTTATTTATTGTTGCGGCTGCTTGATACCAGACGCTGTTAACGGTTTGAGAGAGAAGTACCAAGTCTTAAGGTAAGGTTTAAGCAATTTACTTTCTTTCTAATTTCTGAATTTTATTTTGTGTCATACATAGCAGTTTTATGAAACTTACATGTATAATTTCCTGAAGAGATTCTCTATATGATTTGATGTAAATCTGGACATGTTAACCATTGCTGCCAAAAAATGACACAGTGCCAATAACTGCCTAAAACTGCTATGTGTTCTTAAGATACATTTTCTTACATATACTTTTTTGATCACCAAATCACTAGTTTAATTTTAATGCAATTAGAATGAAATTTAACAGTAGTTGGCATAGGGTGCTAATGTACTATGCGTTGTACCAACTACAATCAGTTCTGTAGTTGCTGGCACTGCCAGAAATGTTGCTTGATGATTCTCCTTTTTTTATTTTTAAATTCACATGGATAGGATTAAATCTTGGAGGTTTAAGGAGAATTAAGAGGGAAAAAATGTGTTTGCAACCCTTCAGTTTTAGAGAATTTTTCACAGAGATTTGAGGGTGTACAGCCAAAGAAGCAGCAGCAAAAAAGTATGATATTTCAGGGTTCATCTTACAGTCTTTTTAATTAGCAAATTTTCAGAATCTTTGATGGGACCTCCACCTGTAGTTGGTGAAGATTTTAGTCAAATAGAAAAATGACTGTTCCTGAAAAGGATTCCCTCAATGGAAGCTGCATGTTCAGCTGTCAAAGAATTACTATCTCTAAACCAGAGGAAAACACATTGTTAAGGTTAATATGCCAGGAAATGGATGATGTCTAGCATCATGTGCCTTCATCCTGAATTGTTCATTTGGACCTCATCCAGTGCCACACTGGGTGAGGCAGATACCAGGAAATGGTAAACGAGCTATGTGTTACTGTGGATTTTTTAGGTAGCTGGTGTTTCCCAACATAACGTTTTTGTCTTTTTCAGTTGTAGGTTTCAGCAAATTGAAGGTGCCCTAAAGGAAAAATGTTCGGATGTTCTTCAGGACTGAGCAGGAATTTTTACCAATGATGAATTAAGTTTCCAACTTTGCCCAAAGACTGGAAACATTTTAACCTACAGAGGGGACAAAAATGTGTATTAATTTTATAGAGGCCTTGCAAAAGCATCCATAACAGCTGTGCTCACTTTCTCTGCTTCTGGAATGTGTCCACACATGCTGAGATACCCTTACACAAGGATACCAGCTGAAATCACAAGGAGATTTTCTGATGACTGGGGGGTAAGATGCAGCCCTACTGGTTGGATGACCCCAGAAGTCTTGTATGAAAATACTGGAATATTTTCACAGCACATCGTGGAAAACATAATACCAGGTTCCCTGTTATCCTTTTTGTTGATGGACTCCGTACCCATGTAAGATTATCAACTGAGTGAACTCTGCTCTGAATTGGGCATAACTTGATCTTTGTTTACGCATATGCCACAAGACTCATCCAACTTTGGAATGTTGCAGTTTTCAGATTACTGGAATTGGGATGGACAACAGCAATCCTAGAGTGGCATAGGCAAAATCTTGGCAAAATAGTTCACTCCTGTCTTGGATAGAGCTTGAAGAAATAATTGAATGTTCAGCTATAAACTGTTTTCAACCTTGTGGCTTTTGCCTGTGGAATCCAGAAAACACTGACTTGTAAAAGTGTCTTGGACAAAAGCTGGCCAGGATTGCATCATCCAGAATCCCTACCAAGACCATAACATACAAAATGTTTGAAGAAATAGTGAACTTGTAGCAGAGCTCAGGATTTAAAAAAAAAGGGGCAAAATCTGCGAACAAGGGGCGTATTTATGCATTATAAGAAACATCAGAAGCTGAGAACTGTGCTTTTCTGTGTTATGCTGTGAGTAGTGGTAGTTTCTTTTGTTTTGGGACAACTGTCGGTCCCAACTGTTTGGGACTGAAGGTAGGCCCGAAACTGAACTACCAGGTGGCAACTCATGTAATAATGCAGAACCAAGAATATAGATCAGGAACAAAGAGAAACAAACATTTGATGTTGTTGAGCAGGATATTGCTCCAAGTACTCTTCGTGAAACTCCTTGCACAAGTGCTGCCATAGAGACGGGAACTGAAAGCAGGCTTAGCAGTAAACACGTTTCTAACCTCCAAGAATTTTTGAATTGGCCGGACACACGGAATAGAAAGTTAAGAGGCATATGGAGAGGATGTCATTTATAATAACATGTAGAGCGTGGAAAGCTTTGTTTCAAGATAAAACAAGAAGATCCTGATAAACTGGAAAGGAAAGAGAAAAGAAAGTGGAAGTGAAGAAGAGGATGCAGCAGGGAAATCTGGTATTGATAAAAATAACGATAAAAGGGGAATGTGTTTTAACTGCACTAAGAGCGTAAAACTGACAGACAGCGTGCTCATTATGGAACAAATTTTTTCAAGAGAAATGTTTTACATGTTATAAAATGCACATAACCGAAGAAGAGGATTCCTTGTCTGCCATGTCTTGTCAATTCACAGGTTGTTCCTTTAACATGGCTGTGGATGATGGCTGCATCATCCTTCATTATGTTCTTGTGGGTGCCAATAACTGTACATGCAAGTGTGAACGACTGTTTTTCACTATTTTTATTGAACATTTTATCTTAATTAAACAAATGTTTGAAAAATATGCCCAATAATCCTTCAACTGACCTTATTTTATTTCCATTCTCAAAAGAAGTCGTAACATCAAAGTGGTATATACAGCGATAAAAGAGCGAAAGAAGGTGTCTTAATGGTGCCAACCACTCTTGTTTTCCCCTATGTATACACGTAACATTGAGGCACGTTGCTGTAACCATTGTTGCAGTGGCACAGCAATAAGTGTTACACGTGTGTGTGTTTTGTCGCCTTAGTTTTCCTGCATGCAATGCGCATCGTCTGTTGCCTCTCCGGACCTACACTATTTTTCCACATTATCTCATAAACTGTATGAAAAAAAAGTTACTGAATATAAAATGTTTTTTATTTTTTCTGCAACTTTTGTTTGAAACATTTCTCATTCTCAGCAGAATTGGTTGAGATATGATCAGAAATGTACATTGGTCTTCATGTAAATTAACTCGGTAATTTGTCCGATTTGAATGAAACTTGGATATTCTGGACAAGTTTTCGGAAAATACTCGTATCAAATTTAATGAAAATCCATTTAGTGGGGGACAAGTTCTTGCGGACGGACGGACTTAAAGACATGATACATGATAAGGTATATTTTGTTTACTGCAGTTGGGTTGACACCCGGTGGCAATAGTACAGTACACATTTACAAACAAACAAACAAACTACACAAAACTACACATTGAAACAGAAGACACAGAACAACACACATAACAATAAAAATACATAATTTACAAATTAAATAGAAACATACAACCATATATACAATGATAAAAATGGGACCAAAAGAATATGAAAGAATGTGATAAACGAAAAAGCCATATATGCAGCAAACTTCATATGATCTATATATCTTCTAATAATGGTAGAAACGCTGTTACTAAGACCTCCACTTCACTGCACTTGTCGACACTTCACTTCCTGCCATTTAAACTTCACGCAACTGTCGTCACTACCGTCTCATTTGGATTAACCCCACTTAAATTTCGTACCGCTCCATTTCACCTCACGTCTCTGTAATTTACCTCACTTCACCGCACTTTTAGACGATTTTCGCCACACTTATATTCCATTCATTTCTCCCCATTTATAATTGCTTTCCTAACACTTTTTCTAAAAATTATCGGTTTACAAGGGAGAGTCCCTAACGCTTCTGCAGGTAGTTCGTTCCAGTTTTTAATGGTCTTACAAAGGAATACTTCCTGATATCCGTTATTTGCTTTTTGTCCCTAATTTTCCGAACATGATCAGTCCAACTCAAATAGGAAGGCCTTCGCAACCTGTCGCGTATAGTTTTCCAAGCCTGTTCCCCATAGTACGCTATAAAAAGTGCGCATAAGCGTGCTATCGTCCTACATTGAGCCAAGGTTTCCCAGTCAGAATCCTTCGTATGATTTGTAAATTGAGCAACTTTCTTCTGTACTCGGTCCAACGTATTTATCTGTCCTCTGCATGGATCCCAGTATGCAGACTCATATTCAAGTATAGGACGTACCAGTGACGTGTAGGCTAAACTTTGTATTCCTATTACCTTTTTTGAGAACACGCATTACAAAGTGAAGTGCCTTCCAGAGTTTTTGCGCTGTGAAGCTTTTCGCAGTTTTGCAGTAACACCAAAAAGGCATCGCCGTAGACTCACGTAGAACCCATGGATGAATCTGAAACACAACCAAGTCAACATTTGTTTGGTGTTCGGGAACGTTTGTGCTACTGTGCGCCAAGAATATGGAACCTTTCGTTTCTCTTTGTTCGACGTAGTATAAGCCGGCCTCTAATATCGATTGATTTGTTATTGAATAGGCCCGTATGGTTTTGCCTTACCTCATTTCAAGTATGAAACAACGGTGAAAAGTTGTATGTGAATTCCACTCTTATAATGGAAACGTAGTCTTATTTATTCGTGTATTTAAAATCGGGTACTTCGGAATTACAAGTCACTTGTGTTTTTTTTTCCGCATAGATGGTGGTGATTGGCATGCCTTAGTTCTACGTAACGCGCATGTTAATTGCACCGTATACTTTACGATCTTGTAATAAGAAAAGCATCGGATTTTTTTCGGTACTTTGGCGTTTTTTTTTCTTATTGTTGATAGTCTTGGTGATGTCTTTTTGAATGCATTAGAACGAATGAAAGCGGTTGAACTCGAAAGAACAAGGCGAAAATGTACAGTCTTACGCTGTAATGGGCTCTCGTTTGGCACATGTGTCAGTAGGAACAGGTGTTGGGCTTAATTTGTAAGTAGGAGTATTAGCTAAGACGGTTTGTTGGATGCCGGCTTATCCCAGCGCACGTCCATAGCAGTCCGCGTGGGATTTGTGGTAAACAGAGTAGCACATGTACAGGGTTTGCACAGTCACTGTCATTCCACCAGTGTTCCCAATCTTATACACCCCCTCTACCATCGACGCTGTATCGTCTTGGTAATTGACAGTCGCTCAGTAAAGCGCTAAGGGTAGGCGCAAGAGGGAGCCTAGATCAGGGCTGGCGAATCTACGGCACGCGGCATTCACCACTGTCCCATTTCTTTTTTTCTTTTGCCCGACCAGCGTCTCTATATTGTGAAGAATGTGTGTATATACACACATATCTGATGGTGTAGAGATTGTATGTGCATTACCGTTGCTACAGAATAATACTGCCAGTGAAACATTTTTACACAAATCGGGAACGGTGCGCAGTGTTGACTGGATGTTTATCATTGAGGCGCCAGCCTGGCGGTTACTGGGCGAATACGTGACAGTGGACAAAACGTTTTACTCTTCTTTTAAAACAGAATTAATAGTAGTAGTAGTAATAGTAGTAGCCCCAGTTAATTCCACAGTTTTTCCTTTTCGCATTCCTCGAGGAGGCCTTTATTAGAAATAATAATTGTACTATGCATTAATTATATGATTATACACATTAATAATCATTGAGTAGCTAATAATGATTTATGGAAGACTTCAGGACCTTATTTTGCTGTTCAAAATTCCCATGGACACGCGACAGAATTTTTTCAAAACTTGTAGACAATTTGGGCACGCGCCCTTAAGAAGGTTCGCCAGCCTAGTTGATTACCTAACATGAGGAATATAACAGTGTACGTATTCTAACATTGTAAATGCCGAGTTAAATACCAAATGTCAGTCCTAGTGCACCGAATTGCTCGGCAAGATTGTTTAAATTTGGCGCATGTGTTTCGAAAAACGTGAATGTTTCCAGAACTAGGCGGGATAAATGTGTGTGGGAAGGGAAGCACACATGGCTCAGTATGCCTTAAAAATGCCGTAAGCATCCTTATTGTGTACTGCAGAAAGTACGTTTCTAAAATTGTGTAAATATCCATGCTCTTTTACTTCAATTATGGTCGAGGCCTCAACTGTTTGTACGGATAGTGGACGAAAAGGTGTTCTGTGAGTCGTCCTTCATATAGTAGACCGCGAAACAGTTTCGGCCCACGCACAGTGGGACATCACACGTGACGCACTTTGCCCTCACCATTTTGCTTCACGCCTCTCGGTTGGAACACGCAACATCGCCGCTTTGTGCTTGGCCCGGCTAGTGTACGTTGTGAGGGAACGTTTTCGTGTTTTGGGGTTCTCTTTGAAAATTATCCTTCCCTTGAATTTCACAGTGATATCGTTTACTGCAAAATGTTAGGAAGGGTTGTGAAATTTTTAGAAGTTTGTCGTTAGGATGTCAAATAACTCTCATATTTTCCTTATTCTGTCATGACTATAATCCGCCCTGTCATCACCGTTCCTGCTGTTCGTGAATTGCATTAACCGGAGTATGTGATAATATCTCGAACGTAAAATCCTTTGTCCGTGGAATGGACAGCTAATGTAACTGTCCTTTCACTGTTGTATAATCGGGATACCTATTCCTAAAACTTCACCGGTACATATGAAAAAGGTTCCTCGTATATATTGTTGCTAATTAAAAATTATGTATATACGCGTTAAATAAAATCGAGAAGAATGAGATGGGCAGGGCTTGTGACGCATATGGGTGAGGTGAGGGGGCGTATAGGGTCTTGGTGGGGAAACCGGAGGGAAAGAGACCACTGGGGAGACCTAGGCGTAGATGGGTGGATAATATGAGGATGAATCTCCAGGAGGTGGGATATGGGTCTGTGGACTGGATTGGGTTGGCCCAGGATAGGGACAGGTGGCGGACGCTTGTGAGTGCGGTAATGAACCTTCGGGTTCCGTGAAATGCGAGGAATTTCT
>Ga0131853_10002301_pt1 | contig 34266 bp, 15 predicted proteins | sample TergutLab28metaG_FD_92764 | JGI IMG/M metagenome (GOLD analysis project Ga0131853, IMG submission 92764) | Labiotermes labralis P1 segment gut microbial communities from Petit-Saut dam, French Guiana - Lab288 P1 (version 2) (version 2) | ecosystem: Host-associated > Arthropoda: Insects >... | reverse complement strand
GGGGTATTATTACTGTCACCACAAAGGTTTTCCAACCCAAACGCTCAAAAATAAAAAAACTCCCTTGGCGCCCCCCCCCCCCCCCCGCCGGTCCATCTTCCACATTATTTCTTTATGTTCCCCTCTACAATGTAATGACCACACAAACTGTCGCAAAGATCCCAAGTAATAATCTTCTCTAGCGTTATACGCAAAAGTTTCTGACATGCGACAGAAGGAGCTGGAGGATGTCGCAGCCTGAAGTACGAATTGTTGGGCGAGACATTTATAGTGACCTTGAAAATGCCACTGGTCCCTCATGTCAGTCGGGAAGGGGACGCAATGTCAGTTACTACTATTGCACGTTCAGTTGCAAGAAGCTTGTACTGTGCATCGTGAGTTACCAAAAATTCTAAAATTTCCTCATGACGTCACTAGACAGTGTTTAGAAAAATATGAACATTTTTGCACTATGCCAATTGCCGAACTTTCGGTAGGCCCTCCCACTTCTGTGTAATTGCTCAATTCTTCCGTACCCTTACCAAGCTTCATGATATATATATATATATATGTATATATATGTGTGTGTGTGTGTGTATGTGTGCGTGTGTGTGTTTGTATATATATATATATATATATACACAGTATATATACATATGTGTATGTATACAAACATACATAAATACATACTTACATACATACATACATACATACATACATACATACATACATACATACATACATACATACATACATACATACATACATACATACGTACATACATATATATATAGAGGGTAATAGAGTGTCGAAGCATCGAGCGACGTCATCCGCCACATCTGTGGTACTACTATCCGTGGCCCCTGTATACAAGTACAAGGAAGTAGGAAAGCCCAACAAGAAGCAATGCAAGCAGGTCAGGCCCCGTGTGGGCTATCAGACTGTGCTGACGCCACTGGATACGACGCAGTAAAGAACGAATATGAACTGATGTTTCTTGGACAATGCTTGGGGCTACCCTGGGCATTGCAGCACATTGTCGCTGACGGTCCTCTTCTTTTCCTTTATTGCGGCAGCACGTTCTTATGTCTCAAGCACAGTCCATTCTCTTATATTTGTTATACACTTGTATATTCGACTACAATTTGAAGTAAAAGTGTAAGGAAGAGTAAATTTGTAAATCGCCGGTAGCATTTTTCCTCACGAACCATTCTGCTGAAAACAATTTGATAATTATAATGTACATCACAATGAAAACAGAACGGAAATATCACGGCTGGTTCGGGATGAAACACATTTTAACGCAGTCATCGTTCTGCTACTTCATTGCATGAAAACCCAAATATTTGTCCGCCACAAACTGGAGCTGCTAACTCTTTGAATCTGCGTAGCAAAACAAACATATTTCAGTTTGCAAAATGTAATATTAATATCTAAATACGGAACCAAGAGCTTTGCAATACAATGAAGGAGAATGAACGCTACATTCCACACGTAAATTTCCTATTACTTTCTGGTTTGTATTAACGTTTAGTGACTTATATGAGATTTGAATGGTCGCGTTTTGATTTGCTTGTTCTGACTGTTTTAACTACAAACTTGGTGCTGCAGAGGTTGTATATGGTCATAGCTAAGATGTGAATCTTGCTGTGAATGATGAGTGGTTCGAATTTTGAAGCAGGCGGTAGTAGTGTACTTTAATGTACGCTCCTATATCGTGTATTTGCCTGTGTAGACTAAGAGAAGCCACCAAAATTTCATTCAAGTTTGTCGATAGCTCGGCCGAGTTCGGTTCCAGGAATTCTTAGATATAATTCTGAAATGTTGCCACGTTACCGCAACATCAAGCTGCAGGATTTGTTGTGTTCCCCTCCTGATAGTTCCACATATAAGGCTGAAATTTTAGGAGATGCTAACATCTTGATATTGGGCGGAGAAACATAAATATTCCGTCGATCAACAGAAAACAGCCTGTTCTACGCTCTAAAGTCTATAAATAAAAACGATTCAACTTTTTCGATTATAAAATAAATATTAGATTTGTGGTAAAATCGTGTTAGCACGAACTTTCAATTACATTTTTAAAATCTGTTTTCCTTCGCTACTATGGCTACCGGTTTTAGACATGCATTCAGTAAAGCTAGTTAAATGTATTTCAGTGTGACGAAGTTAAATTACTCTTGTTCCATTACTGTATTTTATAGCACGGAACGTGCGTGATTCTACTTTATTGGCAGTCACTGTAAATTGTGTGTCGTAAGTCCAATACGACCGCTAATTTGCTCGTTTTCCTATGTGCTTTTTTGGTCTCACAACGCAGAGGTCGTTTGCCCAAATATTCATACCAAGTATTGTTTGTATTTGCAGAATTAATTCTGACTCCAGCAGACCAAACGACTAATGCCAAAATATAGAGTGGCAGCGAGCATTATGATGTTGAAGTGCGGATATACCTTACCTGAGTATTATACGTTGTTATATGGTAATATAATAGACTATGCATATATATATATATATTTGACGAATGGGATAAAAAATGTTATTATATTCCTTGTGTTAGAATGTTATATGTTTATATTCTGGAATATCTGAGACCAGCCAGGAGGTGCCGTTTATAAAATTCTACCTAATATCTTCAGTAATTTTTAAGTAGCAGCCAGTTGGGTAGAGTACAGTTGAAATGTGATGGCACACGGTGAAGCACGGGAGGGGAAGTGAAGAGGAAACTGGTGAATGGAGTGGGTAGCCAGTACTTTCCACACTACCTAGGAACATGTTGTATCCAACATTACTACCGCTGATGCGCACACCTCGGCTGCCAGTAGTGGACTGAACTGACAACCCCGCCGATTTAAATGGACTCGCCCGTTTCGCCGAACGACGAAATCTGGTTTCTGCGCGTGTGCCATCACATTTCAGACGCAGTCTACCATAGTGTATCTGTTTCACCTATGGCTACAGTAAGTAATTCATTACACCATGTCACAAGATTGAAACCCTTATGATATCCTATAGGAATATCTGTCAATCCAAAATCTTCAGCTATAATCCTTGGCAGTAAATAGTTTTGAAGAGTCAGTATTGCGAGAGGTGCTCTGAATCTCCGCAGAAACTTTGGTGGCTGTGCTATAGAACTGGATTCTTGACTACGACGTTTCATGTCACAGGAAGGGGGCATATCTAACATAGGAATGCTTCAAATTGAGGACTGTGTTTCATGCGTAAAGTCATTTTAAATGCAAAAATAATGAAGGCATAAAGATCGTTTTAATTCTGTCACTAAACTAAATGTTTGTTGAATGAATAACATCCAGTAAATTTTTTTCTTTTCAGGTAAGTTGATATGCCGTAACAACGAACAACTTCGTAAGCCTTCTGCCCATAGTCGTGTCTTGGGGCTTCAAGAGAACAACGGACACCATGTGAGTAAAGTATTGCGTTTCAACAAAGTGACACAATGTAACCTAAGAAGTAAGTTTAACGTCCATGCGGTGGACACTAAGGAAAAGCGAACTTAGCATTTGCCCGGACCTAAGCAAGTCGTCAGCCCTATAGAAACAAACACGTGTCTTTTCACTGACTCTGAATTTGAACTTTAAAAGCAGACAGTGCTATTAATTTCGGGCTTTAGTGATATTTTGATACGGAATTTTCGTTTGTAATCGTTGCCACTCTGTGTACATAAAACTGAAAGGGAGATTAAAATATACCTAAATAAGTGGTTGCTGCTTCGTGTTACTGTATTAACACACTGATAAAACATCACGTTTGTGTTTGTAATGAATGATTATATTACACCACTGTGAAACACAAAGTGAAATAAGGGATAATTGACTTTGCTGGTACTTACTGCAATAACCGTTTCATTTAGTAACCCTATTCCTGGTTTCATATATTTATTGGCATAAAATGCTTTGGTTCTTTGGAAACGGCCACTGTTTCACTACAAAGTAAAAGTAAAATAAGAGTGATTTAACAATGACAGCAAACAAACCACACATATTATAAAATAAAATGAACTTTAAAGAAATTCGAATGTACGTTAAAGTAATTAACCAGTCACATTAAACTTTTCATAGCTAATGCCAGCTGCTTTGCACGTGATTCGTAAATCAAGTATGACGTAGAAGTGTAACTCCGATAATGGAGCCAGGTTCTTGTTCAATACAAATTCAGTTCAAACTGCTTAGTCCAGGGACGTGAATTGTACTGTATTAGGATTTTAAATTTTGGAAAATGGATGCCTTGCGTTAATGGTTGATGCATGCTTTCATGTGACTACTCAGACTTAAAGGCAATTAGGGCCACGTAAAGTGGATATCAAGTGGTTTTTACTGTAAGTCTTTCGGTCACTTTCTAAGTGGAAATATTGGTAAATTCTTGCATAATTTTCGTATGCGTAAAATGAATATTGTGCTTATGTGAATGGATCAGATGTCTGCAGAAGAGGGGCAGTGTTATTCGACCTCCAACCCAGCATTTCCAATATAGCGCTACAGATCTCAGTTGCGCAAAAACGGAAGATGGGTTTGATGGCTGCAATGTCACGTTCGGTATTACAGATGTGGACCAGAAAATAAATCTGCAGAATTGTGGCAAGGATAGGGAAAGACTTCATAGAGAATATCGGATGATTTAAAGAAAGACTAACTGGTGTCAGTTGCGACAGTAGCAGGCGTCAAGTTGCCTGAGAACATAAGGGATGATTTAAAGACGGGCGACTGTAAAAATAATAAGAGTAAATGTAAAGGTAAAGGGTAAAGCAGTCCCATTACATGCCTGAACAGGCCCAGAGGGTTACAGGAAGTTAAGGCTCCCAGATTTCGTGACAACGCCACAGGATGTCGGTAGGTTGTCAGCCTTACGCAACGGCCGCCTTTACCCCCAGGAGAATAATAAGAGTAGCCGGCAGAAACTTTTCTGATGACGATTCCGCCTCTGTGTATTGCGGAAGAAGAAAGTGAGATGCAAAACTAGAAGGAACAGCATTATGAGAAGAATTGTAGGAAGAAACGACAGCAAAATTAATTTCTGCTAAATGTTTTGCTTCATTTTTTTATTTTTTTGTTTAAATATTTTGTGTTGTGTGTTTGTTTCTGTAGTATTTCGAGCCATCAATTGTATATGAAGTGAATCAGAACGAAGCCATGTGTTTACGCAGCACAATATACACTTCATATCAAACCCCCCTTATAAGGGGAGTGTAAGGAAGAAAGTGCGGATAAAAGAAGTAAGAATATCGAAGCTAAACTGGAGCGATATCCAAGTGAACTTTTTCTTCATTTGGAAAGGCGTCAAATTTGCAGACATACCAAATTAAATTTTGTCGACTAGCACAATAAAATTAATTTCGTGAATGATATTACCGTAAAAAATGTCTCCCATATTCGGCAGACCGAGAATATTTGGTAATACACAGTAGGCTGATATTTAACTGGTTTTGGAATTAAAATTCTATGACAATCTTAAGAGTTGAAAACTCCTTTCAACTTCAGATTCTGAAACAACAAGTTCTTGCCATATATCCGTCAAACTCTTGCAGGCTGCACGGAATGAAATTAACCTTTCTAATTCCGAATTGAATCCCATCTGCTATCTGCTGGCATTATTAAGAGCTCACCACATTCTCCACGTTAGCAGGATAAGTGTTAAGCAAGGAAGTATAACTCTTAATAGCTGCTTTCAGAACATCTCACTTAACCGACTAATAACTGTGTAGAGAAGAAAAACCAACTAGATGCTACTGAAAGGTTTATTGTGCTTGTAATCTGCTCAAAATATTTCGGGCACTTATATGCCCGTCATCAGGAGCTCGAGACTAAACTTGTGTTATTACCGCGTATGGTGTGTAATGCCTTAGATGCTGGTGGTCGGCGGTCAGGTGCAGGGTAGCAAGCTATGCCGACCACCAGCAACCAAGGCATTACACACCATACGCGGTAATGAAACAAGTATAGTCTCGAGCTCCTGATGACGGGCATATAAGTGCCCGAAGCATGTTGAGCAGATTACAAGCACTATAAACCACTCAGTACCATCTAGTTTGTTTTTCTTCTCTACGCATATACAACGATGCACGGACAAACATACGTCAAATTCGAATAATAACTGTTGCGATTCGTAACGACGTTGACCAACACCTTGGTCCCTAATGAAGTCTGAAGAATATATACTAGATATTTCGTCATAATTAAGAATTCTTGGGTAGGCCTATTTGTAACAACACAGGTAGTACTTTTTACTGAAAATGACACTAGGAACTGAATCTTTTTACTTCGACTTGGGGTATTTAACAGCAGTTGCAGTACTTTTTAGTTCTTAATAGTATACGTTAATTCAATTCCTGTGTTTAGGAAGTTTTCCTTATCGCAAGGAACGGTTAGTAAGGGATATCGGCTGTATACATGTTTATAGATCTCTATGGTAAGCGAGTTGTGAATTCTATGTGTCAGCCACAGTTGACAGCATTTGAGGGTGTAAAATTTCATAGTATTTGTATATCTTATATCTTCAGCGATTACACCTGGTGCTTGATTTCATTTTTCTTGTTTGTGCTTTTCAGTTTGCTGTTATCATTTTGATGTAGAAATTAACGTCCTAAAAGCTACATTAGCGTCAGTTAACAGAGTATTTGGTCTCGTTACATCAATGTCTATTACATGTTAGACACAAAATATCTTTTTTTGATGTTTTGCTGGCCGTGCATCTCAATATATTTATTTTAGTAATTAACCAACTTGATGCACAAAATGTTTGTTTTACAGTAAGTTTATTTCATGCCTCTAACTGTTTCGAGCACCATGTGCTCATCATCAGGAGGTCAAAATTGTATTATACAGCCTCTGGTATCATCAAATCTATATTTGTACCTGTCCCGGCCACCTATAGCTGTGATGATACCAGAGGCTGTATAATACAATTTTGAACTCCTGATGATGAGCACATGGTGCTCGAAACATATAGAGTCATGAAATAAATTTATTTTAAAACAAAAATTTTGTGCATAAAGTTGGTTAATTACTAAGACAAATAAAATATCTTGTAGTTCAAAAACATTTGCATGTGCAAAACAACGTGGATTCCGCGCGAAATACTTATTTTAATTTTAATTGAAAGATTATATGAATGAATACTTGGAGTTGGAATTTTAAATTTTATAACATGGTAGATTATGAACACGTATTTAGATTTTGTAAAATATCTTGATATGTTAATAATTACAAAACTGGGACCATGCATTTCCCGGAGATATCTGGAATTATCTCCATAAATGGGCCACTAATTTTAGGTCACAATTAATCATTTAGACTACTGCAAAGCATCGCCATTTGTAAGAACATAGGCGTCGTAAAACATGTACAGGAATTTAGGCTTCGTAATTTCTGTCCATAATTTATTGACCTGTATCTGAGTCATTTATTTTATCTTGTTTTTTTATTTGACGTTTGTTTGGTTCCTCCCCCTTACTTAATCATCTTTAAAAACAGAAGCCCTGCCAACTTCATTTATTCAGTTACGCTTCGTCCTACGTTACACGCGGTTTATAATCTTCCATATGTTGTCGTGGAGGAATGAAAGCGTATCGCAGAACTAAAGCGTAACGGTTCCAAGAGCGTTGAGGGATGTGTGAAAGAATTTGTATTTATATAACAATTGTCACTCAACCGCTTTAAAATCTCCTGACGTCATGCAATACGCACAATAGGACGGAAATAGGTATTGATTTGTGAAGATGTTACGATTTCCTGCAGAAAGCAACTGCTTCATACATTCGGTCATATCAATAAAATCAGCCCAACCGAATTGTATGTACCTCCAGCATATGTTTAGGTGTATAGGGCATTAAATAAATAACGTTCAGATATTTCGTGGTTTTTGCGACAGATTCAGAAGGCAAACAGAGTAGGGGAGACCAGCTTCACAAAATGACCCATTCTTAAAAAAAAAACACCAAGCTCCTGGTGTTCCTGTTCTAATTTGACTGATGCAGATTTTTTGGTATGCCTGTGTTTTAATCATGTGTTGTATAGAGTGCAATGGCAGAGTTACTGTGTGAGACATATTTGCGAATGTTGCTGTGACTGATATAAGACAGAGAGGCCACACACTGGATTTTAGCAGTCGTGCTCTTTTCCCCTCTCGCAGATTCTAACTTGGCATTTGCCAAGGGAAGTATTTATCAAATTGCTGGATTTCATCAGTTAGGCCTATATGGTTTCTGCATACAGAAGTAATATTTTATGTTGCATGTACTCTATCATTAATAATGGTTTTATTGTTATTGTACCACGTTTCCTAGTCCAATTTCCACTGTCTGAAATAGGCTAATATTTGATATGCAAATCGTTTCTGGAGTTGACTGTACTCCCGAAACTTAAGGTGATATGTACACTAAATACACGTCGGACAAGTGATAACTGACAAAGAGTAAGGGGATAATGAATTGAACATTGTTACAAAATGTAGAGAAACTACACATATATTGCAGTTTGAATAAGTTCTATTAAAAAATTGCTCCAATAGTTTCACCTCTCCACATACATGGGAGATTACTGCAACATATTTTGGCTCTTTATTATAGCCATCTTCAGAGATGATATATATGTGGAGTTAAAATTTAATTCCTTTGGTACTAAATTGTACAATACACTGTAAATGTATTACTACAGTATTTGTGTGTTGTGTCGACAGTACATACAGATCAAAATTATACGAGACTCACAATCATGTGCATTCAAACGTCCGAAATTGATAAATTCACTTCGAACTTTTTCACTGGTAAGTCTGATGCAAATATTTTACAGTCAATGTAATTTGATATTCTTATACGAGGGTGAGTCAAATGAAAAACTAAATATTTTTTAAATACAATTTATTGTGCAGAAGTGGTACAAAGCTCTATCACTTTTCAACATAATCTCCCCCACGCTCAATGCAATCCTCCAGAGCTTACAAAGTGAATAAATTCCTTTAGAAAAAAATTCTTTTGGTAGTCCGCGCAACCACTCATGCACCGCGTGGCGTACCTCTTCATCAGAACGGAACTTCTTTCCTCCCATTGCTTCTTTGAGTGGTCCAAACATATGGAAATCACTTGGGACAAGGTCTGGTGAGTATGGTGGATGAGGAAGACACTCGAAATGCAGGTCTGTCATTGTTGCAACTGTTGTAAGGACAGGGTGGGGCCTTGCATTATCATGTTGCAAAAGGACACCTGATGACAGCAATCCACGTCGCTTTGATTTGATTGCAGGCCGAAGATGATTTTTTAGGAGATCTGAGTATGATGCACTGGTGACAGTGGTCCATCTAGGCGTGTAATGCTCCAAAATGACGCCTTTTTCGTCCCAAAAGAGAGTCAGCATAACCACCCCTGCTGATGGTTCTGTTCGAAGCTTCTTTGGTTATGGTGATGAGGAATGGCGCCATTCCTTGCTCGCTCTCTTCATTTCCGGTTGGTGGGAGTGAACACAGGTTTCTTCCCCAGTAACGATTCTTGCAAGGAAGCCATCACCTTCTCGTTCAAAGCGCCGAAGAAGTTCTTCACAAGCATCAACACGTCGCTTTCTCAATTGAGGAGTCAGCTGCCGTGGCACCCATCTTGCAGACACTTTGTGAAACTGGAGCACATCATGCACAATGTGATGTCCTGAACCATGACTATTCTTTAAACATGCTGCAATATCATTCAGTGTCACTCGGCGGTTTTCCTTCTCTATGGCTTCAACTGCTGCAATGTTCTGTGGAGTCACAACTCGTTGTGCCTGACCTGGACGAGGAGCATCTTTCACTGAAGTCACACCATTTGTGAACGTCCTGCTCCATTCGTAGACTTGCTGCTGTGACAAACATGCATCACCGTACTGAACCTTCATTCTTCGATGAATTGCAATAGGTTTCACACTTTCACTACGCAAAAACCGAATAACATAACGCTGTTTTTCCTTGGTGCAATTCTTAAGTGGGGCAGCCATCTTTATACTGATACTGTGACGGTGTTCGTGCATCTGCACTATGCTGCCACTTGCAGGCCATTCTACACGCTGTTTGTTGCACGCTTACCAACTTACAGGATAATGGCACGAAATTTCGATTTTTTATTACAAATTTAAGTTTTTCATTTGACTCACACTCGTATATATATATATATATATATATATATACATATATATATATATGCGAGCAAAGTGTTAAGTATTAATAAATACGTGTCCTGTATATCGTCAAGCTGTGTACTGGGAAAGGGCTAGAGTGATCACGTTTTCAAATATATTCTCTTCTTTTGCTAGAAAGGAAGTAGCTGCAATTTTGTCCGATTTTACCCAAATCGGAATGTGTCGACAGATTTCATTAAGATTCTCGAATATGAAATCGGACTCACTTTGCAACTTGTTGACAAACACAGAGAGACGCAATGAAGTTAATGGGTAATTTTTGCAATGTTTTGTGAGGCGCCTAAAAATTAGACTCTGTTCTTTTGGCTATGAATTTGACATTAGTTGTCTATTGTAGTCCTATATATTGAAACGCAACTTCGGGTTATGTAAAACGACAAACATTTCTTGGCTTTCTAAGTGCGTATGTCGGAGTCTCATTAAAAGCTCTTATCCGTGGGGTTGTTTATTCTCTTGTTTTTTTAAAGGGTTCTTAAAAATTACCTATTTTGAAATGGAGCTCTGATTTAGAGCAGTAGCATGCGTGGTAAGTAATCCTAATTATTGACCAACAGAGTAGAATGATGTACGAAAACAGGAAGCATTCGTTTTGGTGTTATTTATGTAACTGTATGTTTGTAGTTTAGAAGATATATTAGACACACAGAAGGTAGGTTTTATTCAGATATTAATCATAATTGGCATTTTTAGTAATGTGTCTTCCATTATTAATGTAACGTTTCATCTAATTTAGTTGCCACAAATCCCGCGTTTGTTATTACCAAATTTCTCTTCTGCGCAGGTCCTGATGTTTATTCGGATAGCGCAGTAAATTTGTGCTAAACTGACAAATCACTAAGTACTGTTCATACGGAAGAAGGTTTTCGTGTTGCATCTGTCACACATATACAATAGGGAAATATTTTCTCAAACCATAAAATATTTTTTTTTCATGTTTTGTTGACCGTGCGTCTCGATATAATCGTGTAAAGAAAAACCAAATTGATGCACAACTTATTCTTAGTATATTTCGTCAAACTGTACATGTTTCGGGCGTATCTAGGCCCATCATCAGGGTGTACAAACGTATGTATACAACAATAGGTACACATTATTCTTCTGAGATGACTCTCTGTTGTCCTGGTTGGATTGGAATCCAATCCAACCAGGTTGACGAAATATACTAAGAATATCCGTAAGTTGTGCATCACATTAGTTTTTGTTTACACGACCATAAAATAGTATTCAGAGCATAAAGTTTACCGGGTAGTTTAATTGGTGACGAGATATGGAAGGGAGCCTAAGCAGCCTCTTACATGAAAATGTGACGCTGGAACACAGTGTTGGCTATAATTTTTGTCGCAGACCAAGAAGTCTGAGAAATGTGTGGCGTAGAATAGAAGACCGGAGAAGGTAAGGGAGGCTGTGAGATAACCTATTCTTAAAAGGTGAACGTCCACGATCAACTGTGTATTATCGTAATTTACTACGTGAACGTTCGTGTTCAGATACGGAGTAGTGTAGTCAGTATAGTGATTAGTTACGGTGTAATAGACGGGGCTCTTTCCCGGCGGTCAGGAAATGTTCCTTTCGCAATCGTTTCCATAACGAATCTGAGGCAAGCCCATCCTTCAGTCCAATAGATAGCAGAGCTAAATCGTCCAGAAAATGAAGATAGCCTCTCACCTCCAAATCGCGCCGCTGATGATGGGTGGAGATGTAGGATAAATCAATTCTATCACGTGTCTTCACTGTGCGACATTTGTTAAGGCATACGGAAAACTTCAGCTTTTTAGAAGGTCCAGAACGACCATTCAGATTTCTTGTCTGCGGTCCAGATATTGTACAGTAGGCAGACCTTTAATTGAAACACTTGTCGCTCTGAAATGTCATATAACAACTACGGTAAGGTGTTTTATTGCAGGTTTTTACTTATATAAGTGGTTGAATGTGGTAGTCACGTGTGTGATGGAGCAACTTCCATAAAATGTTTTATTGGACAGACGTCCATGTTAGTGACAGATGTAGGAAAATATAAAAAAAAAATGCTCTTTTGTGACATACATGAAGATAATCTTAGTAATTAACCAACTTAATTAAAAAATTCTTGTTTTATAATAAGTTTATTAAATGCCTTTACATGTTCCGAGCACCATGTGCTCATCATCAGGAGGTCAAAATTGTGCACAGGTTGAGAGAGGATTTTATGAACCTGTGCACGGGACGGCCACCTACAGGTGTGATGATACCAGATGCTGTATAATACAATTTTGATCTCCTGATGATGAGCACATAGTGCTCGAAACATGTAGAGGCATATAAAAAACTTATTATAAAATAAGAATTTGTGCATTAAGTTGGTTAAGTACTAAGATTATACTGAGATGCACGGTCAGCAAAACATCAAAATACAACAAGATGTTTGGTCCGTTGTACTTAGCTAGGGTACACTTTTGTTCCATGAGTACAATCGTTCATGTCTGTGTACAGCAGTACCTGCACTGACAGCAACATGGCTCAGCTCCAGACACTGTTACGTCTGGACGTTTTAATGGACAAGAACATCAGTTTTTAAGGATTACGATCAATGAGCGAACAAACATAATGTGATTGCCTATTACAAGTATCTTTCTGTCTGTCTCTCTCTCTCTGTCTGATATCGACCTCATTGTTTTATTGGGGTCATGGAGAGGATTTGTTACAGTGCTATTGTATTGCAAAAGCTGTACTTTTGATCGCAAATGTAATATTCAGTAGTCAGAATGTTGCTGAGGTAGACTCCAGTTGAAATGTGATGGCATACGGTGATGCACGGGAGAGGAAATGAAGGAGAACCTGCCGGATGGAGTGGGTAGCCAGTACCCTTCACACTACCTCGGAATATGGTGTATCCAACATTACTACCGCTGATGCGCACACCTAGGCTGTCAGTAGTCGAATGAACTGACTCCCCCGTCGATTTAAATGGACTCATCCGTTTCGCCGAAAGACGAAATCTGGTTTCTGCGCGTGTGCCATCACATTTCAACTGACCTCTACAACAGACACGCTTATGTAGGCCCGTTCAGAGCCCCAGAACGGAAAGGAAAAAGTCGGAACAATTTTCCTCTTTTCGTTCCTTCATTCTCCTGTTTAACTCTGGTGTGTCCCATTCTTGCTCCTTGTTTCTTCATTTACTCTCTTTTACTTTGTTACCACCAATTCTACGCCTCTTTTCATTTCTTCCCTCCCGATAAATTTTCTCTGGGTCCAACATTTCTGTTCTTCTCACTGCCTATGTCCATTGCGACTTTGATGTCTCATTCCCGCCAATCTCTCCCCACGCCCTGGTGTCAAGTTCACACTCCAGAAACCTGATTGGCTCATTTACCTCCCGAAGAGCCCATCACCGTCCACGCCATCCCCTATGTAATACGGATTGACCTGTTGGCCGGCATTCTTCTTGGACATCTTGACCCTTGGAGATGGGACGGATAGTCTGTCCCAAACGTCGGCACAGAACTACCAACACATGCTGCATTACATCCAAGACGCGTGGAGAATCCAGATCGAAACAAATACTAAAAATATACAACGTCGAACAATGTAAAGTAATGTATAGTCCTGCATCTTAAATTGCGTGGCAGCAAAGGAAGGATTTTTTTCTCTTCTTGCTTGCCTTATTATTTACACGTAGCGCCTTCCACATAAATAGCAGTCCTCTTAGGATATTAGTATGGTACAGTATTTAGATTTCACCGTCACGTAGTGGCGAAATGGACCCGCATCTAATGTTAACACTCTTCTTCATTTGTGGATTTCATTGAATCTCCTGGCCATCCTAACCTATCGAATGATTTTTCTCAGTCTCTGCAAGCATATTCCAGGATGCTGTCTCGAACTTTCCACGACTAATTCTTTTCACATATTTAATTTATTTTCTTCCATGGAACAATGGCCCCTAGAGGGCCAGGGCCTCCATTGTCGAGGCTTCACGATCACTTAGTTATACACACACACTCGGTAATACTCCTCTGTACGAGGGATCAGCCCGTCGTAGAGACCGCTATATGACAACACGCAACACTCACAAGAGACAGACATCCATAACCCCAGCGGGTTTCGAATCCACAACCCTAGTAAGCGGGCGGCTGCAGACCCACGCTTTAGATGGCGTGGCCACTGGGATCGGCTCCATTGTAATTAATCAACAAAAAGTGTAATACCATTCACTGGTTTTTACCGGTATATATATATATCAAACATCTCATCTTGTATTGTAGGTTGTGGAAGTGAATATTCGCTTACTGTAGACCCTTAAACCGGGCGGAGCTAAATGTTTGCCTTCAGGCATAATGCGCTGTAATCCGCAGAAGAACGCCTGTGGATAGCCTCCAAAGTAGGAGAATGATTGGCTCTAGAAACGTAATAGTGAGAGTCGTAAAATTGGCTCATGTTAAGAATCGAACTCCGATGAACCCAATATGGAATTACGTTCTACATACAGCGGTGACTGTTGCGTTTGTTTGTTTATGATCTGTTTGTTTATCAAAACTTTCATTAGTGGGATATATGGACTTATCCTCGGTAAACTTATATATTGTTGTATTGCAATATGTGAGACCGTACAGTCACGTAGACGGTTGCAACATTTTAAACTGCACAGATTCATAATCCTGAACACCACAATCTAAATCTTTGATTGCAGTTGGATAAGAGGGAAATACTATTTCCAGAACATAATTTAATTTTAATTATTAGTGTAGAGGATATAATATACTAGAACGTAATTAGAAACTAGTATTTCGGAATATATATCATTAGAAATGTTTTATTATATACCAACATATGCACAAATAAGTAGTGTAAATTTACATGAAATTACTCCGACATGTTTCGGTGTTAATAAACCATCTTCGGGGAGTTTTTTTATAGGAGCCATCCCGTTGTGTTGTAGTACTAACTAAAATATCGTTCAGTCAAAAAACAACAATATATTCAATAATGTAAGGTTGCTACATGTTTCGGTTACAGTACTCATCATCAGGCAGACATGTCCGCCTGACGGTGGGTACTGTAATCGAAACATATAGCAACTTTACATTATTGAATATATTGTTGTGTTTTGACTGAACGATATTTTATTTAGCATCTTTAGGGAGTTTGAAAGTTGTGTTATCTAAAGTTATGAATCATTAAAATGATAAAATACAATATAGTAGTGTGTTTTTATGATAAGTCTTGGTAAATGTGGCCGCATATGTAATTCTGCAATGAGTATTCATTGCAGAATTACATAAGCAGCCACATTTACCAAACTTTTATCATAACAACACATTACTATATTGTATTTTATCATTTTAATGATTCGTAATTTTAGCTAACACAACTTGTTAACTCCCTGAAGATGGTGTGTTAACACCGAAACATGTCGGAGTAATTTAAGAGTATTATAAATTTACAATGCGTATTTGTGCTTATTTTGGTACATAAGGAGCATTTATTATTCAATATGCACGGTATGAACATAAAAATATCATTAGAAGCTACGTGAATTTTGAAAATATTTTGAAGGTATCTCACAGGTGCATAGAAGAGAAAGTTACAGGAAGCACGATTAGGAACTGTGAGCTGCGTTGTTTTGTTTGCAAAACACAAACGATATTATTTGCAATATGTCCAACTTATTTTGACGAGTTTATTAAAGTCGCTTTAACAGGAGACAAAATGCGTTAGAACGAGCAAAATTTATTCTGGACAACGTTGGAAACAATTTAAAAACTATGTCAGACCTTTTAAGAGATACAGTCAAAAGTCTTTGTGTGAGGCAAAATTTGTGAAGGTTTAATATTAATAGAAGTTTAAATTGCAGACTAAGGCCTTTCGAAGGTACGTGGTTTCGAATTTTGTGATAATATAAATGACTTTTTTTGTGATGCATCGAAATGCTCATTAAATACTGTATGTAGATCGGGGCTTTTTTAAGATTCAATATCATGTACAACTGCAAAATGCTTGAAAGGTTTTAGGGAAAGTTACTGTACTGAAATAAAATAATGTTCAGCAGTTTAGGCCCTGACATTCAGACAGAGACACACAGATATAATGATAATGATGATGATGATGATAATAACAATAACAATAAAAATAATACATTTTGTTTTAGTTCTTACGGTGTTTGGGAGTGTGTAACGATTAACACGGATTATGACAGTGGTAGCTCTTATTACACTTCTTCGTAGATTGTCTAAATACCGTCTGCATTTTACACTAGAAATGTGAAGTAAGAGCAATTAATTAGATCGAGGCCATTAGGTGAATGTACGGAATGATAATTAGGACATTTGGTCATTGAGACAGCAGTGTTAGGCAACAGCAGATGAAGGGAGATAGGCCTAGTTGGAAGGAGAACAGACTAGGCGGCTAGCAGGCCACAAAGCGAAAAGAGTACTTGTTCAAATTTGTCACAGAGTTAATGGGAAGTTTGAGAATTTTGCAACCCCTGTAAACTGATATACTAACGGCTTTTGCACTCGTAAACTTAAAGTGGGGCTTGGCGTTGATCCTCACCTGAGAATTGTCGTTACTGGGAACACAGAACTCTCACGGGTGAAATAAACAGTTTCCGCATTAGATTTTAGGTAGCAATGGGGAAGTAGTGTTCAAAATTTTATATTTTGACCTATTAGTACAAGGCAGAAAAGAGCAAGAGCTTATAGGAAACGATAGAAAGATTCATGAAGGGGGATGAATTTTGACCGGGACACCAGCTACCTCATATATATGCCAGAGAGAAACTAAAGGAAAACGCATTTATGTATCACGCCGATTTGGTCAGTTACAGCCAAAATTAATACTTAAAAATTCATGTGTTGTTTACAACGGATTATATAGAGCGTAACAGTGAAAGTGGTTTTAATGGGGATATTTCTCACAATTGGTACGAATTCATTTTAGTCTTTTTGCCGTAGTACATTAGCGAATTGATAAAAGATTCATTATCCAATCCATAAAAAGTTAGTAAAATATGTACAACTATTGTGACACTGTATATAATAAATTAAGAACAGGAACAGCTGGGGAAACTTTTCGCAAAGAAAACATGTCACTGAAAACTTTGTTAAGCTATGTGTACAGTTGTTCGTGTTCCTCTTGTAAAATACTTAGTTTCCCTGAAATCAAGAAAAGAACTACCAAGTGCAGCGAGACGAATATATCTTGCATACATAAATAAATAGCTTCGAAATGTTCCCACAATCATTTTATTTATGAAAATACAAAATAGTACAAACCTTTAAGCTGCAGTTCCTTCAAAATGGCCTCCTTGTGCAACTGTACACTTCCGCCAGGGACTGTAAAGATGTTGGAAATATTCCCGGAAGCCATTTTGTGACAGCCTTTTTTAGCCATTCCGTCGCATTCTTTATGATGTCAGTAGCATCAAAAAAGTGCCGTCGCTCGTTGCATATTTCAATTGAGGGAACAGGTAAAACTCATCTTGAGCCAGGTCAGAAGAGTATGGGGTAAGCCCCAGTTTCGTCACGTTGTTTGCTAAGAAATACTTTACAGAAACCGACCGGTGTGCTGGAGCATTGTCGTAATGGAGAAACCAGCGGTTGGTTCTCCATTTTTCGCGGCTTTTCCTTCTGACCGCATCCCTGCGGCAGAGAAGGACGTTAATATACCCTTCTTTATTTACAGTAGCGCAATTCCTGTAGATTATAACAGCGAATTTCTGGGACTTTTGGAAGGTACTGCTTATTTTATTGGCAATTTTGTGTCTTATTATACCTATTATTCGTTACTTTTTCTAAATATCTGCCTAAGTATCTTTTCTGAAGCTTGTTAGTGGAACCTAATATTTTGCTGTAGGATGTCTCTCAATTCATTATTTACTATTCTTCATTTAAAATGTTATTACTGAATTTATTGTTTCTAAGTAGTGCAGTTTTATGTTCTTGACTTCCCCTTCACTTAAACCTAGAGGACATTTTCCTTTATCGTTTTGTTTCTAGTTTCTTTCACCTTCCACCCTCCTGCTACCAATCCTGTTATCCCACTTCTGTATTTCCTAACAGTGCATGAATTTTACCCAAATTGAATTTAATTCCTCGGTACAGTATTAATGGGCCTTTTCCAAATGTGATTGGGGTATCATATTCCGTCTATTGATGTCATTACATCTCTCTTTGTTATTTCTATCAAGTTACACTCTTGTTACTTCCTCCTCAGAAATGTTAAACTGATATTTTACAGTTCCTCTTTTAGCTCCTCAGTTCAAATTCTCACACCCTTGTTAATGTTTCTGCCATTCATAACATTGAATTCTATCAAATGCTTTATTGTCCAACTAACGCACTCAATCATGTAAAATCGTTGAATTGTTAAAAACCAATTAAACTTACAAAAACCGCTTCAACATGCTTCGGCTCACGTAGGAACCATCATCAGGGAGCTACAACCAGTGCTTAGCTAAAATTACAAGTCTTGTTCAACTGTGTATGTCGGTACAGACGTTGTCAGTGTTATGGCGGCATATTCTGACTGTAATAAAAGAATATATTATATATTAATATAGCCTGTTTCTTAATGCCACACCTTATGTAGATTCTATAGTGTTTGACAGACAGTTTTTCTATAATCAAATATATTAAAGGCCAATCAATGCACTTTGGTTTTATGGATGTAATCTTATTGCATAGTGGTCACCAAGATGTTTCGGTCACTCACGTGGCCATCTTCGGGGTGGTGAGAACAAGAATAAAAATATAATTAAAATATATCTAAATCTTTTCACAGTTTAAAAATTGTGTGGTTTTTGGTTAAAATATATGGTTGAATAATAAAAAATATAGCAATGAATATAAAATACGGCAAATCAAATATTGTTTTTGGAATATGGTTATGTGGAGTGAGGTACATAGAAGATACATGTGGTGAATTACAAGATGAGTGAGCGATGTTAAATGGTGCAGTGTCCTCCTGGCAGTCTTCGTTTCGGTTGAGCCTCCTGCATCTTTCTTCACTTCCTGTGCAGTGCAAGAAGATACTGAACATAGCTCTATGTAGGCCATCTTTGGTTTAATGCACTAACTCTATGGAGCAGAGTCCTTCTTGGAAAGCTAATAGGTCCTCAGTTAGCCAAGAAAATCCCCCATTTTATCAAAACCGGGGGTTCATTACCCCATTCAAAACATTCCGCCACCTATCTCTTTTCTGAGTCAGATTAATCCAGTCCGTCCCCACGTTACGTTTCTTGAAGATCCACTTTAATATTATTTTGCCATCTGTGCCTAGGTCTTCGAAGTTTTCCCTTAACTTCAAGTTTCCCCACCAAAAACGTGTACGCATCTCACCTCTCTCCAATACATGTCACATGCTCCGACCTTCTCTTTTTTCTTGAGTTGATCACCCGAATAATTTTTCGTGAGCAGTACAGATCATAAAGCTCCTCATTACGTAGTCTTCTCCACTGTTCTTTTATCTCGTCCCTCATAGGCCGTAATATCTACCTCAGCACCCTATTCTCAAACACTGTAAGTCTGTGTTCCTCCCAAAGTGTGAGAGATCAAGGTTCACACCCATAAAAGAGAAGAGGCGAAATTACATTTATGTATATATATATATATATATATATATATATATATATATATATATATACTTGTTTTAACATGCAAATGCAATTATATACAGTACACCTAATTTCAGTAAATTCACGGGAAAGACGAAAAATTTGCTGGTTTTCTGCGAGACAGAGAGAGAAACACTCATTCTTCTGTCATCATGGTGGTTATTCTCGGGATAAATTACTTGTACAGAAAATGGCAGTGCAAATTTCCGTGAGGGTCACACATAGGAATATATAATTGATGAATAGTGGACAAGGCGGTTACAATATTTGTGATTTAAACCATGCAAACACAGCACCTTACTAATCTTATTATTGTTATTAACAGTTGATTGGTAAACGCCATCAAAAACAGTAATTGTTCTTCTGAATAAAATATTACCGCCAAAGACGAAAGTTTTTCTCTTCTTATTTTCATTTTAAGGTGCCTCAATAATCTTTATTTTAATTTAATTTACAATATATTTATGCGAAGTGCAAAAGAACGTAAGAAGTTGCGAAGTTTGGCGTTATTGATAATAGCAATAATATTAATAATATCCACTGACAGTGCTGGCTTCTGCCTTGCCATGTTCACTGCTCGTGATGTGAGAACAACAAAGCAACTACAACAATACCCAACATACCCTAAACATCAAAGGAAAGCTACTTATAAAGTAATAAGGGTACGAAATGTACATTCAGAGCTCTGAGCACACGATTCAGATCTCCTTCGATATATTTCCTGCAAAAAGACCAGAAATATTAGCAACTCAAGGACAAAATTACGTGTCTTATTGAAGTACGTTTCCTAGGAAGATACTATTGAAATCTTTGAATTCTGAAGCGAAAACGACTCCTTTCTGTTCCACGTTTTGTCGAAGCTGCCTTTCATCTTAACTTGACCCTTTAATCCGCTATCTTCTGTGACGTGGGTTTGCTCCCTTTGTGTTTCCGCAAGTCAGCAATACTTGGAAATGTAATGTTCTGTGTTGCTGTATCGCATAGAACACCCGTTGCATATTGAATCCCTGTGAACCTGAAGAGATTGGACATAAGTTGACAACTTTCTACTCTTGCCCTTCTCTCGATACGCTTGTCTCCTACTTCCTTCTTCCCATCCGGATGCAGGCTGAAGCGGTGCTTCAGCCTACTTCCGGATACCACACCACCCCAGCCAAACCACAACGTAACACCAACACACATCGAACCAGAGCAATACAACCTATGAAATAACTCAACAAATAAGTCGTAAGCTCCTGAGGATGGATGTATTAACATCCGAAACATGTTGAGCATTAAATAATGAAATAATAAAGCAAGTGACATCAAGTTGGTCTCTCGTTATTCAATTTATGTTAACTCTGGGAAGCATATGAAATGCTTGAACATATCTTGTGGGCAAATTGTAGATCTGCTACATTTTAAACCTACTAATTGCCACGAGCTTCAAGATCTAAATTATGTGTAAATGTGTTTTCCGACATTTTTAAGAAATCGCCTGATATGTCGCGACCGTTTATTTCTTCAAACATTTATCAATGCTTATTCAACTTCAATTTCGGGTATGCGTTCGCATACCTGTAGAATATGGCCATATGCATGTTTTGTTTTAATACACTTCTATATAAGTTATGAATTTAGTGGGCAGGGTAGCTCAGTCGGTATAGCAACTGGTTACGGGCTGGACGGTCGGGGGATTGAATCCCGGTGGGAGCGAGATTTTCCTCATCTGTCCAGACCGGCCCTGCGTTCTACCCAGCCTCCTGTACAGTGGGTACCGCGTCTTTCCCGGGGACAAAGAGGGGCCGGGGCGTGACGCTGACCCCTCACCACTTCTAGTGCCGTGGCCAAGAAAGAGTAGAGCTATACCTCTCCTCCCTGTATGGACCGTACGGCCTGTACAGAGACTCAGTGCCAGTAAAAGGGCGCACTTTACCTTTTTACATAAGAATTTAATGTAATTTTATTTTTTTGTGAAAACTAAAAATAATTAAGATATTTCTATAAAAATTAGAAACTGTAGCGAGCTAAAAATTAATGATCAAAATCAGTTCAGTTCCGTACTCGGCAACAAAAGACCCTTTGAAGCAAAAGGAGTAACAAAACAGTTGAGTGTTTTCAGAGAACAAGCATTTCGTAAGTTGGAGAATATTCGTTACTGTAAAGCATGAATATATAACGTCCAAGAAAGAGGTAAAAAGGGATGAATATCATGCCTCACCGGCTTAGCATTCTTGCTTCGTTCTGGGAAAGCTCAAGTTCAGTTCCCTGCCCCGTGTTAGGCTATCTTTTTCTTGGCTTTCTTCAATACCTTAGGCAAATTCCGTATTGTGACGCAAAACATGCCATGGTTGGTTTCTTTCATGTTTTGATAAAACTTATTCCTTTTCAAGCATTCTTAAATTAACTAAGAACTGTTGAAAGCATCATTCTTAGCCGATTTTCAGAATGTATTTAAATGCCTACCTCCACAATGAAAAGTTCAGTAGATATCTGTGATAGATATTTGAAGACACTTTTTGGTTTGATGAAGTTCGTTGTTAAGATTGGAACTCGGACGTATCAGTGACACTTTGTAATGCAATAGAGGGTTAATGATTCGGTAGAGCATATGTTTTTGTTTTGTTAAAGTAACGCAGATGTAAACACCTATACTTCCGTTTTGATTTCCTTTAAGTGCAGAAAATTGCCTAGAATTTCCCTCATTATTTTCTGGAACGCCACGGGTGTTTGTTATGGGGTGATATCTCCTTCCGGAACGAGCCGATTTGACCAGTGGGGTATTGCTTCTAACGATTTCGCTGTGTAAAATTATACGATAAGCTCCCAGGAAAGAGCCATAACATGAATCACACAGTAGCGAATAAAAATGTCCCCTGCATCCGGACGCAAGGGAAGGAGGCAGAGAAGCTGAGGCCAAAGGTTAGCAGTAGCTTGATGAAGAGTGGTGTAAGGTCACAGAAGACAGGTCGAAATATATTGCATAATTTTCGGAGGCTGTCTTCCTTCCCTCCACTGTGAAGGATGATGCTGCGAGATGGCCCCACACACGGTTAGTGCTCTGTTCTCTCTCATACATTTAAATATTGAATCTGGGGAAATGCGTTTGATTTACGAGTATGGCATACTCTTATGGCTAGCCTCCACACAGCATTTCCTTCGTAAGATATATCAAATCGCCAGACAGAAACAAAAATTTTTCTTCGAAGCAATGTAATCAGATACTGTTCTAACTAAAGAAGACAAAAAACTTAGTTAACAAAATAACTAATATGGACATAATATTTCTTTATGACAAGCTAATGTCGCTCAGCTGTTTGACAAATGTCTTCTTGTCTTGATAATCAAAGTTTCGTTTCCGTATTTAGAACAGCCTTTCATTTTACCCTATCCTGAGCCATATTAATCCATTCTACATCCTCACACACAACTTTTATTTAATTCGTGTCCTAGTCTCATGTAACCTTGGTCTCCAAAGCAGCATCTTCCATGTTAATGCACGTTAAAAATTCTGGTTTCATTTCTCTTGAGCTTCCTTTGTACTACATACTTCACCAGCCTGATCCACCTTGAATTTCTCACCTTAGTATGTGCTGGAAAGCCAGTCTCTGACTTCTGCAAATTTCTGCAGTCTGTTGTACTTCCTCCCTCTTAGATTCAACTGTTTTTTCTCAACTGTCTGTTCCCGAAAGCGCAAATTGTTCTCTTTCCCTGGTTTGAAAGGCTGTATTTCATATGCATCAACTGGTACTCAGTTTAAGTCTTCTTTAATAGAGACCGAATATACAAGACAAATAAAACTTTCATTTTCAGTTTCTATTGAATAGTAAATTTAATAAATTATAGAATATACAGTACCTTAACTCTTCAGTCATAGTAGTAGCGATATCTGTGCCTTGTTTAATAATCACATTATCTACAATTTTCAAACAGTTCTTATTTATGTATTTTAAATTACTTTTCTATCATCAACAGCGTTAATTACCTTATAAGACATAACTAATTTGTCATTGTAATACCGACGCCATGTATTATGTGTGTGACATGAGTTGAAGTTTCGATCAGTATTTAGATGAACTTGAGGCATGAAATGGTTAAACGATGAAAGGAACTGAAATGGTATTAATTCATTCACTAAACGATGATGAAGACTAGGGACGAGTGTTGAAAGGGACCGTGAATATTTAGCTTTTGAATACAGTCGTCGAGATATTAGCAGCATTCGGTATTGTGTCGTCATTTAAAGTAATAAGTGTCTGTGGATGCAAAATTAATCGGTTTTGAGAGGGCAAGAACATGTGGGAAGGAATACAATTAGCACTCCAGCTTTTAATAACAGTAGGACTGCTACAGGAAAGAGATTACTCTTACTTTGATAATCTTAACTCTTAAAATCATATGCCTTATTTTCGTATAGGCAGAAATTCAAGCAGGAAATATTTCTATGTAATAAAACCAACTTGATGCAATATTTATGCTCAGTTTATTTCGTCAATCAACCTCTACATGTTTCGGGCATATTTGTAGTCCATCATCAGTATGTATACTGTATATATACAACAATTGATAGGTTTTGTGCTTTCAGTTGACTATCTGTCTGTTGGCCGGGTCAAATTCAGGAATTTTTTTTCCAGTGAGGAACACTTTAACTGGGAGAAGTGTTTGAAATTACTAATATCGCTAAAAGTTACTAAATAGGGACGTTGAAATATTGCCATGTAATTTTCTTTTTAAAATATAACTTGTCCAAGTAAATTGTTAATAATTGATATTTGTTACTGTATCTCATCCAGAAAAGTATTTTGGTTCTTCCGGTTGCATCAGCTTTACTCTCATCCTTCTGTTCTGTAGCCAAACTCAGGTGTTTTTAAAATCTTCTAGTTAGCGTATTTGTGAATTAAAATACATAAGTATCTCAACTGTACATTAAGCCCTCGGGTAGCTACCCAAAAGGGTAGAAGCACTAGGTGTTGATCCGAGGACTGGCACAAATCTGGCCTCGGTCCTTTAAGCCGCCGAACTCCGGATAATAGGGTCTTGTGGAGGATAAGTAATGCAAACAGGATACAACACAAAATAAAATAACAAAGGTAATTGTATTAACAAGTTCAACATAGAACTATAGAGAGCAGTGACAAAAGCATGAAAATAGTTGAATAGAAACATAAACTTTCAAACACGCACGCAGCCGATCGTACATTACGCAATACAAACATATACCCATCGGTTTAGCGTAAGTTTACAATATGTACAAGGAAGCACAGCCGACCAAAGAATAAGTACAACAAACAAAAAAAACGTCGGTCCATGTAAACTTACAACACGAATGCTTAAACCCACAGCCGATAAGAAAACACGTATTACAATATAATAGTCGGCCGAACATGACATTTATCGTGAGTAAAATATAAGCAAGACAGAAAGCAATACTGTAACCAAATACATCACTTTGACTCGGGTAACAAAACAAGATAATTCTACTTACGGGGAGGTAAACTCGTACCAGCCCCTCCCGAGGCAAACGCTAGGCAGACGTCGGGGATCGTCACAAAATATAACCGAAACTTCAATTTGGAAATATAAAGACCGAAACAAAACTTTACCTCAAAGCATATCCCGGACGTCTGTGTAGCCTTCTCGGAGAAAATGACTGGAAATGGAGCCTCCTGCTCCTGGCCCGGCCAGCGAGAGAATCCAGTAGTTGGTGCGATGAAAGCAGGAAGACGAGTCTCTGACACGAAAATCAAAACCCAAAAGGAAACCTTGGGGCAACGCCTTCGCCTTTCACTTTCCCCAGAGTAGCCAATCGACAGACGGTACCCTCACACGGGGAATGATAAAAGGGAAAACAAACCGGTCATGCCTGCAAGGGGGCAAGCCTATTGCCGATCCGCAAGCGGACGGCTTAACATGTATACTGACAAGCGTGTGTGTGTGCGATGTGTATGATACTTCTGGGAATCTGTCGTTATGTAAGCGAGTGGTTACAAATAGCAATAGAATGTGACAGCAGCACGCAAGTGCTGTACAAACTCTGATTCGATACGGCTTGTCCGAGTAGTTGTTCGTCCATTACTGTCAAGATTGTAGCCTACATGATAAGTAAGAGACGTAATGTATAGGAGGGAGATACCTAACTAAGCTGTGATATAATTTGAGCAATTAGAGGTGCATTTAAAGGGATTTATGCAAATGTTTTGCGGGGTTATGGCCGCGTGCGAAGTTGTTACAGGGTGTATGAATGTACCTTTTAGGAATCAATGCAAAATAATTTATATGAACCATATCTGTGCATTAAGAAATATTTACACTTGTGTGGTAAACCAACAAGTGCACACTGGTAAAATGTGTTTTTACAAGTGCTGAAATTCACCTTCGTGTTTCAGTCGCTTTTGGGACCACCATCAGGGTGCTTTACAAGAATACCAGTAAAATATAATTATATAAATTATGAAATTTAGGGCAGTTGTTACATTTTACCAGTAGTCTTGTAAAGCACGCTGACGATGGTCGTCAAAGCGAGCGTAACATGTAGGTGAATTTTAATGTATGATAAATTATATTTTATCTGTGTGCATTTGTTGGTTCACTGCATAAATGTGAATTAAAAATGCACTTATTCTTCATCGATATAATTGAATTCGTAATTTAGGCTCCTGTGTTTTCCTAATTAGAATTAAGTAAAACGACAAGGCTGTCTGAACGCAGTTACAGAACGTATCAGGGCATCGCTGTTGGAGTGTAACCCAGAAATTGTGATGATGTATTCAGTTCCCGATAATGATTATAAAGCATATTCCATTTTTTAGGCTACTGAATCCCCTGTGGGCCACAGCCAGGCCGGATACTGTAAACCTTGAAATAAAATCCCTTTCGTATTAAATGTTACTAGTGGACACGACCTAAGTGTTTATGTGTAGTTTGTAGGAGTTGTGTGTGAAATGTGTGTCCTATTTAATACAACTAGTGGACGTTGGGAGTATGCATAATATAAGTAATACAGTGTGTTCAGTATTCACACTATCAAATTTACTAGTGCACGTTAATAGCGGTATGTATCACTCCATGTCATACGCATGCAGGCTCAAGCACATACGCATCATCAACGCTAGAATATGCTGGGTGGTCCAGACGAGGCTCCGGTCGCTTTATACCTGTGCAAGATCCGTTACCCATTGTACAGGAGGGTAGGTGGGACTCGGGGCCGTTTTGAATATGGACCGGCATTCGAACCCCGGCCCGATTAGTCCGTAGCGTGTCGCAATACTGACTTTGCTATCCGGGCAGTATAGATGTACCGTAAAAATTTAATCAGCTTAATTATTCCTGAGTACTACTATGGGAACTTAAGTGTGTGTGTGTGTGTGTGTGTGTGTATGCACTGTTTGTATCTTTAAGTGTAGGTGCAGTTACGAGTAACGGCAACGGTAATAAGCTGCAGTGTATTTGTGAATGGATGGAATGCAAGCTGTGAAATTCAAATCTCGATGCATCCATTTCGGTCGTCACTGCGGATAGACTTTCCCCCACCCAATGTATCGTACCGAGAGTTTAAACGTAAAAGTTGTATTGGCTCCTAGTCTTCCACGAACGAGAAATGGGAAGTAAAGTTGTGCCTTACCACGTCCTAAAGGTGTATGTGGAGAGTAGAGGTACGGATCCACTCATTCGTAACCTCGGCTGTAGTTGGAGGTGAGAGGTCAGCGTCACGCGTAAGCCGATTTAAGCCCTGGAAAGTAATCTTGTACCACTTTATCACATCTTTGACTATAAAATACACTTCATTTAATTCAGTTCTTCACATTTTTCGTAGCAAATCTCTTATGTTGTCACTGCTTCTTATTTATATTTTCTGCCCTGAATTCCTCACTGACCAGGATACCTAACAAACATACCGGTCAACAGCCGTTGACAAACATAACGTCAGTTTCTGAGGGTACAGAAGCACAGCAAGTGTGTTCCTTCGAGGGTAGTGGGGTAGCAGGTGCATTTAGTGAATGAGATTTTAAGCAACAAGAAACTTGTCCAGGCTGGGGGGGGGGGAGGGGAGGGGGAGGAGGCAGTCAGCACGACCTCCTGGATATGTTTCTTGCTGCGTGTTAAAATCGCATTCCCGCCACACACCTGCTACCCCGCTAAACTCCAAGCAAGACGCTTGCAATGCATCCGTACCCTGAACCTTTACATTGGAAGAGTTTTACTCTATTTGTGATATTTACGTATGAACTCCAAGCACGATGAAAAGATCATCCTTCCTGGTTTTTGAAGCCTGTAAGAATGTTTCTACTTAATGGTGATTTGCACTTCCATACAGTATTGTAAAGTAACCAAGCAATTTGTTCCCACATGAGGTGTTTTATATGTATCAGGCATACAGATTCTCGAACGTGGAAAACACGTCTGTATTAGTATTGGCAACAGAAATACAGATACCGGACACTGCGTAGTATGTGTTCGTGGCTCATCAACAAAATGCACTAAAAAGTAACAACATTGCTTCCTTTTGCACATGGCAGTGAATTTTCTGACCAGGTAAGCAATATTAATTTCTCCAAGGGTTTCATTCATTAGAGGAAGTTACTTTCATTTGTACTACTTCATGCGTATTTAAGAGTAAAGGTGATTTTGTAGAAACATTCTCCTGTGTTTATATATTAACAGTAATTATGCTGTACTATTAACAGTATTTAACTTTTTGTTTTCTTTACTAGGTCGTTTTAAAGGTAAAGGAATTAAATCAGCCTCGTCCCTGGTTTATACCGGTGATCTTCTGAGTATGAAGGGAATGTGCTTCCCTTAAGCGCCGCAGGGTCCTAAGTAACGCCTATCCTATTAAGACTGTGTAACCAGACCATTTGTCTCAACAAGGCATTGTTAGTCTAATTTTCCCTTTCATACAAAACATGTGCAAATATAGTTCCTTCCACATTCTGTCCGATGTGACACTGTTTAATCATTCTGCTGTTCGACGCTGGGAATCAGTACTTGGAAGCTATTGGTGTGTTACCCCTTACTAACTGCGTGTTTGAACAACCCACAAATGAGTAACATTTCTTTCCGGTCGGTTCAGTACAACAATGATAACGGAAGACAAGATATGTTCAGCCTATTCACAATGAAAGGCTTTGTATAGAAACAAAAGAAAGCATATTACATATAGGTTTAGAAACACTTTCTTTATAATAAAACTTACAGATAAGTTCTTTGCACGACCTGTAGCTTCCAAGTCTTATTGGTAGAAATGTCATTAAAGATATGCATTGCACAGGAGTTTTATTATGAAGTAGTTATAAAAACCTAACAAAGCAGGCAATGTACATATAGCTTAACAATGAGGCGTGTTCGTGCACCCAATGTTGCAGTGGAAAAGCAATAAGTATTGACATATTCCGAGGGTTTGTGTTTGAAGCCTTAGATATACGGCATGCAATGCGTTCGCGCCAAATTTTAGTCTGTGGCCTGTCCGGGTCTACAGTATTTTTCCACATTATCTCATAAACGACATGATTAAAAAAAGTTACTGAACATAAAATGTGTCTATTGATTTTTATACAACTTTATCTCCAGCACTTCTCATTCAAAGAAGAATTCAGTGAGATATCACAAATGTGCGCACATCTTCAAGTAAAGTAGCTGTTATTCTTGTCGGATTTTGGAAGAGACTTGAATTTTCTCGACAGATTTTCGAAAAATATAAAATTTCATTAAAGCCGTCCATTGGAAGCAGATTGTTCCATGCAGACAGACCGACGGAGAGAAGGACGAGCTGACAGACAGATATGATTTAACTAATGATCGCTTTTCGCAATTTTGCGAACGCGCCTAAAAGTTAAACTTGCGTTCTCTTAATATAACAGCACTTTTTCTTGACGTTAGTGTTATTATTATTATTATCATCATCATCATCATCTCCTTTATGCAGGATATTTATACTTATATTCCTGAGACAAACTATGTCCCTAGAGAATACACTGTTGCAGCTGTTCTGTTGTTACTATTCATGGTGTTCGTATCGTTAGTTTCAGTGTTGAATCTATTGTACTTTTACGTAAGTACTTTGCGAAGTATGTGTGCAGTGCCCAATATGGCTGTTTTCTGGAGCTCCTTGACTTTATGTTTTCCTGGTATGTTGCTGACGTATTTTCTAAATGACTTTGAAATTTATTATTATTATTATTATTATCATCATCATCATCATCGTAACCATCATCATCTTAATCGTGTTATTGATTTTTGTGGTCTAGATGACGTGTATTGTGGTAGGTAAGAACGGACTTCAGAGTATTATTTAATTGAGCGTCGACCTATGTATGGCGCAAGCAACGTGTAGGTATTGAGTTTAATTCTGTAAAGACGAAACGTAATTTGTTTTATATAAGGACTCCGTGCGTACCGAGCAGTAAACACTCTCCACTTCGGTTATAAACTGCCTATCAGTTGATGTTGTATTAGGTAAAAGTTGTAATCTGTGCTAGGCTCCGTTCAAAACACATAAACGTTATGTAAACACGATTTAGAATGGTCGAGTGTTCAACCTGGTGTACCAAAAGTAACTGCTAGGCTTTAGAAATTTAGACAGGTCTTTTTTACCTAGCAGACAGGAAGGCACATAAATCTGAAAAAAGCAGTGAATAATATGTAAATATTATTTATGATATCGGTGATTTGAAAGTGTCCTGTGTTTTTGCAAAAGCTCATAAAATTTGTGGCCGAACTGTATGTTTAACTTGTGTTTCAGAGGTGTAGATTATCACAAACAACCGACGTGCACCGCCCAACACCAACACTTTAGTGTCACATAATACTCTGCTACATGTAATACAGTATTATGTGACATTAAACTGTTGTGTTGGACAGTGGATTTCCGTTTTTTGTGATATGCAATAAAAATGGAGTGGTTTGGTTTAGATATATATCAGTTTCGAGAATATTTGGCGTTATGTGGAAAAATGTAGACAGCATCCTATCACACGTTTCGTAATAAAAAAATTATGGACAAAATCTCTTGATTCAGTGCTGTTCATCCTGAACAGTAATGAAAAATGAAATTTAAATACAGGCATGCATTTAACTACGTACAACGTAATATAAATTTAAACCTGCATTTGTGTCTTACACGTTGTCTCGTCTCTAAATTTCCTCATAATAGCAATTTGTGTGCATTTCTCATCTCTGCCATTGGTGTTACACGCTACATCAAGGGCCGGTTTGAAGATATTTCTGGGCCTAATACCGAAATAAATTTAGGGGATGCTGCCCACGCGTAATCGTGAAGTGACAGTGCAGTTAAAACTTACAGAAAATATGTACCTAACAGTCAGCCTTGTCGGTGCCCCGTGCAACCGAATAGATAGCCGTATGCTGGTCTTGGCTGCCCCCCCCCCCACCCCACCCCACGCCTCGCTTTGAACAGCTAATATGTTACTAAATGTTATAATATATTAGTAAATGAGAATTTTCCTTCCTTAAAGTCACCAATATATAATTTCATTGCTTTTCCAAGTCTGGTTTTTGAAGGTCCTCTTGAAAACAGCAGAAACGTATAAAAATAAGCCACAGAGACTTACCGCAAATGGAACTTCACCAGATCAAAATCCGCCACTGACCACAAAGAGGTTTTCCAATAAACGTGGTCGAAATAGAAATTAGAGTGAAGAGAGGTGTGTGAGAACACACACAGTGGCTGTCAGCCTACCGCGGAACCACATCTGCTAACTAATGGACGCCAACAAAAACACAGTACTACCAACTGCCACAAAAACAGAACAACATGAGGGCATCCGGTTTTTAGCAATGTTGTTGCATTCATCCGTAATTATCTGATACCAGACAACGCTCTGCATTCTGATAATAAATGACAGAAACTGGGCAGGAGCGAATAGAATGGTTATAGGAATGACAGGAGAGGCAAACTGTCGGCTTTCCTACAGAGAATAAATTAATGTTCCTCCTAGTTACCTCAGTTATCTAATTACCGAATGGTAAACGTAATGTACCTGTTCGTAATTAAGCAGCCGCATGAAGAGATTTAGGGACTGAAAGTGTAGTTCATTGCATTACTTTCAGCGCTACGTGAAGGTGCGTTTTCAGCTTCACGCCTCGGCCATTTTATCCCCAGAAAACGAGACCGTGATGTCTATTTAATAGGGACGTTACAGATTCCGTAATCTTTCTGGACCCCTCCGCTTTCCGAAATCCAACCCCAATGTTCCATTCACTCAGCCCGTAAATTTCTATTGCAACTTCCTGTTCCAAAAATAGTTTTTTAATTTAACATTGTAGTAATTGTGTATCATACTTTCATATCCCGGTACGATATGGATTGAAGTAGTTAACATTTCACGGAAACTTAAACTAATTAAAATGCTAACTGCATGAAAGGTGCAAGGACAGCTGATAAGTTTTCAACGGGTTAAGGCTTTTATGTTGGCTTATTAAAAAAAGTACCTGAAATTTATCGGCGGCATGGGTTATTGTTGTGTTGTATTGAGCAGCTGATGTGAAATGTTAAGTAGTAAAACAGTTGTAGAAATTGGTAATGGAATTTGATCTGCATTATCCTAGAATGTGGGCACGTCGTGGCGAAGTTGGTTGAAGCACTGCGTTGCAAACCCAAGGTCACGGTTTCAATTGATAACCAAAAAAGATGCAACTATTTTGATTTATTTAATCAGCTCTACATGTTTCGGGCGATGTTTTCGCCCATCACTAGGAGCATATCACTGTAACTACAGCTTCTGGTAATGTCCACCGATGTTGCTACTGGCTGGTGTTGCACACAACACCAGCCAGCAGCTCCTGATGATGGACGAAAACATCGCCCGAAACACGTAGAGTTGTGATTAAAGTAAATAAACCAAAATAGTTGGTCTTGTTGGTTATCAATTGTAATTGTACTAGTGATGCACGGAAACACGAACGTTAAAACCAAGGTCACTATTTCGATTGCCCGTGGTGTGACTGGAATTTTTCATTGGCCTAATTTTTCCGGCTGCACCATGGTCTTGGTGTCAACTCAGCCTCTAACAGAAATGAGTGCCAGGAATATTTCCTGGGGAGTAGAGGCGGCTGTTACGTAGGGCTGACAACTTTACCACCTTCATGTGCCGATTGTTATAAAATCTGTAGCCCTCAGGGCCTGTAGAGGGATTTCTCTGCTTTTATTTTTCTAGAATTTGTATGAATAAAGTCGGGTAAACCATGACAACTGTTCTCATCTTGGCGGAGAATGATTCGGATAATTTCCAGACACGCTGATGTAGTGCTGAACACCATATTTTATGTTTTTCACACCGTGCATATATATTGGTGTACATACTGACTCTAACACTGTGCTGTTTGCCCCACAGTATCAAACGACCTTTTCAGCTTAATCGAAATATCGTTCTACGTAACCGCCCACATTTTTAGTTTCAAATAATACACGTTTTGCTGTTTTGTCAGTTTTCCCCCCCACCCTCCAGTACCTGCTGTCCTCATCGAAGTACCCAAAAGGATTTTCATGTTTTAGGAACACAGAATCAAACACTGCAATAGTTTGTTTATGTATGATGTTGACTCGGGAAAGCATAAATGAACATTAAACAAACATATGCTACTAGTAACAATAACAGTGGTCCATTAACTACACATCCTTTCTGTTACAACTTTTGCTTAACTGCCGTTTATTTACTTCCCAACTGTAACATTTCACGCATAGACACAAATAGTTTTCCCAGGCTGCAAATTTAATTACACATCCTTATTTCACAAAACTGATACTAGAATTATTTCTACTTCTACTCTTCTCTATTAGGTGCAATTGTTTGCATTTTATTAGTTGTTATTAACAGGTTTATTTGAATTTTGATAAAGGAAATAGTGTAGCTGACTATATCCAGAAAGCATGCCTAAGAATATTCATAATGTTATTTTTCACAGTTATTGTATGAACATAGGCCTATATTTCATTATACAATATAATCAAATAGAATTACATGCAGTGATTTATCTTAACTCTCTACACTAACTGAAAGGATTCTATTTCACTAAAATGCTGCAATTGTTGACACTCTGGTTTCAACACTTAAGTACACTGAAGTGCTACAAGGTTCTACAGGAGCCCAATTAAAAAGAAAGCGTGTCTTTGCGACATTTAGAGAGCCGGGTTTGATTCGCTTTCACTGTCTTCAATTCGGTTCGTGTCGTTATTATTAGCGAAATATGTTGTTTGCTTTCGACTGTTTTTCAATTGTCATGCAAATTTCAAAATAGTACACAATAATACTGCAGTGTCGTGTAGTAATACGAGTATACTTTTGGTGACTTCCTTTAACCTTTTGACGCCTATTGTCAACTATAGTAGTCGTACCGCAACGCTAACTTCTAAAGTTGCATTTTATATATTTATTCAACAAATATAGGTACCGAATATTTTAAATGTGGTATATACTCTCCGTTTTTTTCTCTTCAAAATGCAGTTTGTTTCATAATTCTAATGTATTTGGTTCCTGTATTATTCACATTTTATATACAGGGTGTGCTAAAATTAAAAAAAATAATTCC
>Ga0131853_10002300_pt1 | contig 34268 bp, 37 predicted proteins | sample TergutLab28metaG_FD_92764 | JGI IMG/M metagenome (GOLD analysis project Ga0131853, IMG submission 92764) | Labiotermes labralis P1 segment gut microbial communities from Petit-Saut dam, French Guiana - Lab288 P1 (version 2) (version 2) | ecosystem: Host-associated > Arthropoda: Insects >... | reverse complement strand
TAAAACCAGTGAATGCCCTAAATCATCCCTCGTTGGTGTCCTTAGGCGTAACCTCTTTGATTTACGGATGCTTTCTGCTTTCTTAGCTTTCTTTAAGCAATTTTAAATTAGATTCACGTGTTTCCGTATATATCATTAGTTGCGCCGGTGCGCGGAAATGATTATAATAAAAGGGAAGTGTGTCGTAAACTATATATAAGAAGGGGAGGATACTATGATTCAATTATGTATTGCTTTACTGGTAGTTGGTATCATTTTTTTACTGCTGGAAATGTGGCTGCCCGGCGTAGAGTTTTTTGCCGCGATTGGCATTATTGCCCTTGTGGTATCCGCTGTGCTGGCTGTAATGTTTGTGCCAAACGGTTGGTTTATTGTGGCCGGTCAGGGTATAATCGTAGCGGGCTTTATCCTGCACATGTTCCGGTTTATGAGAAAGAAACAATTGCAAGGCAAGCTCATTTTAAGTGAAACCCTAGAAATGCCTCCCGTCGATGACCTAAGCCGTTTTATGGGCCATGAAGGCAAAACGGTTACATTTCTCAAGCCTTCCGGTGAGGTAGATTTTAACGGTGTCCGTGTACAGGCCAGTTCCAATGGGCCTATCATCGAAAGAGATAAAAAAGTACGTGTCATTGAAACACAATCTAATCATATCATTGTAAAGGTTGTGGAAGGTAACTAAAACTTCCGCCAGAAAGGGGAATGCGTAGATGTTGATGTTTACTGGTCTTATGGGTTTAGGTGAAACGATGCTGCTTGTTTTGGCATTGGCTGCGTTTTTCATTTTGTTTCTCTTTTTCAGATTTGTCCCGATCGGTTTATGGATATCCGCCATATCTGCGGGGGTAAAGGTAAGTATCTTTTCGTTGATTGGAATGCGGCTCCGTAGAGTACGCCCTTATTCCATCGTACAACCTTTGATCAAGATTATTAAAGCCGACATACCGGTGTCTATCAATCAATTAGAATCCCATTTTCTAGCAGGTGGTCGTGTAGATGCAGTGGTAGATGCACTGATTGCCGCTAACCGTGCCAATTTGGATTTGCCTTTTGATAAGGCGGCGGCTATAGATCTGGCCGGACGTGATGTATTTGAAGCGGTGCGTATGAGCGTTACACCAAAAGTAATTGAAACGCCGATGATCTCCGCGATGGCTATCAATGGTATTGAGATAAAAGCGATGGCCAGAGTGACAGTTCGTACCAACATACAGCGCCTGGTAGGCGGTGCGGGAGAAGATACGATCATCGCCAGGATTGGCGAAGGTATTGTTACCACAGTAGGTTCTGCCGAAACCCATCGTGCGGTACTTGAGAATCCGGATCTTATTTCTAAAAAAATATTGGAAAAAGGGCTAGATGCCGGTACAGCCTACGAAATTTTGTCAATCGATATCGCCGATGTAGATGTAGGCCGCAATATCGGTGCTCAGCTGCAGATCGAGCAAGCGGAAGCCGATTTGAAAATCGCTCAGGCCAAAGCGGAAGAACGCCGTGCCTTGGCGGTAGCCCATGAGCAGGAGATGCGCGCCAGAGTAGAGGAAATGAAGGCTAAAGTAGTAGAAGCCGAAGCCGAAGTACCTCAAGCCATGTCAGAAGCTTTACGTAGCGGTAAGATTGGATATTTTGATTATCTGAATATGGAAAATAAAAAAGCCGATACAAAAATGCGGGAAAATATAGGTAATATGCAGATTGATGTGTCTGCAAAACCGGCGGGCGGCAATAAAAAATAATTTGTTAGCCAAGCGGGGTTAAGCAAGACATGAACGCAGATTTACACTTAGATTTAATATAAAGGCCTTGAGCCGTCAAGTGTGTTACTTGATGGCCCAAGGCCTTTTAAATGCGGATTTTATGTTATACTTAGAAATAATTTGTTGAAATGAAAGCAACAACGCAATTGGAGGATATCAAATGGCAATAGTCGGCATAGATCTTGGTACAACAAACAGTTTAGTGACAGCATTTATAGACGGTAAAAGTGTCTTGATCCCAAACGCATACAATGAAGTTTTAACGCCAAGTGTGGTAGGGCTTAGCGAAAGCGGAGAGATTATCGTAGGAAAAATGGCAAGAGAGCGCCTTATCACCTATCCGGATCTTACCGCCTCTTTGTTTAAAAGGGAGATGGGCACGGACAAAAAAATCAGATTAGGTAAAAGGGATTTATTGCCGGAAGAATTATCTTCTTTTATATTGCGGCAGCTGTTAGAGGATGCAAAAAAATTTTTAGGCGAGCCTATTACAGAGGCCGTGGTTAGTGTGCCGGCATATTTTAACGCAAATCAACGGGCGGCTACAAAAATGGCAGGGACTCTGTCCGGTGTAACAGTGGAGCGCTTGGTAAACGAGCCTTCGGCGGCGGCATTGGCCTGCCGTCAGTGGAACAAAGACGAGACTTTTATCGTATTCGATTTTGGCGGCGGCACCTTAGATGTTTCGGTGGTAGAGACTTTTGATAATGTAATCAACATCTGTGCCATTTCGGGTAACAACTTTTTAGGGGGCATTGATTTTGATCAGTCTATTGTAGGCGCTGTATGCGAGCAATACGGCATAAATACCAAAACCCTCTCTAAGCAGGATTATCAAATTTTGCTAAAAGCGGCAGAGACGGCAAAAATTCAATTGCAGGATAGTGATGAGTCCCTTGTTACCGCAACTATCCAAAACAAAAAGGTGGAATTTCCTCTGGATAACAGCCTGTTGTTCCGATTATCTCACCGGGTGCTTGAGCGATTAAAAAAGCCTATACAATCGGCGGTTCAAGACAGCGGATTACAGGCCTCTGATATTGATAAATGCATTTTGGTAGGAGGCTCCTGTCATATGCCGATTGTCCGGGATTATCTGGAAAGTTTGCTGCGGGTGCCGGTAACGGATAGCGGTGAAGTAGATAAAGTTGTGGCATCCGGCCTTGGGATTTATGTGGGTATAAAAGGGCGGAGTGGTGATGTAAAAGATCTGGTGCTTACGGATATATGCCCTTTTTCGTTAAATACCAGTGTGTACAATCATCAAAATGCTGCAAAATCCCTGGCACATACGATGATCCCGCGCAATACGGCTCTGCCTATAAGCCGTACAGAACCCCTTTGCACGGTTAGCCCGGGACAGCGCAGGTCAATATTAAAGTGACCCAAGGGGAGGAAATGTACGAAGAAGATAATGTTCGGCTGGGGGAAATCGATGTAAAGGTACCTTATAATGAAAAGGAATGTGAAGAGATTCAGGTGACTTTTACTTATGATATTAATGCGATACTGGTGGTTGATGTGAAGGTGTCCTCTACAAGGGAAGAGCGGAGGCTGGTTATAACTGGCAAAGGATTGTCCTTGTCAGAAGAACAGATAGCGAAATATATCCAAAATATTCAAAATATGAAATTGGCTCATCATGAGCGTATAGATTATCTAAAAGAATGGGCAAAAAGGCTGTATACAGAGGGTAATGATGGTGTAAAACAAAATGTTAAGGAAATTGTTATGGTATTGGAAAAAACGGGGGAAGGCAGTATCCGCAAAATAAATGAGACATTAGATTCTATCGAGGAGTATTTAAAAGACATTGAAAAGTGCATAGGAGGAAAGGATATTTTTAACGACGCATCGACTTTTTTGAGGCTAATTAAGGGTGGATTAGATGAATAGCTGGGAAGTATTGGGCATCTCCCCAACTCAGGATAAAAAAGCCATAAAAAAGGCCTATGCTAAGTTGCTGGCGAAATATCACCCCGAAGAACATCCTGAGAAATTTGAGGAGATAAATCAAGCGTATAATGCGGCGCTAAATTATTCCAATTATGCAAGTTTGTATGTGGAAGATACCCATGAAGATTATGAAGATTATGAAGAGAATGAAAGACATGGAGAGTACGGAAAGAAGGATGTCGTAGGCGTTAAGGATGCCGGATTATATCAACATTTCGAAGCTAACTCTGACGGCTCCATTTTTCACACGGATACGGAATTCGAAAAATTTATAAAGCAGGAACAGGAGCAAATGCGTGCTGTACTTGATCGCTTTAGCTATTTGCTTGGCATGAAAGATAAAACCATTACCGACTCCGGCAAGAAAAGAAAAGCAGAGCTACTGGACTTAATTCGCCATCAATTTGAACCGTTGAAGGATAATCCCACTTTTACACAGGGGCTGACATCCTCGTTTTATAGGGGCGAAAATCTAAATAACATACATATAAAAGCCATAAAAAAAGTCTTTGGCATTAAAGGCAAAGTGCTTCCGGTGGTTTATGACAGGGAGTTGGACAATGCCATCTATCAGTTAAACAGGACCCTTGAATCCCTGCCTACAACAGGCGGAAATCCTATGGTTAATTGGATAGCGATTATCATTATAGCCTTTGTGATATTGTCCAGCCAGACGGGGAGGTTTGATCCTTCAACACAACAAACTGCTGAGCCTTCCCTTGCAAGGCCCGAAACCCTGTACTATTTGGGAAACGCATATCGCCTGGGAAATAGAGGAGAACAAAGCGAAGTAAATGCACTGGCACGGATTTTGCAGACAGACCCAAGCCCTTCGCAGATACATGAAATGGGTCTTATATATTTTCACGGACGTAATGTAGAGCAAAGTGATGAACGGGCTGTTTATTTTTACAGAAAAGCCGCCGAACAAGGATATGCCCGGGGGCAGCTTAATATGGGCTGGATGTATACTCATGGACGTGGGGTCATTCAATGTCACGAACAAGCGGTATATTGGTACAGAAAAGCCGCCGAACAGGGTTATATTACCGGAAAGCTGAACATGGGTATTATGTACGAACAAGGGCGGGGAGTCCCCCAAAGTTACGAGCAAGCGGCGTATTGGTACCGAAAAGCTGCTGAAGAGGACCATATCTATGCACAAAACAATCTTGGGCTTTTGTACCGGGATGGCCGCGGTGTGGAACAGAGTTACGAGCAGACTGTGTATTGGCTTAGAAGGTCTGCTGATTTAGGCAGTATTTATGCTCAAGCTAATCTTGGGCAAATGTACGAGAGAGGACGTGGCGTGCCGCAAAATTTGGAGCAGGCAGAGTACTGGTACCAAAAGTCAGCTGAAGGCGGTAACCCATGGGCTGAAGATGCGTTAAGCCAACTTTTGGCACGGCACGAATAGCTTTTTGCTATTTCCAGACAGGCTGCCAAGTGACACCAAATTTGTCTGTTACCCAAGCGCATTTGCGAATGTTTCCCACAGCTTCCGGTCCCATCATGACAAAGCCATCCGGTGACAATACGCTGAAAATGGCATCAAACTCCGCCTCGTCCCGGCAATCGATGTAGAGGGATGTAGACCAGCTAAATTCCGGTGCCGGATGGGCGGAAACCATATCTAAAAACATGATTTCGGAGTCCATAAAGGATAATGAACCATACAACACCTTGTCTTCTTCACCTTCTCCGGCAAATGGATGATCTTTACCGTACCGCACCAGTTCGGTGATTTTAGCCCCGGGAAGATTATCGGCGTAAAACGTCATGGCTTCCTCTGCTTTTCCCGTAAATGACAGGAATGGGGATACTCTTGATTTTTCCATAGTAACACCATACTTTCTTATCATATTGTGATTACAAATCGTGTTTATTTGAGGCGTACCGCCGTACCCCAGACCATAATCCGGACACCCGCTTCCGAAGATTCCTTATCATAAAAGACCCTGATAATGGCATCTGCGCCCAATTGTTGGGCTTTTTCTATCATGCTTTGGTTGGCGCGTTCCACACCTTCTTCGATGACTTCGCCCCAACCCTTGGTGGTAAACCGGATTTTAATAGGCGGGACACCTACGCCGGAAACCAGGCCTAAAACCTCAAGTTCTTTTCCCGGAACAAAATCTGTGTTGACTAATAACATAATCATTCATCCTTTCGATATCTCAATTTGATAGTTGCCGCCTTTGCTCTTCTATGCGGCGGCTGTGATCGAAATCATAGATTTTACGCTGGTATGTTTCATCCATTAAACTGGAACTCAGCAAAAAATCCGCAGTGGCTAAATTGTTGGCAATGGGGATATTGTAGACTACCGCAATGCGCAGTAAGGCTTTTACATCCGGATCGTGAGGCTGAGCCGCCAGGGGATCCCAAAAGAAAATGATGAAGTCAATCTGCCCTTCTACAATGCGGCTGCCGATTTGCTGGTCACCGCCCAACGGGCCGCTGTTATAGGCTTTAATGGGTAAATTGGTTTGCTCGGCAATGAGGCGGGCTGTGGTGCCTGTACCGCATAAGAAATGCTTGCTCAGTACTTTTTTGTTAGCGGCGCACCAATCGGCGAGTTCCAGCTTTTTGACATCATGGGCGATTAATGCGATATGCTTGGTTTTGTTCATGGTATAGGACTGTGGGATGGACACGATGAGTACCTCCTGTTTTTTGATTTCGCTCTATCACTGGCTTTGAGCGCTTTTGATCAAATCGACAAAAGCGCTCGCGCATCTATTTCATGGGTATTTTGCTTTCGCAAGGTACGCTGACTTGGCATTTTCCGCAACCATACCTGGGGGCATGCTTTGCTCTTGTTTTATCTAGTAAGTTGCTGCAAAGGATGTGTTCCATTCCGCTTTCATAGGATATGGCTTGGGCGGGGCAATTGACAATGCATATGCCGCACATATTGCAATACGCATAGGTCTCGTCGTAATCCCTGTTGTCCTTTGGTAGGTCAAGGGTGGTTAAAATACTGCCGAGTCTTCCGCTCATGCCTTTTTTGGTGATAATCCCCCGGGACAATCCAAAAGTTCCGAGTCCGCAGGCATATGCAACATGCCGTTCGGACCAGTTGGATGCAAATCTAAAGTTTTCTTCGGGGTTACCCATGTTGCAGCGTGGGTCAAGGGACGGAGCCAGGGATTGGAAGCCTGCCTCCGACAGAGTTGCTATGAGATGTTCCAATAGCTGGCTTAATAGAATCTGTCCTTCATATCTTCCGTGCAGCCACTGGTTGGCAGGCTGGTAGCGGTCAATGGCATTGGCAGCTTTGATCTGTTCGGTATAGGTCAGGAAAAATGATATAACTGTTTTGGCATCCGGCAACCATTCGGGCGGGCTTAAAAAGTGACTGCCAATGACATCAGGGGATTTATATGTGGTGTAGAGCTCGTCGTGGGGCGATCCAAAGGCGAATATGGGCGATTCATATATTTTCATGCTTACGCAATTTGGATGCAGGGCAATTTCCTCGGAAATATAGTTGTTGGGGGAGTCGTTAATAAATTGTTCTGCCAGGGTAATCATATCATCTTTGTTGATGCTGTGGTCTTTAGTCATATCGTCCTCCTGCGTCTATGGCTTACGTAAAGCCATGCTTTTACCAAAAATAATTTCCGGCTACAGTTGATCAATTATAATTTTCATTTCATTAACAATTTGCGATGTAGTTTTATTATCGGTATTGATTACAAAATCGTTGGGATAGTGGTCTAACCGTAACCATTCAAATGATACCGCGTTAGCATCGCCACGGTTTTTATGTCGCTCAGTAAGGGTTTCTTCGGAACAGGTTAGTGTAAATCCGATTGTTGTAAAATCCTTTGCGGTAATATCATTTAATATGGCCTTACGATTTGATTCGTACATCACGACGACGGAAGAAAAAATAACATAATCGAAATGTGAGTTTAAATATGTAGATAACACAAAGGACATATTTTTATCGCCGTTTCGCAATCTCGGATCGCTAATCGAAAAAGGGTGGACGCGCCATACCCAGTCTCCATCTAGGTGGGCGCTGTTTTCATATGACTCCAACAGGCTTTCTGATACCGTAGTTTTGCCAACGCAGGGCGAGCCGCTGATGATGATTAACTTTTGCTTTGTATTGTCGGACACACTTAACCTCCGCAGGACGTTTGAATTAACGATTATAGTTTTGAATTCACTTAAGGATTACAGATAAGCAATGAGTATGCAACTAAGGGGCTTGAGAAACAAGTCTATTAAAAATATGTTGCGGTATGTTTTTATCCAAGATTCTGATTTTTCCGTTAATACCTCGTGCGACTAGATTATATGCAGTAGTATTATCATAGAGCCATACCTCATCGCAAAGGGGGATGAGGTATTCTAATGTAGTTAAGGACGTTATACTTCTATGCTCAATGATGTCATCAGAAATGCCATGTCCCCCGTCCGCAACTCTTGCATGTACTCTTTGTTTTGCAATCTCCACGTCAGCAACAAAAATATACCATAGGTGAACAGAGAATCCTTTTTCCTTGGCTACCTTAGCGGAATGAAGAATACTTCGACCGGCTAAAGTGGTTTCTTGGTGAAAGTCTATTTTGGCTTTTAGGCAAGCCTTTATCTCCTTAACGGCTTGCTTTCCTGCTTGAAATTGCGTCTTTGAATCACGCCAATCTCCGAAGGATGAAACGATTTCGTCCACATTAATACGTTTTCCCAATGCGTGGACTTCAGTATCCGACAGCGACGAGTAGATAGTTGATTTCCCCACTCCATTTATCCCGCCAATTATTGTGTATCTCATAACAACTCCTTGCCAACCACCCGCTCCTGCGCTAATCCTAACTTTAGAGAAATCAGACGCTGATAAAATAGAATTTCTTCCCTGTCTGTGGCATCTGCCAACAACTCTTTTAATTCAGTAATAGAGTATGATACAAATATTTGGAACATTGTTTGCTTGTTTTCGGTCATTGCCTGTAAACTCCCTTCGTAATTGATTTCGGCGGACTGTTATGTAGTGACCTGTCAAGTACCGCCAAACCAATCACTACCCTCAACGAGCAATAAAAACTATTTAATATTTTAGAGGTCTACTGAAGAAAATGCTTATCTGTTGCTTTTTCGCCAATGATAACAATGGATAAGAAACCATAATGTCGCAAACACGACAGCCAAAGGTAAATAAACCCAAGTGGCTGAATATGTGCTGATCATTATCCAGTATAGCAAAAGCATCAGGATTGAAGATACTATAAAAACGTAATGCTTGTTTTGTCTTTGAATCCGCATATATAAGCACACCCCTAAAATTAATGGAATTGACCAAAAAAGAGATGCAAAAACATATTCCTCACCCGACAAGAAAACAACAAGCAACGGAAAGAAAAATCCGCTGAGAATAAACAAAAAGGTCACAAGTGCCAGCATCTGCATCACCTAAAATATAAACTATGTCTGTCTTGTTACCTGCCTTTAATATAAGCACATGGGTATAATAGTCAAAGCTATTTACTTTCCCAAACCACTTGACAAACATTCAATCAATTATATCATATTAGCAAAGCAAATTTGTGCTGTTAAAGCGTATTGCATGAGAAAACATAATTTCAGAACGGAAACGAAAAATATGAAAACGAAAAAAGGACTATCTCGCTAAGCATTATTTGCCCAACAAGAGAGTCCCTATAGCCATAACCGCAATCTGCTGCCCTACAACATCATTTGTTAAGCACAGGCATCCAAATCTCCCAAACAAGTATATCATTGTCCGCACCGGTAGGAAGCACTTCAAGATGTGGCGCAGTTTCATCGCGCTTATAAATGCTCGTAGGAAACCATTCAGTCAAAATTCTCGCGTATGCGGCGTCGTAGGTGTCTCCTATACACCCCTGGATCGTAAACACAGCCCATGTTGCAGCGGGTACCTCCGTAATATCCACATCCAAAGCCTCAGGCTTTTTGCCCTGATATTCCGCCCCTATAATCACTTTGCTTTTGTCATTGACGGCCTCAAAATCATACACACTTACCTGCCAAAACGGCGCCGTGTAATATGTGCTGATTGTTGGATAGTACTCCTCAAAAAACTCTTTAACAAGAGACGGCATCCCGTCTACAAGTTCGCCGGCAATATAACCCGACAAGCCCATGACTTGAAAACCTTCCTTTTTCTCAATCCTAAAATTCATCTCATTCACTCCTTTTATAGTGAGTACGAAGTTGATCGCTGGATAAGTCTTTAAAGACACATTTGCTTTGCGCGCAGATAAAGGCGTTGTGCCGTGCAATTCCTTAAATGCTCTTGTAAATGCCGCAGGCGATTCGTAACAATATTTTGATGCAATGTCGATGATTTTTTCGCCGCCTTTTTGAATGTCAAAAACAGCCTGGGACAATCTTCTTCGGCGGATGTATTCCGAAACGGATATCCCTGCCATAAATGAAAATATACGCGAAAATTCATAGATCGAGCAGCCTACAATGCGGGCCAGTGATTCGTGTTGTATAGGCTGTGTTAAATGTTCTTCGATATACTGGGTGACATTGTTCATGCCTTTAAGCCAATCCATGCAATCCCTCCTCTCGCTATAAGTATAGGACAGCGAAAACAATATTTCTTTGCAGTTGTTGTTATATTGGGTCAAGTTTTTTGAAAGCTTGGCTTGTCCATTACTATACCATAATAGCTATGTTCGACGGGATAATGAGTTATAACTTTTTGTGAAATTATGCTTGAATCATAAAGATGAAAAACGTATTCCACAATTGACACACATGGTGATTTGAGTTAACGTATATAGATGTTATGATTTTTAGTGGTATCACTGTATTAAGGGGTAGACTGATATGAAAATGATATTTATGAGTTTAATAATGATTGTACTGCTTGCGGGATGCGCGGTGGGTAGTAGTGAAGAAGATGTACATGTGCTTGACGAGCACTTTTTTGGCACTCAAATAATGGAACTCTTTCACAATACGGAAGATTTTTTGGGCAGGACAATACGATACGAAGGTATATTAACCAGCTTTGATTCCGGAGCCGGGGAAGATATTTTTGTAGTATATCGCTATGAAGATGGCTGCTGTGGTCCGGAGCCTGTTGGGTTAGAAGTTTTTCTGAGTGGTATCGAGCCGTTTCCCAATGATACTTGGGTAGAAGTGACGGGGATATTTAGTGAGTTTGAGCGGGGCGGGCATACCGGTTTGCGGTTAAATGTGACCAGATTGATAGAGACAAATTAAATGGGTATGGCAACCAATTTTCCATATTTCTTGATTATATGACATTTTCGTGATATGGTAATCGTAATAAGATTTAGAAGCTGTATTTAACTTGCTGAGCGTGATACTTGAGAAGTTGAATACGGCTTTTGCTTGGTATGCAATAAAGGAGAGAGATATATTGTGTAGATACTTACGCAAGATCAATAAAAAACAAAAGAGGCAGTTTCTCAAATATTTTTCCATCTTTTTCGTCGTTATATCCATCGTTGCGGCAAGTGCTGTATGGGGCTTTATGTCGGTTAATGATAATATTCGCCCGCCGGAGGTACCGGATATTGCGGTGACATTATCGGAAATTGCTATTTTTATTCCAACTGAAAATAATAATCAATCCTCCGCCGACGATGAAGCAGAACCGGACCCGGAGGAATTTTTTGAAATGCCCAATCCCCTGAGCTTAGAGGGTTGGGAACGTAAGCCGGACTTTTTTACCATCCTGGTTATAGGATTGGACGGCGGCACCAATGCGAATGTTATTATGGTGGGTGCATATGACAATGTGGCACAGCAAGCTTACATAGTCAGTATCCCCCGTGATACCCGGGTGGATGTACAGCGTAACCGCCGTAAGATTGTTTCGGCCTATCCTGTAGGTATGTTAAACGGCGGCGGCCACGAAGGCGGTATCGAACGGATGAAGCAGGAGATACAGACCCTTATTGGTTTTCGCCCGGACTTTTATGTGCTGGTAAACTTTGATGCGTTTGTTCAGATAATAGACGCCTTTGGTGGCGTTGAAGTAGATGTGCCATTTCATATGCGCTACGACGATCCGTTTCAGGATTTGCACATAGATATTTTGCCGGGGCTTCAAGTGCTGGACGGGCAAAACGCATTGCATTTTGCGAGATTTCGCAGATCTAATCCGGGTTTTCGCGGGATCACCGATTATCAGCGTATCGAAAACCAGCAAACGGTTATCAACGCCTTACTGCAGGATATGTTGACGCCTCAGGCGTTGCTGCAGATTCCCACACTGCTGGGTACGTACCGGGATTATGTTTATACGGATTTGTCCTTAGGCGAAAAATTGTGGTTTGCGGGGCAGCTTAATAATGTGAGGGATGCCAGCGCGTTGGCTACGTATACTTTGCCAATGGCAGGGACCAGCGGCGCACCGGCATGGTACGAGTTTGCGTACGAACCGGGTGTATTAGAATTGATTAACCGTACAATAAATCCATTTACTCAAGATATTACCGCGGATATGCTGCGGATTATTTCACAATAAACTCATAAATGCGAGTCCGATTAAAAACACACCGGCAAGCCATGATAGATTAAAGCGCAGTGCGTATGCGGTTTTGTTGCCCAGCCAACTGCCCAAAAGCAGCATGATCATGCCGGTAATCAATGTAAATACGATAACGGCCCAGCCGTTAACACCGGCAAATGCGGCACCAAGGCCCACCGCAAAGCCGTCCAGTGACAAAGCAATGGCGAGTGCTGCCGCTTCTCGGGGAGAAATGCTTTTGGAAACATCCGCGTCAGCGGCTTCCGGATCTGCATACATGTGTAAAATAAATTTGAGATTGAACAGGGACAGATTAATTTCCTTATTGAGATGGGTGTGTTTTTTTATAATCGCCTTGGTGATGCTGTCTAATAATTTTGTAATACCGATAAGAAACAGGATGGTAAATGACAGACCGGCCGCAAGCCAGGCGGGGATGTACTGAGTCAGTAAATTGCCAAATAAAAATGACAGCCCGATAATGCTTGTGCAAATTAAATTGATAATGTGAATTGATAAAAGAGGTATTTTAATTTTTTTGCATCCGTATGCAAAGGCCGCCGCAAAGGCGTCTATGGACACCGAAATGGCAAATAAAGCGGCTTCCAGCATAACGATTACCCAGATCATCCGTACCACTCCCATAAAAATAGTTGCTGCTAACACGATTAGCTATAGCGGCACAATGGTATAGTATTCGTATGATGGGTAGAAGGTGTTACATTAAGTTCTCGCCAAAAATCTTTGGATATTTCTTATTGTTTCGGCATTGATAAAATGCTCGATTTTTTCCACTTGCTCCAATTCGTTGTCAGATTGATTGATATAACATAAAAAGCGGTGCAGGGTATCGTGTCTAAAAACCAGGTATTGTCCAAGGGCGCTGCCGGCATCTGTGAGTTTGATGTAACCGTATTTTTCGGATGAAACCAAGCCTTGTTTTTTTAGATTATTGACCATTTTTGACGCGGAAGAAGGTTTGACATTCAGCATTTCTGCAAGGGCACCGATTCTAACCGCTTCGCCTGTGGAGCGGATTCTGTAGATCATTTCCAAATAATCTTCCATAGATGATGTAATGGCGTTGTTTTCTAACAGAGCATATCCTTTTAGCGTGTAAAATCTATTGTTTTCCGGCATGGTTTTCTTTCACCTCAGCTTTCTGACTTAAAGTAAAAAAACAAGCGTAACCCTTCAAAAGGGGTTGGCATACATTAGCGTAGGGAAAATATCTTTCCTTACGCTAATTTTATTATGGAGGGGAGTTAGGTATTCATTGATTTGCGGATGAATTTGTTTTCTTATATTGTCTATTGTCAGAAGGAAGGGATTACCATGTTTATGCCTGTTTTATCCGGGATTATTGTGTCGGTGGACGCGTTTTTTATTGGGCTTTCACTTGGGCTGCAAAAGCGGTGTGCGTTTTTGCATCTTGCACTCATTAACGGATTTCTTTTGGGGCTTTGTGTGATTGGTTTTTTGATTGCAGGGCAGATTTACGAATTGATAGAGTTTGATGCAGACTTGGTTGTGGGCTTATCGTTTATTGCGCTTGGGCTTTGGTGTATTTTGCATTATTTTATATCCGCGCATATTAAACGGCGTAAAAGTATTGAAGAGGTTTCTGTGCCGGAAGACAGGGGGTCGGCAGAGAAGACGTCCCTTAAAACAATTATCCTTGTAGGCCTGGTCATGAGCCTGGAAGCGATGATGATAGCCATGGGTCTTACGTTCATTTTCCTTCCACACTCGACTTTTCTTATTCCGCTGACGGTGGCATTTGCGCATTTTGGTTATTCGTCGTTGTCGTTTTATTTGGCCAGAACCAGGCATGTGAAACGAATTCCCGTTGTTTTAACGCATGTTATTTCGGGGCTTGCGCTTATAATATATGGGCTGATGGCTCTTTTTGTGGAGATTGGAATGTAGTGGTGAGAACTTGAATTACATTTTAGTGCGAAAAAACCGACAATGTTCAAGTCGGTATTTTCGCACTCTGTTGAGATTCAAGTTCTCACTTGGGGAATCTGTGTTATAATTCATTAAAGATATCATGAACGGAGCGATTGCTTGCTAACACTGGACAGGATATACCAAGCGGCCCATGTGCTAAAAGATTGTGTGCGTAAAACGGATTTGATCCCAAGCGCTAATATGCCCGTGGGTTGCGAATTACATTTGAAAACTGAAAACCTCCAGATTACCGGGTCTTTTAAAGTGCGCGGCGCTTATTTTAAGATCGCTATGTTGTCTGATGATGAGAAGAAAAAAGGCGTAATCGCCTGTTCTGCAGGTAATCATGCCCAGGGTGTCGCTTTGGCGGCTCAGCGGCTGGGGACACATGCCACCATTTTTATCCCAAGCACCGCGCCTCTGTCTAAAATTGAAGCCACAAAAAAATTGGGTGCTGATATCAGGCTTGTAGACGGTGTATACGACGACGCCTATGAAGCCGCAATAAGCTATCAAAAAGAGAAAAACGGCGTTTTTATACACCCTTTTGATGATTTAGACGTGATCGCCGGACAAGGGACCGTTGGCTTGGAGATTTTAGAACAAATATCCAATCTGGATGCCATTGTGGTGCCTATTGGCGGCGGAGGGCTGATATCGGGCATTTCTTTTGCGGTAAAAATGCTGAACCCGGCTTGTAAGATCTATGGTGTGCAGGCGGCAAAGGCAAGCAGTATGTACGATTCTTTGGAAATTAAAGCCCGTACGCCGCTAAACCATATATCGACCTTTGCCGATGGGATTGCCGTCAAATGTCCGGGTGCGGCGACTTTCGAATTGTGTACTCAGTATGTGGATCAGGTGGTTACCGTAACCGACGATGAAATTGCTACGGCCATTCTGACATTAATGGAACAGCAAAAATTGGTGGCGGAAGGTGCGGGGGCAACGGCGGTTGCCGCTGTTTTATTTAATAAATTGCCGATAAACGGCAAGAAAGTATGCGCCATTATATCCGGGGGTAATATTGATGTGACTATCCTTTCCCGGGTGATTAACAGGGGATTGCTGACTACAGGGCGGCTTTCGGAGTTAAAAATTGAGATGATTGATAAGCCCGGGCAGTTGACCGGGGTGTCGTCGATTATAGCCGGGTTGGGTGCTAATGTGACAAAGGTCTTGCATGATCCGGGTGGTGAAAATACGGATATTAACGGCTGCTTTTTGCATATTTCTATGGAAACGAAGAATAGGGAACATTTTTTAGCGGTGAGGCAAGCGATACAGGATGCAGGGTATAGTATTGTGGCAACCTAATTACCTTCCCTCCGTAAAATACAATAAATGAGAGGCAATATGAATATCATTTTAGTGGCAATAAACGCAAAATTTATTCATTCCTGTTTGGCGGTTTATAGTTTATATGCTTTTCTGGATGAAGCGGAGAAAAAACATGTATCGATTAAAGAATTTACAGTCAATCATTCGGAAGATTTGATTATTTCAGAGTTATTTGATTTAAAACCGGATGTGTTGGCTTTTTCTTGTTATATATGGAATATTACGATGGTGTTGTCTCTGGCTCAGACTTTTAAGAAAATTTTGCCGGAGACAAAGATTGTTGTGGGTGGCCCGGAAGTGTCTTATGAGTCCGGTGATTTATCTTCGTATGGTGTGGATATTGTGGTGCCGGGGGAGGGGGAGCGGGCTTTTAAAGCCTTGGTGAGAGAATTTGTGAGTAGAGAGTTTTCAAGTCCCGCATGGCTACAAGATATGCCAGGGAACTTTGGTACGAAAAAAGGGGCTGATTTTGCGTTAGCTGACACCGGCTCTTTTAACAATAACTCTTTTGCCACTATCCCTCTCGAAGATATCCCCTTTCCGTATACCGGTGATGATGCTGGGCTTCACAATTTTGGCAACCGAATTATTTATTACGAAACATCCAGGGGCTGCCCCAATCAATGTGGATTTTGTTTATCATCTGTTACCCGAGGGGTTAGATTTTTGCCTATGGATCGCGTTAAATCGGACTTGTCCGCGTTTCTTTCCGCAAAGGTGCATCAAGTGAAATTTGTGGATCGCACCTTTAATTGCGATAAAAAACACGCAGTGGATATTTGGTCATATCTGATAGAAAATGATAACGGAGTCACCAATTTTCATTTTGAAATTGGCGGCGGGCTGTTGGATGATGAAACGATCCGCTTAGTTGGACAAGCGCGAAAAGGTCTGTTTCAATTTGAAATCGGCGTGCAATCCACCAATCCGGATACATTAACAGCGATTCGCCGCAGTGTGGATAATCAAAAATTATTTAAAAATATCCGGAAATTAAAAGCCCTTGGCAATGTTCATCTTCATTTAGATTTAATTGTGGGTCTGCCTTATGAAGATTATCCGTCTTTTATCCGATCCTTTAACGATGTGATGGCTTGCTTCCCGCCTAAATTGCAAGTTGGGTTTTTAAAGTTGTTAAAAGGCAGCAGTTTGCGAGAAAATGCTGCAAAATATGGCATTCAGTTTAAAGGACAGCCGCCCTATGAGATTTTATCCAATCATTATATGGGGTTTGAAACGATAAATAAGGTGAAAAAAATAGAGAACATGGTTGATATGTTCTATAATTCCGGAGGATATCACTGTTTTGTCAAGTTTATGTGTTTGAAATTTGATAGCCCTTTTGACTTTTTTGACGCTTTATCCGTCTATTGGGAGCAAAACGGTTATCACTTGCTTTCCCATAAAAAAGCGGCACTTTATACCATTTTATATGAGTTTGGAAAAAGGGCTTTTCCATCGAATGCGATGACGATAAGCGAGCTGCTAAAATTTGATATGTTAATGAAAGAAAATATTCGCACATTTCCGAAGTGGATTGATGCTTATTATCATTATGACCATAAGCAAATTACGAGAACTGCGGGTATACACATTTTTAAATATGACATTTGCGGGTGGTTGAGGCAGGAAGAGAAGAAATTTGCCGCCACTTTGCAAAAGAAAGAAATTAAAGTGCGGTTTGATTATACGCGTATGGATGAAGAGCGGTATTCGCAACTGTAACAAGGGTCGGAAAATTCCCATATAAATAAGGTATCTTGAGATATCTTGATTTGTACAAAGACAGAAGCTCACTTGTCTGTATACAAATCGCCGGGAAGGAGTACGAGATATGTTCATAACAATAAATTATATCCGCGATATGATATATGGGCTGGATACACCGGTTAGGCTTAATAACGGAACCGAGGTTCCCGCTGTAAACTTAGATAACGCCGCTACCACACCTCCCTTTAATGAAGTGATGAAAGAAATACAGCGTAAGCTTTTAAAATATGGATCCATTGGACGAGGCAAAGGCCAAAAATCCGAATACACTACAGATATTTATGTCAGTGGCAGAGAAATCATCAAAAAATTTTTAGGAGCAAATAGTAGCGACTATACCGTGTTTTACACGCAAAATACGACCGAGGGTATCAACAAATTAGCCTCTGCATTGATCGAAAGTCCTGATGATATAATTATTACCACCAGAATGGAACATCACGCCGACGATTTACCGTGGCGGGAGCGGTGCCAAACGGTTTTTGCCGATGTGGACAGCCAAGGCCGTCTGATAATCAAAGATATAGCCAGATTGTTGGAGGCTCATTCGGCGAAAATCAAAGCTGTATGCGTTACAGGGGCATCCAATGTAACCGGTTATGTTAATGACATTCATCGTATTGCCAAGCTGGCTCACCGGCATGACGCCAAAATCATCGTAGACGGCGCTCAGATTGTATCCCACCGTGCCGTTAACATGTTAGGGGACTGTCCGGACGAAAATATCGATTTTTTTGTTTTTTCCGCCCATAAAATGTATTCGCCCTTTGGAGGCGGGGCAGTGGTTGGGCTTAAAGCGGTGCTGGATCAGCATATCCCGGCATTTTATGGAGGGGGTATGGTAGAGGCGGTCTATGACAACTCTGTGTGTTATGCGGCTGCGCCGGACAGTTACGAGGCCGGTTCCCCTAATTATCCGGGAGTTGTTGGATTGTTAAAGGCAATCGAGGTTTTGCAGTCTATCGGGTTTGGCTATATTAAAAGATATGAGCAGTTTTTGATGCGGCGGACCATTGCGGGCCTTAAAAAGCTGCCCGGTGTTATCCTATATGGTGACTGCGAAAATATCGCTGACCGGGTAGGGGTGATTCCCTTTAATGTGCAGGGTTTTCCCCCTAAAATGGTGGCGGATTATCTGGCCGGTAATCATGGGATTGCTGTGCGGCACGCGGCCTTTTGCGCCCATCCCTATGTACGCCGTTTAACGGGAGAATCCGAAAAAGGACAGGACTGTCACCCACCTACGGGAATGATTAGAATCAGTTTTGGCATTTATAATAATGAGGCAGATGTAGATGCCTTTTTGGCTGCAATTGCCGCAATGCTGGATGGAGACCGTAGTTTGCTTAGCGGTGAGAATGTCGGTAAAAGCGGTGAGCATAGTGTCGTTAATAGACCCTATGACAGAGGATAATAAATGGAACCAATGCGCAGAGAGAGGATGTGTCGTAATGTATTCGTTGTATCTGGAAAATCAAGATGACCGCCAAGCCGCGGAGATGTTTGGCCGATTGATGATGCTGTGGCATCACTGTGAAATTACCCCAATACAAGATGCTGGCGGGGCAGGTATCACTGTATATCGAGACCCTACGTTAAAAGCAGAAGGTTACCGTCTCACATGCGACGGTAAAACAGCGGCCGTATACGGAAACGGCAAGGCAGGTGTTGTTTATGGCCTGTCCGCTCTACTGACCCATTACGGCCCAAATGGCTTTGCCGATATTGATTTATTGAAAGAACCGCGGCTACCTTTTCGGGGGGTACAGCTTTATATGCCTCCTAAGGAGGGAGTTGAAGGGTTTAAGCGTATCATCGATATGCTGGCTTTTATGAAGCTTAACACCCTGATCCTTGAAGTAGGCGGCGGGATGGAATACAAGAAACATCCGGAGATTAACGAAGGCTGGGAGCGTCTTTGCACTTCCCTTACTGAGTTTCCCGGAGGCCCCACAGGCTTTCAAAATACGGATGTGTATCACAAAGATAGTGTACATACCGAGTTGGGAGGCGGTTCTTTCCTGCCTCAGGAGACTGTGCGTGAGTTGGTGGATTATGCCAAAGGCTACGGCATAAATGTGGTGCCGGAGCTGCAGATGCTTTCTCATGCCTATTACATCACCGCTGCCTATCCCCAGTATGCCGAAAGACATGAAGACTACTTTCCCGATACGACATGCCCCCATAACGAAGACGCCTATACACTGTATTTTGAATTGGCCGAGGAAGTCATAGACGTTTTTAGGCCGAGAATGGTGTCTATTGGGCACGATGAAATTAGGGTGCTGGGATTATGCGATACATGTAAAAACTATAGCGGCCACGAGCTGCTGGCTTATGAGATCAACAGGCTTCATACTTTTTATAAGGAGAAAGGTATACGCATCTCAATGTGGTGCGAAAAGCTGCAAAGTACAAAAAACTACTTTACCGGAGAAATGTCAGGAGGCGGACTAACCGACGAAACCGACGGGTTTGGCCGCCGATGGATAACACCGGCCACATATGAAGCGATTAAAGAAATACCAAAAGATATTCTGTTTTTGGATTGGTTATACGGCTGGTCCTGGGATTCCCAAGAAGAGTCTGAGAATAATGGGTTCCGGCAAATTTTCGGCAATTTCCACGGAGAAATCACCAGAGGGTGGGAACGTCGGTTGGCCTCACCATGCGTTATCGGCGGGGAAACCTCTTCCTGGTGCCGAGCGGACGAGTTTACATTGGGACGGGACGGTATTATCGGGGATTTTTGGTATTCGGCTATGATGCTGTGGGATACGGGCTTTGATGAAAACAACCACAACGAGTATATGGAAAAGATGCGGAATGAAATGCCACTGATACGGGAAATGCTACGGGACAAGCCATCGGCTTCTATCAGCATGAAGCAAAAAGCAAATGCCGTATATACAGGAGGTCCATCCTCTGACTTCTATAGTTTGGCCCCGGCAGAATTGCCGGAGCGAGGCATATGGAAACAACTGAAAAAAGAATTGCCGACCGCCATGTACGGGACGCCACTGGGACAATCGGCCCTGGTTTTTCCCGTGGAGCGGGAAGTGAAGCACATAGCATTTGTTCACACATGTATGGCTCAAAGGGAAGCCATCTTAAGCTACAGGCTGCCTATTAAGGAATCATGCCCCGCCGTATACGCTATCCGGTATGTCGATGGGGTAACATTGTTTGCCCATGTCTGCTTTGGTTTGGATGTTGGGCATATCGAAATGGATTTTGGCAGGCATATCGGATATGAAGGGGCAACCCCCGAAGATCCTTGGGGGTTTGATACAGATCAGGATCAATGTCCGGATCCGCCTTTATACGCCTTTAACAAACCTTGGAAAAACAGCCTGCTGTACTCTGCAATCCCTTTCTTTTTCGGTCACAATAATTGCGCCTACATCATGGAGTGGGAAAATCCAAGACCGGATATAAAAGTGGAGCGTGTATTTGCAATCAATAATGTAAAAACGAAAGAAGAGCAAGTGATTTTGTTTTGCGCAGCGGTTGTTTAGGGAGTGTAAACACCTCCTAGGCGAAGGGTTTGAGGAGATGAACAAATGAGTTTTAAATATCACATTCAATCGGCGGCCGATGAGCTGAAAAAACTGACTCCGTTAGCCAATCAATTTTTGACGGAGTACGGCCCGGGTATGCCGCCGGATTTGGAGGTACTGCATGCACAGGCTATATACGCCGGAGTAACGGAGCCCGCCGTAAACAGCTTATGTGAATTTGCCAATATGGTGGCGAAGGATCCGGCGTTGACGGCACTGTATCACGGTTTGCTTGATTTATCCCGTTTACGGAAGCATCAAGAGCAAACGCGGGGTGCTATGGAAGCCCTGGTACTCTTTGGGGCGATGCCCGCCGCCCGGCATAAATACTCGGCACTAGGGGTCCCCGAGGAGATTATTTGTGATACCTTTGGGGATATTTCCCGAGCCGTTGATCGTTATGCAAATGAAAATGACGGGGCATTTGGCATCCAACATTATACCGCTTGGCTTCATTATCATTTTGACGCTCTCATTTTTCATATAGGCCGGCTTCAATATATTCTTTCATCCTATGAAAGATATGCGCGGGTTTTTGTTGATGATGTGACCGGCGAAGTGAAGGTCATTGCCCGGGCCGGCATTGCCTTTCGGGGCGACGGCCTTATAGACGGCCAAAACGACATAGACTGCCCGGAAAGCCGCTGGATCAGCGAATATGACGAGGATACGGATGCGGTGCGCGGCAATTGTTTGTTGGTCAATGGCCGGGCAATCCGGACTCCGGTTATGCTTAAAAAAACTCATTGGCGGCAGGTTCTTGAGGAAGGCCAAAATAGGCTTGAAATCCATATCCCCCAAGGAAAGCCCTTTACCCGAAAAGATTGCGTAGACTCTCTGCGCAACGCCTGGCGTTTTTATCGGAGATTTTTTCCGGATCAGATTTTTGAGACATTTACCTGCGGCTCTTGGCTTTTGGATCCTTGTATGCAAAATATACTTCCCCCATCATCGGGGATCATCCAATTTCAAAAACTCTTTCACATTTATCCCGTAGCGGGATCCGAGTGGTCTTTTTTGGATCGCGGCTTTGAAGTTGACCCGGAGTCTGTTGATGACATTAAAGTGTTTGCTCGTAAGGCGGACCGCAGCACATCCCTGCGTCGCGGCATGGTTGGGTATTGGCTGGCCGGGAGCCGTCTGCATCCGGCCGCTGGGGTGATACATCAGTATGATGTGATTCGGATGGGGTGAGCATTACAAATCATGCAGTTTAATTATTTTGCCGCCTTTGCTTTCATAATAATGCAGCATTTCGTCAATCTTCTTTTTGTCGTAACTTGTAATGCAATCTGATAAAACGTTGACTTTATAATTTGCCTTCAGTAAGTTATAGCAAGTTGATTTAACACAAGCGATAGCGTCCGCTCCTGTTAGATAAAATTCACAAATTTCATTTTTATTAATGAAATTTGTGAATTCCTCGCTGCTTAATGCGTTTAATTTATACTTAGTGAAAACATTTTGTGATGCTATTTTTAAGTCTGGCGCGAGTTCGGAGCCATATGTATTGGGTTTAAATTTCTTCATTGTGTCTGATAAATATACATGCCGTATATAAACAATATGGACATCATTATCAACTGCCCAATCTATAGATTTATTGATGTTGTCAATTATATCCTTGTAGTTTTTTGTTATATCATTTTGGATATCAATGATTACTAACGCTTTATACTGCATAAGATTTCCTCCTAATGGATTGATAATTTTATCTCATGTAGACTTCACCAAACCCGCGGCACATCGTATTTTTGGATATTATCGTCTATCGTTACGATAATCAGTTCTTCTGCTTTTGCTGTTGCGATAATTAAACGGTCGAATGGGTCACGATGATGAAACGGGAGTTCAGAAATAAGAGCTTCAAGCTGTGGTTGGGTTATTGGTAAAATGATAAAGCCGTTTTGCAAAAGCATATTCCATAGATGAGTTAATCCTCCGTCAAAAGTAAGTTTACCCATACTGTATTTTATTGAAAACTCCCACAGCGAAGCGATGCTGATGTATTTTTGTGCATCATCATCCTCGATAATATCAGATGCACACTCGCTAAGATCTTTTGAATCCCAAAAGTACCACAAAAAAGCATGTGTATCTAGTAAGTATTTCATTGCATGTACTCCTCAAAATCTTCTAATGGCGCATTAAAATCATCAGCAATCCACATCTTTCCTTTCATGCAGCCACGCTTGAAAGGTAGCTTGGATGCTTTGATTTTTTTTACAGGCTCAACAAAAGTGATGATCACTTCGTATTCCTCTTTTATGTCAATAGGCTGCTTCAGTTTAATGTTTTCACCGTCGTATAATGCTTTTACTGTATACATTGGATTACTCCTTTCAACACCTAAAACGTTAAGTATGTTCGCTCAATTACATGGTATTATGGCGATTATAACATGGGGATATAATAATAATCAAAACATTAGCCTTCACAAGCCCCTTGGCGAAAGTGTAACCAGCTAGACTTCATTCATCTTTTACAGCTCTTTGATTCAATAAATTTTGTTAGAAACCAGATTGCGTACATCTACCGTAACCTCTCAAACAACCTCAAAATAGTTATGATCGACTGCTCACGAGTATAAGCACCCTGTGGGGAAAACATATTGTTGCCCGTACCTTCCATGATGCCAGCCCCTTGTATTTGTCCTACTGCTTGAGTTGCCCATGAGGATATCTGCAAACTATCGGCAAAAGTGGACGAGGCTTGTGGCAATGGCTGACCGATTGCATCTGCAAGACGGGTAAGTATAACTGCCGCTTGTTCACGGGTTAGGCTGTCGCTTGGAGCGAAGTTCCCGTGGCCTACGCCTGATACCACCCCTAAACCTGCCAGTTTTTGCACATTAATGTCCTCAGTGTCCGCAAAAAATGACCTTTCGGTAATTTCGCTTCCCGTTGATGTTTCGTACAGCAGCACCGCCAATGCGGAAAATTCCCCGCGGGTTATGGGTTGTGAGTATCTAAATTGCAGGCGTAGCGGTACTATATCTTTGGAAATGGCAGTATTTACTTGCGCTGCCGCCCATGTCGAGGGCGCATCCAAAAGTTCTTCCAATGTTTTGAAATCGAAGAGTTCAAGCATACATGTATCAGATATATCAGGCATGTAGGGGTCGTATCGAGGGTGTATTGAAGCGTTTATGCGATGATAGCCTTGAAATATATCAAATTCGATTCTCCGGTCTGACAACGAGGTGACTCGTTCTATGATTTCAACGCCGTCAACGTATTCCTCGCGCAGGTGCGAGTGAAAACGGTAGTGTCTGGCACTGAAGCTATAAGGGCTGATTCTTTCGAGAAAACCGACGGGACTGTCTATATGAATATTCACTGATAGTAAATGTTCGGATGTAAATTCGCTGATATCTACCCAACCAAGTTCTTCGCCTTTAAGAATGGGGAACCTCAACGTCTCGAAGGCGGAAATGAATCGTTGCAAATATGTGTTGCGGCTGCCATCGCCCGGGTTTATAGAGAAGTGGAGCAAACCGCCTCCATCCTCTAAAATATCCCGGTTTATCATATGACTGCGGAGTTGGTTAAACGTTTCTTCATCTTCCGCCGCCGCCAACTCCAACAGAAATTTGTATCCTTCAATCCCATATACCTGCGCTACTCTTGGCGGCTGCAGTGCCGAAACTTGCACGGGAATCAGTATCACAAGCGCGCTTGCCATAATCAAAAAAATCTTCAAAAAGTTTTTCATCTGCATTACTCCCTTCGCGGACTGTAAAATACAAGGCCTGTGCTACGCTGAAAACCAGCGAGTACAGGCCTTTTAATTGCATAAGGTGTCGCACACAGAGTACAAAGATACGTGAGTGTGTTTCCTATGCGCGTTAAATGATCAATCCCTCTTGCGATAATAATTAATCAAACACCCCGCCAATAATATCTCTACTTCATCATCGGTTAAAGGTGCCATTTCCAAGGTTATCGGTTTAGTGATACCTTTTTCTATATCCATCACATAAGCAGGAATTTTTGCCGCGCGATTTTGAATGGCCTGCTTGATACCGGGGACATAAATAAAATCCCCGCATTTAAAATCTGCATCTCCCGGCAGTAAAAAGGGCAGCATTCCCCAGTTGATTAGATTGGAGCGATAACGTTTTGTGGCATATTCTTGGGCGATGTTGGCTATGCCTCCCAAAACACGCTGGCAGCTGGCGGCTTGCTCCCGGGCAGAGCCGTCACCGGGTTTTTTGGCGTATATTACACTGCCTATAGCGATGTTTGGCACAGTCTGATTGATTGGTGCATTGCGTGGAACCTTGCTTAAAAGGGTCATTACCTTTTCTAATTCGGGGACCTTTTCAAAAGCACCTGCCGCAGCCTCTGTCGCCCACGCGGCTATTTTTTTTGCCCGTCCCACATATTCGGGATCTTTGCGGGACAGAGTATATTCCGACAACGTATACGGATTGGATCGGAAAGATGAAGTTTCCCCCGACGGAATGAGTTCGTCTGTCGTGGTGACCGCGTCGGTGATATAAGAAGCTACCCCCAAAAGCATATCGTCAGCCATAGGTGCAAGCTCAGGCCAGTCCCGGATACCCGGGGCGTAAATGAGAGACTCACCTTTTTGACTTTTGCCAAAGCCGTCATAGACCCGTTTTTTGTAAACATCCCCGTTAAAATAATAAGCCGGGATTTTTGGACGCTCTTCTAAAACAGTGTTGGCAGAGGTTAATATCCCGCCGTTTGCAGCCGTTGCGGCTATGGATAAGGCATCCATTAAAGCGACAGCGGCATGTTGCCCTAAAGAAGGCTTGGCACCTTCCCGGTTAGGGAAGTTTCGCGTGGTATGGCGGATGCTTAAGCCGTTATTTTTAGGTACATCACCGGCGCCAAAACAGGGGCCGCAAAAGGCTGTTTTGATTATTACTCCGGCTTTCATAAGCTTTGCGGCGATGCCGTTTTCTACCATGGTCAGATACATGGGTTGGCTGGCCGGATATACGGACAATGAGAAGGCATCGGTCATTTCATTTCCCTTTGACATATGCTTGTCCATGATTTCGGCAGCTTCACAGATGGACTCGTACAAACCGCCGGCACAACCGGCGATGATACCCTGATCTACCCTCAAATCTTTGGAAAGACCTACGCCTTCTGGATTTTTCCGGGCTTCTTCAATAGTATAAACATTGCTGGGATGAAACGGCATGGCGATCATCGGCACGATCTGAGAAAGGTCTATGGTAATGAGGCTGTCGTAGTAGGCTAAATCCCCGGGCTCCATAGGGGTATATGCTTCCAAACGGCCATGGGTCGCGTAGTATTCTTCTACTTTATCGTCAGTCATCCAAATACTGGACAGACAAGTGGTTTCCGTGGTCATTACATCGATGCCGATACGATACTCCACACTTAAATTGCCGACACCGGGTCCGATAAATTCCAAAACTTTGTTTTTGACAATCCCTTTGGAAAAAGTCGCGCCAATCAGGGCAAGGGCCACATCCTGGGGCCCAACTCCCGGGCGAGGGGAGCCGGTCAGATACACAGCCACCACCTCCGGCACGGGAATATCGTAGGTGCGCCCTAAAATCTGCTTAACCAGTTCGCCGCCGCCTTCGCCAAATCCCATAGTGCCCAGGGCACCGTACCGGGTATGGCTGTCAGAACCTAAAATCATCTTGCCACAGCCTGCCATAGCTTCCCGCATGTATTGGTGGATGACCGCAATATGCGGCGGTACAAAAATACCGCCGTATTTTTTGGCGGCAGAAAGCCCGAAGACATGATCATCTTCGTTGGTGGTACCGCCCACGGCACATAGGCTGTTATGGCAATTGGTCAGTACATAGGGCACCGGAAATTTTTCGAAATCCTTTTCCGCCGCCCGCACAGTTTGGATAACGCCTACATAAGTAATGTCGTGGGAGGCCAGTGCGTCAAATTTTAGCCGGAACCCGGTAACATCATCGGTTTCGCCGGGGCTGCTTTGCTTGTGTGTGGTTCTGTTTCCCTGATCGTGTTTAGCCATGATTTGATAGGCCATGGTATTTTTGGCACAAGCCGATGGATTTAAAGCCGATTGATCGGTCAACGAAGCCTCCGTGAGAATTTCCAGGCCGTTTTTAACATATGTTCCCTGTTGATAGCATTTAACCATTGGTGACCGGCTCCCTTACACAAATTTAACGGCTGTGCCGTAAGCCATTACTTCATTGGCTCCGTCCATAACCGGGGATGTAACAAATCGTACGGATACAATCGCGTCTGCCCCCAGGGCCTTGGCTTCTTCTTCCATACGGGTGGTGGCGATTTCTTTGGCTTCGTTAAGCAGCTCTGTGTAGGCATAGATTTCGCCTCCGGCCATGTTTCTAAAAGCGGCCATAATGTCCCGGCCTATGTGCTTGGCTCTAACGACGCTGCCTTTGACAAGGCCCAGTGCCTCATAGTTTTTGCCGGGGATGCCTTCTGTGGTAGTGGATAACATTGCAATTCCTCCTATGTATTAGTTGTGCGGCCCTTTGGTGACAACACCTTGGATGGGCCGGTAAATGGACGTATTTACTTTTTCCCGCTGTACCTGCTCTCCGTCTACAAAGATGATACGAAACAATTGGTATTTGTAGCCGTCTTGAGGCTCGGTACTTATCAGCACATGTCCGGAAGGCAGGTTTTCATCTATCAATATCTTTTCGGGTTCCGGTGGGATGACCTCTATCCGCTCGCTTACAAAGGCCAGTGTACGGTTATGAGGCCGGGTTTCGTGACCGTATATGCGTACTTCCAAGTCGCCTGCTTTGGCGCTTAATACCAACAAAATGGGATGAGTCGTATTGTTTTTAAATTTCAAATCCATATAGTCTCCGGCGATGGCGGCGTCAAAACCAAAATCCATATAGTGTACTTTTAGAGAATGGTTAGCCCGTTCAACCACAGGAAGCTCCGCGTATAAGATCGCATTGTACAGGGTGCTTGCGACCTGACATATCCCGCCGCCGTAATCCTCCACCAGCCGGCCGTCTACCAGTACTGCGGCCATAGCATAGCCCGTTTCGGGAGTGCTGGATCCCACAGCTTCCCGGGTAGAAAATACATCCCCGGGATACACCACAGTGTTGTTGACCAGCGAAGCCGCCAGGCGGATATTAATGCTTCGGGGGATGTCGTCCCCGCCCCAGTAAACCGTAGAAAAACTCCCAAGTAATGATTGGGACCGGGAAAAATATTCTGCCCCATAAGTGGGCGGGACGGTGTGCATTTCAAGGATTATTTGACTGTCAAATTGCTTATTTGTCAAGATGTACCGCAATTGCTGCGCAGCTACCTGCATATCGGGAGTACGCCCGTCTGTGCCGTCTGTGATTACAAAACTGTCCCCCTCTAAGCTCATAGAAGCATTGGTGGGAAGGATACTGGTCTGGGTTCGTACGGCTTCCAGACGCTCTGGAATAGTAGCTTCGTCATATTGATAAAGGGGCGTTCCTGTAATTTTACGGGGCTGCTGCCGGAGTGTGCGAAGCGTGGCGTAACGTTCTCGCCGAGAGCCGGTACGACCGTATAAGAATGCCTCATCTATCAGGGCTGTAAAATCGTATTTTGCGCCAAAATCCGCAAAGGTATAGCTGTATACCAAGCTGTTGTTGTAGATAAAGCGGATCATTTGTTTGTCTAACGCCGCGGCCTTCTGCAAAGCAGAATGGGCTTCTTCGGGGAGCAGCTTCCCTACGGCTATGTCGTTGATATAAATATTTGCGTGGATCACATGTCCAGTGTTGACAGCCAAAAAACGGGTTACAATCAAATGGCGGGTCAGTAGAACAATCAAAATGGCGGTGCATAAAGCAATGACTATGTATCGCAGCATAAACCTCACCTCACCAGATTATATTCCGGCGAGGAGGGGGTAATGCCCTGGCTGCTTAAATTTTGCCGTCTAATTTACCGTCAAAGGCGCGTTAGATGTTTCCAAAGCCAGCCTGACTTTTTTACGGCAGCTATCATAAGAAGCGGTGCGGGCTTCAATTAAACCCGGCTCATTGATCAAAAACTCCAAGCCGGTCAATCCTACCCGGATATTGCCCAAAGCGGCATGGGCTTTTATATGGTAGCCCAAATCCGGCAGTGTAGGCACATTAAAGGTCAGCTTGGCGTTACTGGTTTCAACATTCCACAGATATTCATCAAAACGTTCAAAAGCAGAGGCGCTCATGGATAAAGACCCATTGAAGTTAGTCAGAGACAGCTTTTCAGCTTCAATTTCACCGGCCTCAACCGCGCCGTTAAAATGCTCGATGATGGCTGTAGACGCAGTTATATTGCCGATAGTCAAACGCCCATTGCCGCTTTCGCTTTTAAGGGAATCCGCCGCCAAATCTAAAAGCACGGTCTGGCCGTTGCTGTTAGAAATTTGAAGATGGTCGCAGCTCAGGCCGGATAAGTCCATATTTCCGTTAATGCCGCTGATATTGATGACTTTAAATTTATGGGCGGGAACATAGGCGTCAATAGCAACAAACTGGAACTCGTCCTCTTCGTAGTTAAGATAATATTTGCCGCCCAGCTTCATCAGATCAATGGCTGCACTGCTGCGATTGGCCTTGTAGCGGATGGTGGCGGATATTTTATCTCCGTTGTAACCTTTGATATTTATATTGCCGTTAAGTCCCGACAGGTTTAGCTCGTTGTAACCGTCGGCGATAACCAGCTCGATATGCCGCTCTGTTCCGCCTCCGGGTGTGGCTGTTGGTCTTGCGGCAGGTTCTGACGTACGGGGTGGGGTGGGAGAGTCAAATGACTTGGAAAGTTTATCGGCCAAAGTCACCGTTTTTTCCGCTACGATTTCGGTTGCCTTTTGGATTTTAGGTTCTAAATCTTTGGCAAAAGCGGCAAATTTGCGGCCGATCTCGTCAAAGTCTACTCCACCGGCCGGGCGGGGTGCCGCTGGACGGCTGCTGTCATTGGAAATAGGGCCGTCAGTGGCCGGGCTTCTTGGGGCTTCGGCTCTGGGGCTTGGGGGTGCCGCAGACCTGGGAGCGGCCGCAGGTTTTGGGGGTACCGTACCGGCTGTAGGCGGTGGGGATTGGTTGTCTGGTGTCTCTACAGATGACAGTAGTCTGGCGGCTTCGTCCGCCGTAATTTTTCCTTCTTGCAGCATATTAAGAATGATCATTTTTTCACTTGCCATAATATTTATCCTCCTGGACTGTTTTTATCTATATACGTATTCCTATGACTTATTCTTGTTATTCTTGTCAATCATACAGATAATTTACCGTACGAGGGGGAACTCAACTTCATGGCTGTGATTCATGCAAGTTGCGCGCCATTGCATGGGCAATATCAAAATATCATCTTCAATTTGAGAGGATATGGTATTGCCGCCGTGGGTAAATGAAATTACGCCTGAATCTTCATCTTCCGCAAAAGTGCCGGTGATGTCAATATTATGAAATAGGCGAGCGGCAAAACGACCGTTTTCGTACAAAGTAACAGACTGGCCACCGGGAACCGCAAAAACACGAGTGTCGGGACGGGTGACCGTATATGTTATTGCGGCAACCATGACGGCAACCAAGCAGATGAAACAGGCTGCCATAATGGTTATTCTTTTTTTCTTCGCTTTTTTTTGAGCGGCCTCTCGCCGCTGTTTTTTAATACTCATCTCAAAAAACTCCTTTATACAAGCAATCTTCTTAGAGCGCCAATAGCCGTCAACAGAACAAAGGCTGCGATATTTACCATAATAATCGTTGTTGTTGGCGGAAGCTCAAATAAAAGTGCGGTGAAAATGCCAATAGGCGAACAAATCACGGCAACAATAAGCGCACAAACTATGACTCCTTTGTAGGTTTGGGAAAGGCGCATTGCCGAAAGTGCCGGAAAAATAATAAGTGATGCGGTAAGTAAAGAACCTAGTAAGCTCATGGACATTGCAATTACAACACCTGTAATTACCGATAACAGAAGTTCATAAGCGATTGGATTTTGCCCGGTTGCTTGCATAAATTCTGTATCGAAAGTAACCGCAAAAATCCGGCGGTAGAAAAAGAGATAGAAAGTAACTACCACCGCAGTGATTAAAAGAGCTAACCATACTTCCTGGGGGCGGGCGTTTAGGGTTACAAGGCGTGTGCCGCCAAAGAGCGTTTCGCTGACGGCTCTGTCTATATTCCCGCCACGAATGGAGAATGTATTGATTACAAAATGCCCAATAGCTAACGAACCCACGGTAAGCATGGCAAGGGAGGCATCGCCGCTGACTTTTTTAAAACGGTTTCCGAACCCAACTAAAAAAATGGTTGCCGCAACAGTCAATGGCATTACCAAAGCCATAGAATTTGTCAGATCAATGATAAGGGCAAACGCCATACCCATAAACGCAACATTGGAAAGCGCAAACCCCATGAAAGAATAACGTTTTAAAACAAGTGGAACACCGATGAGTGAGGCGCATATTGCCATCAAAATTGAAGCTGCCAATGCATATTGCGTGAAAGGAAAGCGCAACAGTTCAACTATATTCACCGCAAACGCCCCCTTTCGATATAATCGCTTACCATGCCAAAAAAGAAGTCCTCTTCTTCTTCCGGATTCCGATTTTTAAGCTCTAATACATGTGTTGCGTGTTTTTTAGCACCTTCGATGTCGTGAGTCACCATGATAATTGTGATTTTTTCGTCGCGGTTTATTTTAAGCAAAAGCTCATAAAACTCCTTGGTGGCTTCCGGATCAAGCCCTGCAGTCGGTTCGTCCAAGATAACGGCGTTTTTTGCGGTGACCAACGCACGCGCCAAAAGAACCCGTTGTTGCTGCCCACCGGACAATTCACGAAAGCACTGTCCGAGAAAAGTAGTAACACCCGTCTTATCACATGCCCAGGCAATCCGTTCTTTCTCTTCCTTGTTATAAAACGGACGGTACCATTTTCCTCTGCTTAATGCACCTGAGGATATAATTTCTTGCGCAGAGGCGGGAAAATCATAACGGATAGCAGCCTGTTGCGGAAGATAACCAATTTCACGCCGATGAACGTTAAAATGCACCGTGCCGTAAATGGGCTTTTGAAGCCCTGATATTGTTTTGAGCAAAGTACTCTTACCTGCGCCGTTTTCGCCGACAATGCACAGGTAAGAGCCGCTTTCTATACTAAAACAAATATCATCTAAAATTGACTTTCCGTCATAGCCGATGCAAAGGTCGGTTGCTTCTAAGATAGGTTTATTCATTGCAGTGCCACCCCGAGTGCCTCAAGATTTTGCTTCATACCGCTAAGATAGGTCAGCCCTTGTTGTATATGGCTGGTACTGACGGCCTGAAAATCTTGCAGAGATACAATTACAACATCACGCTCTGCCGCCGCGGCAACAGACTCCGCAACAGAATAATTATCAATGATGATAATCACGTCCAGCTCAAGCTCATTGAAGGTATTTACAAGCTCGGCTTGTCTTTGGAAGCTAATTTCAGTTGCGGCAAAACAACCGTCAAAGGCCGAAAAGAAACTTAACCCGTAATCAACAGTTAAGTATAGAAATGGAAACCTGTCAACGACAAGGATCGTATCTTTCGGTGAGTTTTCAACTAATTGGATAAATTGGTTGTGCAACGTATACAACTCTGCAATATAAGCGGCCGCATTGGCCATATAGTAATCGGCATTGTCCGGATCAAGACGAGTAATTTCCTCGGCTATACGCTCCACAAAGCGTATAGCAAAAGGCAACGAGAGCCACACATGTTCATCATGAAATTCGCCGCCGCAACAATCTTCACCGCCAACATCGCCCGGTATCACACCATCAACCGGAAACGCAAGTGTTTCATGTAAAGTCAGCGTTCGCATGACAGGAACATTGCGGCGATATTGGTTTACGGGGTTTGCCATCGCGTTCAGTACCCAGTCGTCGGACTTGCCGCCGACCCACAAAAATAAATCGGATGCACTGATTGCCGCTATGTCTTGGATTGAGGGTGTGTAAAAATGCAGATCAACGCCGCTTTCCAGCAGATATCGCACACCAAGCTCACCCGGATTGGTGCCTAAAATCACCCGTGTCCAGTCATATAAGGGGAAAATGGTGGTAACGATGTTATCTGAGGGACTGATGCTTTCATTAGCCCCTTGAGTACCTGCTTCAGTGCAACCAACAAGCAAAAAACAAATGATTGATGAAAGAATCAAGACTGATTTAAACTTTCTTTTCGGCAAACTTATTCACCGCCTACCAAAAACATTGTTCCGCAAGCCGATAAAATTTCCCAGCTGTGGAAGTGGTTATCGAGATCGGGTAGCTCCAAGGTGAAGAGGATGGAGTATCCACTTCTATCATACTCTTCTTCCCGAGTAGGTGCTGCTGTGGCGACAATGTAAACCGTAAGCTCGGACAGAGCCTCTACCGTTTCGCTATTTAGTAAAAATGTGTATACCTCGCCTCCGTGCCGCAGACTGACAAGTTCGTCATGCTGTTGCCCAAGCGTTATAGCCTCGCGTCCAACACCATTTTGAATCATGCTAAACCAATGTCCGTTTTCAGGGTTCTGCCATAAAACTAAAACTTCCTGGGGGTTTGGGTCGGCTGCGTGCGCATTTAATCTTGCCGGGCGGCCATGGTCAAAGAAGCCGTAAGCAAATGCGACAAGGCGCACCAAATGCTGCCCGTCACCGCCATAAGCAACACGTAGTGTAGCAGGAACTGCTCCCCCCGCAATTAAAGCATCTGATGTAATCGCTATGTCGTTAAAATCATCACCATCTCTAAATACATATTCCATCGTTTCATTACGGTGCAGATTGTATGTGCCACTCCACAATGAAACCGTGTTAGTGTCCTTTTCGATTGAAATCATGGGGCTAAGCCAATCCACTGTATTGTTATCGCTACAGCCCACCAAAACAAAACCCGCCATGATTGCGAGTGCTAAACAAGATATCAATTTTTTCATTTTATATTGCTCCTTTATAATTAAAATTTGGATGTTGGAAGATTCAAATCCTCATTTTAATTATTCAGGCAAACTTTTAGGGAAACAGGACTTATATGGAGTATATGTTGGAACTCAAAATTAATAGTTAAAAGCGAGAAATCACGCATGGATGTTGTAGGCAATTTGCTTGCGGCAATGTAATATCCCGGGCGATTTTTCATGTTATCGATACTTTGACAAATTTGACAGCATTCTTTTGTGCCTGCGCAGTCATCCTTGTGTTCTTCATCGTGGCATACATGGGTGTGAGCAGTCATGATATACGAGGAGTAAGAGGAAGAAATAGAAGATAAAAAGGGGATCGCTAAGCAGAGCACTAATATAAATGCAATGATTGTTTTAGTTTTAGAAACTTGTAATTTTATAGCCACGATAACCTCCTATCCTCATGTCATTGTACCATACCCTTATGCTGAAATTCTACTTAAAAATATTTGCATTTTTGTTTGTCTCCATAAACTTTGGAGCT
>Ga0131853_10002299_pt1 | contig 34277 bp, 35 predicted proteins | sample TergutLab28metaG_FD_92764 | JGI IMG/M metagenome (GOLD analysis project Ga0131853, IMG submission 92764) | Labiotermes labralis P1 segment gut microbial communities from Petit-Saut dam, French Guiana - Lab288 P1 (version 2) (version 2) | ecosystem: Host-associated > Arthropoda: Insects >... | reverse complement strand
TTCTACAATAGCAAAAGAAGAAAATTCACTGATGCAGAATATGGCTATATTTTCTTATTTTTACAAAGTAGCGGTTTTGATTTGCCGTTAATAGGCAGGGTGTATTCTGCAATGCGAAATATACCAGTGGAAGATTCAAGCCCCTTGCACGTTTGCTTAATTAAAACGTTGGCAAAAACAAAAAATCCCATTTCAATTGAAATGATAGAGAAGTCTCTTGATGCCGTCAAAGAAGAATACACCGCCAAACAAGCAGAAGACTTTTTTTATCGCTGTTGTCATACTAGATTTAAGGAAATTAAAAGTGAGTGATATAATACCGTCACAGGAAAAACGCATCCGGTTTTATTCATACTCGCCCGGATGCGTTTTTTTGTTTGGCAAATTTGAAGTTTATGTGTCAAAATTTTGTGCAAAAAAAAGAGGCTTGGAAGCCTCTAAAATTCGTTAAACTGCAAATCATCAATTATGATGAGGTTTCTATACTTTGCAACGTCTGAATGTTCGGCGTGTACAGTGAGTTTTTTCACAAATTTTTGCATGAATTGTTGCCGCTGTTCATTGTCCAATGCTTGCCAATGAGTGCGAAAACTCGCCACAATTTCTGCTTTCTTAAAGCGCACTCCTTGATATTTTTCCGCTCTTTCCAGTTGCGCAAGCCGTGACATCAATTCTCCTCGCCTGTCATTACCCACCGCAACCATGCCTTGATACTCGTTTAAATTTATATTGCCTGACATGAAAAAACTCATAACTTCTTTTGTTTTTTTCTCGATTTGCTCGACTTCGATATTGATTGCCGTCATTTCCGCGCTACTGTCATATAACAATGGCTCTGCTTTGGTATTGCCGATTTCAGTTAAGTTTTCAACCCTCGCAATATAATCCGCAAAAGCCAGTTCTAGTCTTTTGTGGCTAAAATGTCCTCTGTTGGTGCATGAACCAAGATTGTAGGCATTAATACACCGATAGTTTGGATGTTTTGCCGTCATTTCTCCGCGGTTGTCTTTCTTCTTGCGATAAAGCCAATGTGATGAATACTTACCGCCGCAAGTAGGGCAGTAGAGTATTCCGCAAAAATAAACTTCACTTGTCGGACGTTTGGTTCGAGATATTCTTTGCATTTTTTTAATTTTTTCTTGCACTTGATAAAAAGTATTACTATCAAGTATTGGCTCATGGTGTCCGTCAACCTCAAAATACTTGCTGGGGTCTTTTGTGCCATATCGTACTTTGCCGATGTGATTACAATTTTCAAGCACTTTTTTGACGGTGTTATCCGTCCAACGCCTACCCATTTTACTGCTGATATTTTCGGCGTTGAGTGTTTGGGTTATCTTGCGGATATTATAATCATCGTGTAGATACATACTAAAAATACGTTTAACTATGTTCGCTTCTTCATGATTAATTTCCTGAATTTTGTTACCGTTTTCTCGGTTGTAGCCGTAAGATTGCGAAAAATTACTAACGCTGTAACCCTCTCTTGCTTTTCGTTCAACGCCCATGCGTACCCGCTCCGCTAAATTTTCGCGCTCGAACTCCGCGAAAATTCCCACGATTTTAAGAAACATACGCCCTGTTGCGCTTGCGGTGTCAATGCTTTCATTGAGAGAATTAAAAGCACAGTTGTGTTGGTTGAAAAGGTCAACTAATTCTATTAAGTTTTTGGTAGAGCGCGTTAACCTGTCAATTTTGTAAACTAGCACATTGTTGACTTTTCCGCTCTTAACATCATCAAGCAACCGCTTAATTTCGGGTCTGCCGTCAATGTCCTTTCCGCTTATACCCTCGTCTGAATAAACGTCAAAGAGTAGCCACTCTTTAATCATGGTGTAGGCTCTTAGCTTTTCCTCCTGTGCGCGGATTGAATAGCCCTCTTTTGCTTGCTCCTCTGTCGATACTCGTAAATAAATCGCTGTGCTTAACAATTTACATCAGCACCTCTCGTTAGAAATTTCAGAGGTTTGCTGTCGAGCCTTGTTAGCAGCAACAATTTTCGGCATGGAAGTTTTGAGAAAAAATTTCATCATCTCACGCTGTAAATTTTTGGGGAGAATGATTTTTTCTTTCGGGTCAACTTCTTTTTTCTCCATTTTGGACTACCTCATTAAAAATATCGGTAGTTGAGTATATGGGGAAAACGCCTGAAAATGCCTGTACTACAAGGTTTTTTTGAGTATGGTTTACAACACTCGAAAATGTACCCACGGAAATTAAATCTTCGGCATCTTTGGCGTGGTTGTTGTATTTTTTGGCAACATACGCTACCAGTCTCAAATTGTGCTCTATTAGTATGTCTTTTGCATCTTCGTTACCTTCGGCGTACATTGCTAAGTATTTTTTTTCTTCATCGGAGGAAAGCGGCTTTGGGAAGGAGTTGCCGCCAGTGGGCTATCCCTTACGAAGAAGTTTTCGGAGGCTTTATTTTTGGCAAACCACTTACTTAATCATCTCAATAAATCGCCAGTGTATCTCGATAAGTTGCCGCCGCTTGCTGCGTTGTCCTTCACCTGTGTGGACTTCAATCCTATTAATCAACTCGTTTAAGATACCTTTGTCAAGGGTTTGAATGTCCAAGTATCGGCTTATGGTCTTGAGGAATTTTTCAACATTTTCTACATTCCGGTTTGTTTCGCTCATTTGAACTTGTAGTTCGCTCACACGATTTTTGAGTTCGGCTTGTTCTTCTTCGTATGTTGCTGACATGGAAACGAAGCGTTCGTCTGCTAACACCCCAAGTGCGTTTTGCTCAAACAACCGACGAATTATTACATCCAGTTCATCCCTACGATGCTTCAACTTAGAAAGTTCTTTTCGCGCTTTGCTCGTCAGCAGTTTACTCTTTTCCTCTGCCAATTTTTCGGCATATGAGCGTAGTTCATCTTTGTGTGCCTTAGCGACTGCCGCTTGTTTTTGAATCGCGACAATTACGGCGTCTGTGATGTAGTCCAGTGGTAAATAGTGAAAAGTACACATGCGTTTATCCTCTTTGACACGATACCGATATTTGTTACACATAAAATATCCGCCAAATTTTGTATCAGGTGCAGGGGTAAACGACATGGGGCTTCCGCAATCTACACAATACAGCGTTCCTACAAAGATATTTGTACATTCACTTTTGTTGACACGCTGTCTGATTTTTATAATCCGCTGGGCGAGTTCAAAATCATCCGAGCTAATCAAAGGCGGATGCATATTAGGCACTATTATGTGCTTTTCAAACGGCGTTTTATGCCGCTTTCTGCTTTTAAAGGATTTTGAGTAAGTTTTACCATTCACAACTTCCCCCAAATATGCGCGATTTTTTATAATAATGCGAACGCTGGCCGGTATCCATACAGGCTCATGCTTGTGCGAGGAGTTGGTAAAAACATCTTTGCTCATGCCATTATTGTGCTGTCTAGGTGTGGGTATATTTTCTGCGTTCAAACGGCCGGCAATTTGCCATGTACCCAATCCTTCTTTAACCGCCATGTGAAAAATGTAGCGCACTATCTCAGCACCTTTTTCCTCAACAATAAGTTTGTGCTTGTTTTCCGGACTTTTTTGATAACCAAGAGGCGCGAGTGTGGCTGAAAACTCTCCGGCAAGGGCACGAGTATAATTGGAAGATTTTATTTTTTTTGATATATCCCTTGCGTAGTATTCGTTGATTATAGACTTGAAGCCCATTATCTCATTTTCGCCTTTGGCGGAATCAATGCCGTCATCAATACAAATAAAACGAATATCCGCATCGGGAAAGACAATTTCCGTATAGTACGCGACCATTGCATTATTACGGCCTAGACGAGATAAATCCTTACATACCACAATCCCCACTTTGCCTTCTTCTATGTCAGACAACATATTTTTGAATCCAATCCGGTCAAAAGTTACCCCACTAATGCCATCATCAATGTACTCGGAATATATATTAAAACCTTGTTCTTTGCAGTAACGCCGAAGCATCATTCGTTGGGTTTGGATGCTGTTGGATTCAGCATCTCCTCCATCATCTCGGGATAAACGGCAGTAAATTGCTGCCATATTCTGTTGCTGTTTTTTCACCTTGAACTCCTTTCCAAACAGCAACAAGTGACCTGATGTGTTATCATACATTCCATTTCCCGGCGAAGAGCATTTTTTACGATATCGAGATATGACAGAGTTCCCGTGAAATGTTCGATTATCGTGAATGTTTTTCCGTTTCTTTCTATGTATGTTATGTTTTTTTCATCAGATGATTTAATTTCCATTTCCGGAGACATTAAAACACCTCACATATTGTTAATTTATAAAAACATATGCGAAGCCGTTTGTCCTCTATTATGAAAATTACCGAGACTGATAAATCATCAAATGATTAATTTGTTGCAATTCTTTCGTTGTTTACTTTATAATTCACTTGTAATAGGTATGCAGTAATCGGTCAAACTAAATAAATACGGATACTGTTATCCGATAGCAAATAATCAGGAGAGTGAAAAAATGTTTGATATCAAAATTTTACGAGAAAATTTCGCAGAAATAAAAGCGGCGTTGTCAAAGCGCGGAAAGGATTTCGGGCTAGAGCGCTTTGAAAGTTTGGACAAGCGTCGCCGCGAACTTCTTAACGAATCCGAACAAATGAAAGCGAAGCAAAACGCGGCATCGAAGAAAATTCCCGCGTTGATAAAAGCGGGCGAGGATACCTCACTTTTATTGATTGAAATGAAAGAGCTTGCAGAAGCAATAAAAGCCCTTGAGCCGGAAGTTCGCGCAATTGACGCGGAGCTTGAAGAGTTTCTTATGAGAATTCCGAACATTCCGCACGAAACGGTTCCACCGGGAAAAGACGACACTGACAACGTGGAAATCCGCAAATGGGGCGAGCCTGCGAAGTTCACATTTGAGCCGAAGCCGCACTGGGATTTGGGCGAAGAGCTATGTATTTTAGACCCCGTAACCGCCGCAAAAATTACGGGTGCGCGGTTTATGCTGTTTCGTGGGCTTGGCGCACGCCTGGAACGCGCAATAATAAATTTTATGCTGGACCGTCATGGAAAAAACGGCTACGAAGAAATTATGCCGCCGTATATCGCGCACCGCCGCAGCATGATAGGCACCGGGCAATTGCCGGACAAAGAAGAAGATATGTATCATCTTTCCGACACAGAGTATTATTTAATTCCGACGGCGGAGGTTCCTCTTACAAATATCCACCGTGAAGAAATTTTAGACGGTGCGAAACTTCCGATTTATTATTGCGCCTACACGCCAAGTTTCCGTAAAGAAGCCGGAGCCGCCGGACGCGACACCCGCGGGTTAATTCGCACGCATCAGTTCGACAAGGTAGAAATTTTCAAAATCGCCCGCCCCGAAAATTCTTATGACGAGCTTGAAAAACTAACCGCCAACGCCGAAGGCATTTTGCAGGAATTGAAACTGCCCTACCGCGTTGTAAACTTATGCGGGGGCGATTTGGGCTTTGCCAATTCAAAAACATACGACATTGAAGTTTGGATGCCAAGTTATAATCGTTATGTAGAAATTTCAAGCTGCAGTAATTACGAAACCTTCCAAGCGCGCCGTGCCGGAATCCGCTTTAAAGACAATCCTGCCGACAAACCTTCTTTCGCACACACGCTGAACGGTTCCGCATTGGCGGTAGGGCGCACCGCCGCCGCCATCATGGAAAATTACCAGCAACCCGACGGTAACATAAAAATTCCGGAAGTGCTTGTTCCGTACATGGGCGGCGTAACGGAGATTTCATGATATGTTATACGTATGTCACCGTCTATTCACGCTTTTTCCGCATAATTATTTCTTTAACTTGCATTTCTGCGACGTAATTATCGGGGTCGCAACGGAAGCAACCGCCGTGCGGGCAAAGCGGGAAGTGACCAACCAAAGCGCGTGAAAGGCGCGTGAGGTCTGCCAGGGATGGCTCGCCGTCGCTACAGGTTATGTTTGCTGCGCGAGGGTCTATTGTTACGTCGTGTTCCGCAATAAACCACCTTGCAAACAAAGTTGCGTCAGCGGAGGTTATGCGTCCGTCGCCGTCCAAGTCGCCTACCATAAATGTCCGAACAATTACCTCTCCGTTTACAATGAAGATGTCCAAATATTCAACATTCGTGTTCGTCGGGGTATCTTCGTAGCCTTCAGCGTTTTCAAAGGTTACTGTTATTGGGTAACTGTTGTTTTGCGCGGAGGGGCATACGTCAAATGTCAGGGTAATCAATTCGCCGTTTACTGTGATGTTTTCCGCTCGCCCTGTCCATCCCATGAATATACTGTTTCCTATTTGCGACAAATCTCCGGAAGATTCCTCTTCAAAATTTTCGTAAAAATCATCATGAGCTAAAGTGTAATCTGTTAGGGTGAGTTCGTCGGGAAATGCGATTCGCATAATCATTGACGAAAAGCCGGGGTTGTTAGAAATACATATTTGTACTTTAACTTTATCGCCCGGTCTTGCGAATTCCGTGGAGACGCGGAGAACCGCTTCGCCAGTTGGCAGAGGGGAGGATGTTGGAGCAGGTGTTGGGGTTAGCGTTGGAGTTGGCGTGGGGGTTGGAGTCGGTGTTGGCGTTGGTGTGGGAGTCGGAGTTGGTGACGGCGTTGGATTGACCCTTGGGCAGGTGCAATCTTTTATGGTATTTCCGCAACCGCCGGGGCAGTTGCGAGAATTTGGCGGGGGGTCTTCCCGGAAAGTGGTGCGACCAAACCCATTCCCGGTTTGTGTCATCGTTTGATTAATTGAAGTGCCGGCGGCTTGAATCTCACTGTTAGCAGTCCTGTTGAAGTTTCTAAAATCCCCGCGTTCGTAATCCATGAAGGACACATGGAACATTGTGTTCCCATCGGGCGTGATGGCGTAAAGATATTCGACTACCGACCCGTTTGCCTGCGTTATCCTCACAAAAGCGTCATTTACCGTAAACCAGCTACCGTTGGCAAGTATGTTCCCGCTGGGGAAGCTGGTTGAAAAAACACCATGACGGAAGGCGGATGCACTGATATCCTTGCGATAACGGTGTATTCCCCCGCCGCCGAAGCCCTGATACCAGGCTTGATTGGAGGCAGTAATCAGGCGTGAGTCCTGCCCCCGCGCAGAAGTGGGGATGTTGTTCATATTAAGCATGGTTTGCTGTTGGGCGGTTGTCCCGCCGGCGACAAGTTGGTCGATGGTTTGTGCCGCCGGGTTTGAAATCGCCGGGCGCGATAAACCGGTTGCCCTTGCGACCCTCTCAAACCTCCCGAACGGGGCGGCGTGGTTTGAATCGAAGAAACCCCTGTCGTTAATCACGGACATCACGTCATAATCCATGAATATATACGGTATCGTGATTCTCGTACTCGGAACATTACCACCCATCCCCGAGCGCGCCTGTGTTACCAAGACTATGGCGATATTGTTGATTGAATACCATTGCCCTGTAGTTGTGGTTGTAAAAGTACCGCCTCCGAAAGACATCCTGCGCTCCGCAATGAATTCTCCGGTATCCCAAAACCTCATTGTCGTCTCGCCGAACATACCGTCAGTACCGGATGTCCAAACATGGGTGCTGCCAGTGACCCATCGGGGGTCGCGGTTGGAGTTGGGTGTATCCCTGTCGTCTATGGAGGGGCGGCGAATGTCCATCGGACGAATCATGCCCGCCGGAACAGTGGAAGCATCGCGGGAAAGCGCGATACGGAAACCCAGCCCCGGGTCGGAGCCGTCAATGGAACGGATTTGCCGCACGGTAAGTTGGCGGTCGTTGTCGGAACCATCCATAGCCGAGCCGCCCCGACGCGTCCTTTGGGTGTGCGTATGTCCTCCAGGTCCCGTAGGGTTTGTGCCACCCGTATGGGAACCGTTCCATATGTTCCACGTCCATTCCTCCACATTGCCGGACATATCGTAAATCCCCAAATGATTGGGCTGCGCGCGCCTTACCGCCCCCGGCATCACCATACCGCCAAACCCCACACCGGGGGCTATTACGTCGCTTGCGGTGTTACTTCCGGCAAAACGCATGGTATGCCCTGCCGTGTGCGGGCCTCCCTTAGCGGCGTATTCCCACTCCGCCTCGGTTGCAAGCCGGTAATTCATTCCTGTTAAAATGTATAATCTCGCTAAAAATTCATGTACGTCATACCATGTAACATTTGCTTGGGGGTTGTTTCCACTGCTTCCGGCGGAAGCTTCCCCCATAACGGAACGCCACATAGCCTGCGTAACCTCGGTTTGCCCGATAAAGAAATCGTCCGCACTAACGCCGCTGACCGGAGCAGTATCATTGGGCTGAGTTCCACTTGTGGACTGCCACCCTAAGGTGAAAGCCCCGCCTTGTACATAAATCATCTCGAATGATGACGCAAACCGTACACCGTTACCTATCGGAATAGTTTGCGTAAAATTCGCGGCCGGCAACACATTCGATGCCCGGACAGGTGCCGTATAAAACGGTACGGCAGACACCAACATCATAAGCGCGATAACCACTGATAAAAACCGTTTCCGTTTCATAAAATGCCTCCTTCAAATTCTTCCTGCAAGATTAACTCTTGCTTACCAACTAATTGCAAATATTTTACCATGCACTCTATGAATCATAAAGAATTATTTGTGTAAATTTTATTTATAGGAACAGATGATTCATTTAAACATATACTGTGATATTACGGTATGCAAGGGGAAATGATTATGCAATATTATTATGGCGCACAGAATATATTGCGGGCGTTAGATGAAGCTGAATTTTGGAAACATCAGGAAGCGGAACATGCCGGTTTGATACCTATTGTTACGCCATATCTCGAAACTCAATATGTCCAAAAACTTGAACAATTTGGCATTGAATTGAGTCATATGAACTCGGAAGCTGTGAAATACATTCAAAGCGTTACCCGCTCAAAAGGAGCATTGAGCCGGGGGCTAAAAATACAAATGCTGGATTTTATCAAACAATGCGTGGAGCAAAGCCAGAATTTTATTGAGCTTATGAGTGAGATGCTCCAAAACAGCCATGCTGTCCGTTCCAACCCGCCTTCCCAAACGGTAATTAATCATATGATAAGAGAATCTCAATATTTTATCGGAATAGACCAATTAATTTTATCCCAAACTTAGAGGAATTAGCTTGACATTTTCTAAAAATCATAATAAATTCGTGACGTTATACGACTGACGGGAGTGGAATAACCACATGAAGTATAACCCCGAAAAGCCGACCGTCTGGGTGCCGATACTCAGAAATGTGTCGGTATTTTTATTTGGGCTCATGTTTGGTCTTATTACTTCCGCGCTTATGGATTTAATCGGATTCATTTTACGCCCAAGCGGGGCGTATTTGCCGCTTATGGCCGTAATTGTCGCAAGTGGCGGTTTTATTCGCGGTGGGTTATGGCTCTTATGATGTAATCTGTGAAGGGTGGAAATACATAGTTCGGATAATTTTATCACGAAAACACCAAAGCTGTGATAAAATGGTTTTACTATCTGGATAACCAAAGCAAAGGGCGCACTTATGTACCACTTCAAATGTGGTACGTGCGCAAAATTTATAAACTGTGAGGTGGATATCATTTGAAAATAGACCACTTAGTTATCAATGTAGACGAGAAGTACCAAACGGACATGTCTACCATCGACAGCATTAGAAATATCGGATTTCCGTATGAGCCTAAATGGGGAAAAGGAACATCTGGGTTTAAGGCATCAAATATTTGGATTGGTGATGGGTATTTTGAAATGATAAGAATACTCAAGGCAAATGGCGGTGGCTGGCGAGAAGATTGGGTCAAGAAATATAACAACAATCATAGAGGCCTTATTTGCCTTTTTATTGATACAGATACCATTGTAGAAGAATTTGAGAGGTTAAGTAACCTTGGGGTTAGCATATCGAAACCCGAATACTTAAAATTCAAATGGTGCTTAGGTTTGCTAACACGCACTATGCCGTGGCAAAACTCATACCTTCCTTTTTTTGAGGGCGTTCCTTTTCAGCTTGGATTTCAGCAAATGAAAGACGAGGCTTCAAAGAATTGGATGCAACAGTACATGATTCCAAATAGTAAAGAAAATGGCATTGACCGAATTGTAACACTCAATCTTTGTGGTAACTACACAGAAAATGACAAAGCCCGTATCTGCAAGGTTTTCCCAAACGCTATCATGGATGCAGATAAACTAAGTGTCGAACTTCCAAGCGGACAAAAGTTAGCGTTTATTCAGAGTGAGACTCATAGTGTTGAGGTTCTCGCACAATGTACGGATGAAAAGCAAAAAGGAAAGAGAATGAATATTCACAACATAAGTATTATAAGTGTGTGAGATAGTGCTTAGTAGGTGACGATAGTACAGATAATTAAACTTTATTATGTAACCCCGCTAACCCCGTCATAAAAACGGGGCAACAAGTATTATTGCCACCCGGTAAGCGTACTAGCAAAACGCTTACCGGGTTTTTTTTCGTTTGTAACATACATCTCGGGTCTGCCGCGTTACCGTTTTTCAACTTCATCATTCACAAAACATGCTTGTACAAGTTCGGAGTCCTCATGTTAAATGAATGTTACGGTAAAACAGTTTTCCCGTTCGGAAAGAAAGTGGCCAAGCCATTGAGAAAAACAAGTGAACTTTTGCGCCGCCGCGCGCGAAAAATCTTGCGGCACAAGCCCGACAATAACAATAACTTAACATTTCTTCCCTAAAAAATGGGATAAGCCAATGAGGTGTAACAACAAATCATGCAACTGTTAACATAAGAGCCGGGTAAATGCAAAGTTAAAGCGGCTGTGCCTCGTGACTTATACATATATTACACATTATGTGAAACATTGTCAAGTATATTTTTCTTTTTCTTCAAGAAAATTTATTTCGCTCGTTGCAGGTAATAAAATTGTAACAATTAATAATTTGGCGTATAATGGGAAAGGTGAAAGGAAGATGTACATGAAAGAAAAACTTGACGCAATATTAAAAGACGGTTGCGATAAAATCGCAACAGCGAAAACAGTTGCGGAATTACAAGATGTTAAAGCATCGCTAATCGGAAAACAGGGCGCAGTTACGGAAATTTTAAAAGAAGTGCCGAAAATGGAAGCGTCTTTGCGTGCTGAAACGGGACGCGCGGCGAATCAACTAAAACAACAATTAACCGCAATGCTTGATGCCCGCGTGGAAGAAATTCAACTTAAAGCGTCGGAAATTTCTCCGGATTTTGACTACACAGTGCCGGGAATTTTCCCCCAACTTTTTAATTCAAACGGCTTCGGCGGACTGCATCCAATTACACAAATGTGTTACGACCTTAACGATACTTTTCGTTCTATGGGTTTTGAAATTTTCCAGGAATCCGATATTTCAAGCGAATTATACGCTTTTGATAATTTGAATTTTCCGGCGGAACACCCCGCCCGCGAAAGCATGGACACATACTGGCTTGAAGGTCACGACAGCGGCTCGGGCGGCAAACGCTTATGCCTTCGCCCGCACCTTACTGGCGCGAGTGTCCGTTTTATGCAAAAAAATAAACCGCCATATCGTTTTGTTTATCCCGGGCGCGTGTACCGCAACGAAGAAACGGACGCACGCCACGAACGCGCTTTTTTCCAATACGAAGTATTGATTGTTGACCGCGAATTCCCTTTTTCAGCGGGAATGATTTTAATAAAAAGTATCCTTTCAAAAGTTTTCGGGCGAGACGTTCCCGTCAGAATGCGCGTCGGGTTTTTCCCGTTTGTAGAACCCGGCTTTGAAATAGACATGGGTTGCTTGGTTTGTGAAGGAAAAGGCTGTTCCGTTTGCAAACACGTTGGCTGGATTGAAATAATGCCGGGCGGTTCGCCGCACCCAAACGTCTTGCGCGCTTCCGGCCTTGACCCCGCCGAATACACGGGCTTCTACGTAAACATCGGGCTGGACAGACTTGTTATGATGCGCAGCGGAATAGATGATGTCCGCCTTTTTCACAGCGGCGATTTGAGATTTTTGGAGCAGTTTGCGTAGGAGGCAAAATATATGCGAAACTGTTGGGGGTGCGGCAAACCCTTTGAATCGGAGAAGACGGAATATCGCTGTCCGCCGTGTCAGGAAAAATTTGAAAAAGGTGTTGCCAAATATAATAAAAAAGTTGATGACGGCAAGGTTAAACCATATTTTTGGATTGGCGGCGCGGCATATAAGCCTTATTTGACTGTGATATTGCTTTTTGTTAATTCGGTTATCATGATCTTAATGTATTTAGACGGGTATACGCATGACCCGCTTGAAACGGCATTTAAATATGGTGCGCAGTATACGGATTCCATTTTATACTACGGCGAGTGGTGGCGATTGGCCTCAAGTTGGTTTGTGCATTTTGGCATTCGGCATTTCGCTATGAATATGCTTGCACTGTGGATTATCGGGTCTACCGTTGAAGGCGAATTAGGCAGTATAAAATTTGCGGCCGCTTATATTTTAAGTGGTTTGGGCGGTTCTCTCGCAACCTTGTACTTCGGCAGTGACTTCGCTGTATCGGCGGGTGCTTCCGGCGCGATTTGCGGAATATTTGGTTTTGCGTATATGTATGCGCATGTTCGGCGCACTTATATTGGAACTCTTGATTCGCGTGCGCTGATGATTTGGATTATTATAAGCCAAGCTTATGGTTTTATTATGCCGAATATTGGGTGGATAGCGCATTTGGGAGGATTAATTACAGGGGGCTTGTTTGGTTTTATTATTGCAAAAACAAGAAAAGGAGACTTTAAATGAAACTTTCATTAAACTGGATAAAAGAATACGTGGAACTTCCCGCCGATTTAGAGCTTTCTAAGATTGCATATGATTTAACTATGGCAACGGTTGAAGTCGAAGGATGGGAAGACATCTCAAAAAATTTCGAGAAAATTGTTGTTGGACAGATTTTAGAATTGGAAAAGCACCCCGACGCGGATAAATTAACGCTTTGCAAAGTCGATATCGGCGGCGGAGAGGTAAAAGAAATTGTTTGCGGCGGGTGTAATTTACGTGTAGATATGAAGGTTGCAGTTTCGCTTCCCGGGGCTATGGTACGATGGCACGGGGTTGGCGAACTTGTTGAAATTAAAAAGTCGAAAGTGCGCGGCATTGAATCTTTCGGGATGATTTGCGCGTCGTCGGAGATTGGATTATTCGATTTATTTCCATTCACCCAAGAAGCTACAATCGTTGACCTTTCCGATTTCCGCGCGCCCGCCGGAACAAACGTTGCCGCTGCGCTTGGCATTGACGATGTGATTTTGGAAATTGACAATAAATCGCTGACAAACCGCCCGGATTTGTGGGGGCATTACGGAATTGCGCGTGAGCTTTCCGCGTTTTATGGTCTGCCGCTTAAAAAAATCGAGCCGTGCGCAATTGACGCGCCGGAAATGGAAATTACGCTGGAAGACACCGCGCGTTCGCCCCGTTATATCGGTGTGAAAATTGAAGGGCTTACAGTTAAGCCGTCACCCTTTGAAATTCAAACGCGGCTTTGGCGTGTTGGGCTTCGCCTAATTAACGCGATTGTTGATATTACAAACTATGTAATGCTTGCGACGGGCCAACCTACGCACGCGTTTGATTCCGATAAAATCGCGGGGCATATCACGGTTCGCCGTGCCCGCAACGGCGAGAAGCTGTTGCTTTTGGACGACAACGAACTAACTCTTACGCCGGAAGATTTGGTTATCGCGGATGATGAAGGTTCCGTTGGGCTTGCCGGAGTAATGGGCGGTAAGCGGGATTCTGTTTTGCCCGAAACAAATAAAATTATATTGGAAATTGCAAATTTTGAACCAATCGGAATACGCCGCACGGCAACGCGTTACGATGCGCGGACAGACGCAGCAACTCGTTACGAAAAAGGCATCGACCCACAACGTGCGGATATCGCGCTTGCTGTCGCTATGAAACTTTTTGCGGATTTGTACCCCGGCATAAGCGTAACAGGTTTCCGTGATAATTTTCCTGTGCCGCTTGAACGAAAAAAAGTAACTGTTTCGCTTAATTGGCTTGAAAGCCGTCTTGGGAAACGCTTATCTAACGAGGAAATACGTACAAAGCTTGAATTGCTTGGTTTCGATGTGGAATTCGCAGGAGATGAACTTCACGCAATTGCCCCAACATGGCGTTCTACGGGCGATATTTCCATTCCCGATGACATCATGGAAGAGCTTGCGCGAATGCACGGCTATGAAAATTTTGAAGCCGCACCGATTGTGACTTCCTTCACAGGCGCGATTAATCAACCGATGGTTGCTATCGACCGCAATATTCGCGAATTTCTGGCGTTCCGTTGCGGAATGCGTGAGGTTTTCACTTATCCGTGGATTAAAGACGAGTTTGTTAACGCAATTCTCGGCGGCAACGATGGGCTGCACGCCCTCTCCGCACCGCCTGCGCCCGATGAAAAATTTTTGCGTCCGTCACTTTTGCCGAATATTTGCAAGGCAGTTGCAGGGAATGTCCGTTATTTCAACGAATTCTCCATTTTCGAATCGGCGCAGGTATTTTTACCCGGTGAATTTGTGAGCGAATACGATTCTCGCGAAGCGTTGCCAATTCAACGCAGAAATGTTGCGGGCGCGTTTGTTGGCGGTGCAGAAGACGTGAACGCGCTGTTCCGCCGCGCAAAAGGGGCACTGGAAGCCTTACCGCGCCATATTCACATTGAAAATTATTCCTTTGAACGAATTGAAAAACCTTTTTATGCAGATGATGTTGTTTGGTTAAATATAGCGGCGCAAGGCGGCGAAAAAATCGGTAATCTCGCATTACTATCCAAAAAATCCGCACTCGCTTGCGGCATAAAAAATAATGCCGTAGTATTTTTCGAACTTGAAATAGACGCACTGAAACCTTTCACTTCACGCGATAACAAGTTCACCCGCTTGCCCGAGTATCCGTTAAACGAATACGATTTATCATTATTGTTTGACCTTTCCGTAAAATGGGCAGAAATATCGGGCGTAATAACCGCAAAAAAAGGCGAAGGGGACCTTTTACGCGGCGTATCCTTTGTAGACGAATACCGCGGCAAGCAAATTCCCGACGGAAAAAAATCTGTAACCTTCCGTCTAATAATCGGTTCGCAAGAAAAAACATTAAATTCCGCCGAAATAGAAAATTTCGCAAACTCCATAGTGAAGCGACTAAGCAAACAACTTGGCGCGGAAACACGGGAGAAATAATAAAATCTGAATAGGAAAAAAGTATATCCCACAAGGCTTTCATCTCTTGAAAGGTTGCTTAAAATGAATTTTCTCTATCTACTGCCCGGTGCGTTTTTCGCGCCTGTTATACATGAGTTTGTGAAAGCGCGGGTATCGGCGGCTTTGGGCGACCCCACACCCAAGAAAAGCGGGTTTATTACGTGGAATCCGTTTAAATTTTTCGAGCCGATAGGTTTTTTTCTGATGCTGTTTTTTCAGGTTGGATGGGGTCAGCCGGTAACAACTTCTCCGCTTTATTATCGCAACAAGCGCAAGGGAATCATACAAACCTACACCGCACCCACTGTAGCAAATTTACTTGTTGGGATGCTGGTGATAATGGCACTTGGTTTTCTTGGTGCGCCTCTCCTTTCATGGGCGGAATCCTATGGTGCGGCAGCGAAAGACGCGATGACTGTCTCTCTGGACAGCGGAATGATGTTAAACTGGCCGGCCGCAATGGAATACACACAAGATATACCTTTTTCGTTTTACATTGTTTTAGCATTGAATGAAGTGGCAATTCCCTTTGCCCGTGCGAATATCGGACTCGCGCTGTTTAATCTTATTCCGGTTTTCCCAATGGCAGCGAATAAGCTTCTGCATCTTTTTGTTTCCCCCGAAACATCCATGCGGCTTAACCATTACGAAAAACCTCTGCAGCTTCTGTTGCTTTTGATGATTGTTATTGGCGTAGTTCAGACGATTATTTTCCCTATTCGTGAAATGATAATTAGTGTGGTTTCGTTCTGATGGATGTTAAGCTTGAAAAATACGAAGGACCTTTAGACCTTCTTTTGAAACTTATACAGCGCGCCGAAATCGACATTTACGATATTCCCATTTCGCAAATAACGGCGGAATATATGGAGGTAATTGCAAATTTTCCGCCGGATATGGAACAAATGAGTGAATTTCTTGTGATGGCGGCAACGCTTTTAGAGATAAAATCGAAAATGCTTCTGCCGCGCCCGAAAACAGAGCCGGACGAACCCGAGGAAGACCCTCGCGAAGCCCTAACTCGTCAATTAATCGCGTATCAGCACGCGCAAGAACTGGCGGTGCAATTATCTACCCTGACCCCGGTGGGCGAACGCCTGACAAGTACAGGCGACAAGGAAGCATTGGAAATTTTGACGGGCGGCCGATATTCCAATCCTGTGGAAGAATTAATCCCAATCCCGCAACTAACAGAACTTTTTACAGATATTATGCGCCGCGCCGCCGAAAAAATAGACACAGTACGAGCGGGTTATGGCGAAATGTCGAAAGAGAAATTCACCGTAACAGAAAAAATAGGTTTCGTGCGAAAAATTTTACAAAAAAAAGGACGACTAAGTCTGTCGTCCCTTTTTATGGATTGCGTCTCACGCCATGAAATGATTGTCACCTTCCTCGCGCTACTTGAAATGGTGCGCCGCGGAATGGTTTCCGCCGTCCAGCCAAAAACTTTTGGAGACGTGGAACTTAAACTTCTTTCTTCCCAAACATTTCAAGCGCATTCATGATTGGTGCAGGCATTTTTATTCCCATATGCCCCATGTTTTCCATAATGCTTATTAATTCGTTTACACAAAACGCGATTATTGCGGCATCCCGGGTAAGATTTCCCGTGCCGATTAACGCGTCAAGGTGTACGGCTACTACAACAAGCAATAGGCAGCAGCCCTTCTTGAAAAATCCTTGTAGGCCCGCACTGCTTGAAAGTCGTCCGGTTTCGGTTTTCGTGGAACATCTGAAAACAACCGCACAAATTATTCCGGAAATCATATCGACCGCCATAAGCAGTAAAAGTGTTTGAAGCAACTTGTCAAAGCCGCCAAACGCAAGGCTTAACATGCTTGCCGCAAGCCCTGCGACGGTAAGCGCGCAGCCCCTTATCATCATATACATATTTTTTGTCACCTCCCTTCTTTTAGAAGATAATCAACACTGCAACCGTCGAATAACTGCGACAGGGCACGCAGTTTACCGGCGGGAATGGCGCGTCGCTGATGAATCCAGTCGTCTAAAAGTGCTGTGTCAATGGCGAGATAATATGCCATTTTAGCTTTACTCATTCGGCGGCGAATGCGCTCCACTTCAATATTAATAAACATTTGTTCTCCCTCCTGCTTTCGATTGCTTGTCTTGCCGACAGATTATTACACACATGGAGTATTGCGTCAAGCATAAAACGAACATTGTTTCGTTTTTATTTTTAAAATAATTTTTCTAAGAATAATTCTTAGGAAACTGTTGCAAAAAAAACACGTCTGTTGTATGATTTCCATGGGCGAACATATGTATTATTCTAGAGTGAGGTGTTCCCATGATAGCTGAAAGACTTCGCTTGCTTCGCAAGGAAAATTCGATGAGCAAGCGCGAACTTGTATCAAGGCTTCCGCTGAATTACAGCACTTACGCCAATTATGAATCCGGATTTCGCGAGCCGAACTCCGAAGTTTTGCAAATGCTTGCGCGCCACTACAACGTAAGCCTCGATTTTCTTCTTGGCGTTAGCGAGAACCGCAAAAGAGCCGAAGAGATCGCAATTCTTACCGAAGACGAAAACGACCACATCATTAAATATCGTCAGTTGGACAACCATGGGCGCGAGGTTGTTGACATTATTTTGGAAAAGGAAGTAGAGCGTGTAAGTTTTTTAAATACACGAATGGAGACGGTAAAAAAGCCCATCGTGGACGACAAATGGATTGTTCTTAAAGTATATCAACAACGTGCAAGCGCGGGTCTTGGAAGTTATCTAAGCGAGGACAGCGACGATGACTACGAAGAAATGCACTTCGCCGCAAACCAAGTAAGCGAACGCGCTGATTTTTGCGTACGCATAAAAGGCGAAAGCATGGAGCCGAAAATAAACGACGGCGACATAGTTTTTGTAAAAGCTGTGCCAAAAGTAGAGCCGGATAACGTAGGAATTTTCGTATACGACGGCGAATCCTACTGCAAACGTCTGCGCATTGACCAAACAAAAGGCGTGGTAATTCTTGAATCGCTAAATAAATCTTTCGCGCCAAAACAAATAACCCAACCGGATGCCTTGCGCACGGTTGGGCTGGTTATCGGAATTGCGGAGTAGGATGCAAAAATTCGTAATATTTTTGTTTAATCTCACAGTGAAATGCAATCGTGAACAGATTTTTGAACGCTCAGCCTCTCTAACCCTTAGAGTTTTGCTTGCGTTTTTTCCTTTTATTGTCTTTTTGATGTCGCTATTGGGTTTTTTAGAATTGGATTCCTATGCCATTTTTGAAGGGCTTTACAAAGTATTACCCGATGATATTTCAGAGTTAGTGGCGGGCTTTGTGTTTGAAATTTCAGAAACACGAAGTACAGGGATTTTATCGGCGGCGTTGTTTTTCAGCGTTTACAATACTACAAACGGATTCAGGGCGATAATAAGAGTTACCAATTCTGCGTATGACGTTAGCGAAAAACGCAGTCTTGCGGCGCAAATTTTTCTTAGTTTTGTTTTGATGATTTTATTTTCCGCCGCACTTATAGTTATGCTTGGGCTGTTGGTTTTCGGACGGCAGATTTGGGCATTCATTTTTCCCGACGGTTCAGAATTGCTTTTTACAATAATTAGCTACTTTTTGGCTTTGTTTTCGCTGTTTGTGTTCACCGCATATATTTACAAATTGGCGTGCGCAAAGCCACTTCCTCTTAAACATATTTTACCGGGAGCGGCAGTTACAGTGATTGCATGGGCGATTACAAGCGCAATGTTCGGCTTTATCACGCAAAATTTCACACAACTGCCCGCAATCTATGGAAGCATTGCGGGTGTTTTTTTGCTTATTCTTTGGCTTAACGCCGTTTCAATAATTCTGCTTGCAGGTAACGAAATTAACGCACTTTTACATGAATTTTAAGAATTACGTTATATAAGGCGGTATTTCAAAATGGGTTATCCAGTCTTGGTAGCAATCTACGCAAAGGTCTATGTCGTGGGATTCGCCGTCGAACGGTGAGTGATAACCCCATGTTTTTGTAAGCGAGATATGGTCCTCGAAGTAACCCGGGTCTTCTTTTTCCACGTCCCGCCCGCAAGAATTGCATCGAACATCTGAAAGTTGCGGCGTTAGCGTGGTGCGTTCCAAGAATACTCTCATTTTTCCCGTTCCCCCTCTTTAGAATAATACAAAGTACTAAACGCTGTTTTTACAGGCGGAAAAATGACACCGCACAGATGAAGCAGTAAACCTGCGCTGAAAGTTCGTGTATTTTTGCCGTTTTCCCGCCTGATTTGTACGATTAAATCCGATGTGCTTACGTGTTCATCATTTTGCGGGTGAAAAATTCCCGACGCACGGTTTGAAATGACCGTGCATAAAAATTCCGACAAATTATCAATATAAATTACGCTGCGCTTGTTTTTGTTGCAGGGAATCAACGGCATATATGTTGCAATCTTAACGAGCTGACGGTATTTTCCCGGACAGTTTTCGCCGTACACCATGGGCGGGCGTATTATTGCAACTTTGAAATCCGTGTTTTGCAAGTTAGTAAGCGCGTTTTCAGCGTCAAACTTTGATGTCCCATAGTTATCATTATGCCGCGGATTCGGTTTGGTATGCGCGGATATTTCACCCTCTTTTTTTCCGAAAACTGCCATCGAGCTTAAATAGATGAATTGCGGCACTTTGGCATGTTTTGCCTTCTCCGCCACAGCAACGGCAAGGTCGCGGTTTACGGCGAAATATGATTGCGCGTTTTCTTTTGTTTGCTTTCTATGCGCGATTCCCGCGGCAAAAATTACTGCGGAATAATTTTCAAATTTTTTTTCTTTCCAGCCTTCTCGGGAATCGGTTGTGTCTATGGTGAAGCGTTGCGACGCGTATTCCGCAAAATTTTTTCCGATGTATCCCGCGCCTACTACTAATATTTTCATTTTGGTCCGCCTTCTTGTACACCGCTTCCCCTAAGTGCGCAGATTATCGTTTGGAATAGAATTTTTATGTCTAAGAAGAAATTCATTTTTTTTGCGTACTCGCCGTCGTATGCCGCTTTTACCTGAATAGGAAGCTCGTCGCGCCCGCGAACTTGAGCAAGCCCCGTCAGCCCGACAGGAATCGAGTTCGCGCCGTATTTTTCCCGCTCTTCAATTAGGTCATCTTGATTCCACAGTGCCGGGCGAGGTCCCACAAGCGAAAGTTCACCGCGCAAAATATTGAAAATTTGCGGCAACTCGTCCAGGCTTGATTTTCTTAAAAATCTGCCGACCGGTGTTATAAACGCTTGCGGGTCTTTTAATAAATGCGTCGGGACATCTTTTGGCGCGTCTGTATACATACTGCGGAATTTATATATCTGAAAAAATTTGCGGTCACGTCCGAAGCGTTTCTGCTTAAAAAACACAGACCCGTTCGATGTCGTTTTAACCAAAACAGCAAGCATCGCCATCAGCGGAATCCACAACGGCGCGAATATAACCATACAAAAAATATCAAATATACGCTTTACTTTTATATACATATGCCCGTCCCCTTTTTTTATTCACCGATTCACGTGAAAAAATTTTTTACGGTTGCCCGTTTACTTTATTGGAATTTTTGATATAATAAAGCCACCTAAAAATAAAGGTGAGCAACGCAAGGCTCAATCAAATGAAAAAAGCAGGTAATCGTCACAGATGTGACTTGCCCTTAACCTTGGTGCAAATTTCTTCGCCACTCAGCTACGGTCATAGCAGAGTGGCATTTTTTTAGCTAAACCGAACAAGCCACAACTGCTTAAATTACCTACTTTGTCAAATAATAGCATAATTTCGCGATTTTTCAACCAATTATTTGACAACAACCTTACATAATTTTAGAATATTGCAAACTCTATTGAAGGCGTGATTTGAATGTCAAAATACGATTTTAAACCCATTGAGAAAAAATGGAGAGCGAAGTGGACGAAAGAACCGATTCAACAGAACACAGAAAATAAACCGAAATTTTATTGCCTTGATATGTTTCCGTATCCGTCGGGGACGGGGCTTCATGTGGGGCATTGGCGCGGATATGTTTTAAGCGACGTTTTAAGCAGACATAAAATTTTGCAAGGATTCCACGTCCTTCACCCGATGGGTTGGGACGCGTTTGGCTTGCCTGCGGAAAACAACGCCATAAAAAAAGGAATTCACCCCTCGATTTCCACCGAGGAAAACATAAGAAGCATGAAGCGTCAGTTAAACGAAATGAGTACGATTTACGATTGGGACTACGAAATCGACACAACCGACCCCAGCTATTACAAGTGGACGCAATGGATTTTTGCCAGAATGTTCGAAAAAGGCCTTGCATACGAAAAAGAAATGCCGCTTAACTGGTGTCCCGCTTGTAAAGTTGTGCTTGCGAATGAAGAAGCTGTTGGCGGCGTATGCGAACGTTGCCGAGGCGAAGCAACAAAGAAAAATCTGCGTCAATGGATGCTGAAAATAACAGCCTACGCCGAACGCTTACTGAATGACTTGGAAGGTCTTGACTGGCCCGAAAAAGTTAGAAAGATGCAAGCCGACTGGGTAGGAAAAAGTCACGGCGCGGAAATTGATTTTTCTGTGGGTGACTCAGTTAAAATCAAAGCCTACACCACACGCCCCGATACATTATTCGGCGCGACATTCATGGTGCTTGCTCCGGAGCATGAACTTGTTTCGCAAATAACAACGCCTTCGCAAAAAGAAGCTGTTGAAACATACGTAAGCCAAGCCTCAACGCGCTCCAACGTAGACCGTATGGCGGCAAAGGAAAAAACGGGCGTTTTCACCGGCGTTTACGCGACTAATCCAATCACGGGGTGCGCGGATATGCCCGTTTGGGTAGCCGATTACGTTCTTGCGGATTACGGAACGGGCGCAATCATGTGCGTTCCCGGTCACGACGACCGCGATTTTGAATTCGCGAAAAAATTCGAGCTTCCCATCGTTGAAGTAATTTCGCCAACGGGCAAAGCTTCAAGCGAACCACTTGCGCAAGCCTACATCGGCGACGGCGTTCTTGTGAATTCCGGCGCGTTTGACGGTTTTAACGCAAAAGACGCAACCGCCGCCATTACAAAGGAACTTGAAAAAACCGGCGTTGGCAAAGAAACGATAAATTACAAACTGCGCGACTGGGTTTTTTCGCGCCAGCGCTACTGGGGCGAACCGATTCCTATAATCCACTGCGAAGACTGTGGCCCGGTACTTGTCCCTGACGCAGACTTGCCCGTTATTCTTCCGAACGTAGAATCTTACCAACCCACCGACACAGGCGAATCCCCGCTTGCGTTGGTGGAAGAATGGGTTAATACAACTTGCCCGCAGTGTAAAAAGCCCGCAAAACGCGAAACAAACACGATGCCGCAATGGGCGGGTTCATCGTGGTATTTTCTGCGCTATGCCGACGTAAACAACGCCGAAGCCCTTGCAAGTGCGGACGCGTTAAAAAGATGGCTGCCCGTTAACTACTACGTAGGCGGAGTTGAACACGCAGTTCTTCATTTATTATATGCCCGCTTCTACACAAAATTCCTGTACGATATCGGCGTTGTGGATTTCCAAGAGCCTTTCACAAAACTTTTTAATCAAGGCATGATTAACCGCAACGGCAAAAAAATGGCGAAGTCCTTCGGCAACGGCGTGTCGCCGGACGAACTTTTGCCGACATATGGTTGTGACGCACTGCGAATGTACGAGCTTTTCATAGGCCCGCCCGAACTGGACGCAGAGTGGGACGACAGCGGAATTGAAGGCGTATACCGCTTTTTGAATAAAGCGTGGCGGCTTGCAAACGAACCCAACATCGCTGATTCTCCCGATACAGAACGATTGCGCCATCGTTTAATTTACGATATAACAACACGCTTGGAAAATCTCTCATTAAACACGGTAATCAGCGGATTTATGGAACACACAAACACTTTGCAGAACATTGCAAAATCCAATGGCGGAATTCCTAAATCCATCCTTGAAACTTTGGCGATTCTCCTTTCGCCCTTCGCGCCCCACATTGCCGAAGAAATTTGGGAAAACCAAGGCAACACCACAACCGTTTTCGCTCAAAAATGGCCAACCTACGATGAATCAAAATTGCAGTCCGACACCGTAGAAATCGCAATGCAAATAAACGGCAAACTTCGCGGCAATATAAAAGTTCCCGCAAATTCAGCCAAAGACGATGTTTTATCCGAAGCAAAAAAAGCCCTGCATGAAAAATTAACGGGCGTAGAAATTGTAAAAGAAATATATGTACCGGGTAAGATTGTGAATTTTGTGGTGAAGGGGTAAAAGCACACAGTTGACATGATATATATCGTGATATGTATTGTTTATTGAGGTGATGAGATAATGGAAACTGCAAAAGTATTTTTCAGTGGACGTAGTCAGGCAGTGCGCTTACCAAAAGAATACCGTGTTTCGACCAATGAAATAGGAATTAAAAAGGTTGGAAAAGCAATACTTTTATATCCTATGGATAATGAAATAGATTCATTTCTTGAAAGTTCCCCCGCAAGTGATGATTTCGGTGATGCTATATTTGAGGCAAGGAATGATGACACGCAACAAGCAAGGACACCCTTATGAAATATTTGCTTGATACAAATATTTGTGTGTATTTCATGAAGCACATGCCAAAGCGGAGGGGCTTATTGTTGTGACAAATAACACACGAGAGTTTGAACGTGTTAGCGGGCTTGAAATTGAAGACTGGTCATTATAAAAGTCACTTTTACAACTTGAAGAATCTAACCAACTGTTGTAATAGCTCGGCTTGCGAAGATAATTCTTGCGAAGCAACAGCGGTTTCTTCGGAAACAGCGGAATTTGATTGTACTACTTGGGAAATTTGATTAAGCCCGATTACTACTTGACAGAGTGCTTCTGCTTGTTCCCGTAGGGTTTCCGCGGTTGAACGGGCTATTTCCGCGCCGGTATCCACTGTGTTAATCGTTTAAATTCTGCTTGCGTTCTAAGTGACTCCAATGCGTCAGACTCGGCATTGTCTGAAAGCCACGAAAGGCGTAATACTTGCGACAGCAAGAACAGCAAAGAAAAGTATGCAGAGCTTAATCATTCCGGAAATTTTCATTTCTTTTCCCCATTCTTATTCAAAATCTTTCAAATAAAAGTTTACATTACTACCGATTTTACGTAACCGTTTTTATCCGTTCAAGCACATTATCAAGCTCTTTACTGTATGTTTCCATTAAATCAACGGAAGGATTTATTCCGGTGTCCAGCACATCTTGCAAATCGTTTAAAACATTCATAAGCCGAACCGCTCCGATGATTCCCGCCACACCCCGTTCCCTGTGAATTATTGCGCCGGCACCGGAATAATCACCTTTCTTGATTGCATTTTCAACCTGTTCATATACATTACGTTGTTTATTAAAAAACATTTCCAATCCTTGTTTGTGAATTTCTTCACATCCGGCACAGTGTTCAATACCCATTTCAAAGTCAATGATTTCATTTCTTAAATATTTTTGCAGACAGGCCCATAGCTCCTGCCGTTTGAAAGGTTTGCTCAAACAATCCGTCATACCCACTTGTTTATATTTTTCTTTTTTATCTGCCGATGCATCCGCCGATACCGCGATTATCGGCGTTTTTATTCCCATTTCAACCAATGCTTTTGACGCGCTAATTCCGTCCATTACGGGCATTTGAATATCCATAAAAATTATATCAAAGGGTCTATTAATTCGTTCAGCGGCAATGTCTACCCCCTGTTTTCCGTTTTCCGCCAAGACATAAAACATCCCGGCATTTTCAAGATGTTTAATCATAATTTCCTGATTTATTTTATTGTCTTCACATATTAAAGCTTCTCCCGAGAATTTTGAATTTTCCGTTTCAAAGGATTTTTCGCCACCCGTAAAATCATCTGCTGAAGCTGTGTCAAACACAAGCGAAAAACTGAATTTTGTACCGACATCCTGCACACTTTCCACACTAAGAGTACCGCCCATAAGCTCTACATAATTTTTTGATATGGCAAGGCCAAGTCCCGTTCCGCCATATTTTCGTGTTATTCCTGCATCGGCTTGCGCAAACGCGTCGAAAATATGACGCAGATGTTCTTCGCTCATACCTATGCCACTGTCTTCAACTTCAAAAAGAACCTTAACAGTTTCATTAAAATTGTTTGTAATTGCGGCTGAAATTCTTACCGCTCCGCTTTCTGTAAATTTTACGGCGTTAGATAAAAGATTTAATAGTACCTGTCGAAGCTTTGTGGGGTCGCCGGTTATTTTTAACGTATCGGCTTGAACTTGCAAGGAAATGTTTTTTTCAATCGCTTTAGGTTCAACTGTGGATTTACAGGCTTCCAATAATTCGCAAAGGTCGAACGCGATTTTATCAAGCTTCATTTTTCCGGATTCAATTTTCGATATATCTAAAATATTATTTACTATGTCTAAAAGACTTGTTGCGTTGTTCAAGTTTTTTACCATGTATTCCCTTGATGCTTGGGGATTTTTTTCTTCCAGCGCAAGCTCGGCAAAACCAATTACACCGTTTAACGGTGTCCGGATTTCGTGGCTCATGTTTGCAAGAAACATAGACTTGGCTTCCACGGCTTCTTCCAGCTCTTCTTCAATTTTCTTTAATTCGTAATTACTTTGCACAATGTAAGCAACCAAAACACTGATTAAAAATCCTCCAACCATAAAAAAAATAGTGTTCCAATTAAAAATTGAGCTTGTATGCGAAACTTTTAAATGCCACGTAGCGTTAAAAATTTCAATCGGTCTTTCAATATACCCACGATATCTGCGCGAAGCATCATAATCACTTGCCATTGTTTGTCTTTCGCCCGTTTCGGGGTCTGTTCTCCAAAGCTCATATGCGTATCCATGAGAAGTAAAAACTTCAAAACCCACATTTTCCAAAGCCTCCGGAAATCTAAGTGTTACGGAAACAAGCCCCCAAAATTCCTGAGTGCCGTCCGGTAAATCTAAAAAAACCGGCAGCCTTCCGGCAAGAATAAGAAGCCCCTGCCTTCCGATAAAAGGCCCCGCCATTACAAGCTCTCCCGCTTCTATTGCCATAATTGCTTCCCTGTTTCCGGTAGCGTCAGATAAAAAATCAAACCCGATTAAAGCGGATTCATCGCCATGTAATGAAAAAACATGGGTGACAACTCCGCCCGGCGCGATAAGTACATTTAAAATAGCAGGGTCGTCAACCATTGATGAAGCCAGACGTTCAAAATCATCAACAACGCCGTAACCCTGCGTTACCATAACGGAAAGAACACTTGTTTTATACAGCAATCCCGTTACCGCTTCATTAATTTTTATGCCCCGCTCCGTGATAAGCTGCTCTATCTGGAGCCTTTCTAAATTTGCACTGTTCCTAACCGTTAAACCGATAATAAAGCCACACAGTATTAAAACAATAAAAAAAGATATAACAGACGCGGCTGATATACCATGCGGCAATTTTTTTCTTTTATTTTCAACTTGTATCATTGTAAACCCTGTATCCACAAAGCAGGCCTAACACCCCCGCGCCCGATACAAACACGGTCGCCGTTTGGGGGGATATTTCCCGTGGTACTGACATATACCGCGGTGCAATCGCTGTAACCGGACGAACGCAACCACCAAAGGCTCGCCAAGCCGTTGTGCTTCGCTATTCGGCTGCTGTCGTGTTCGTTTGATAATATCCAGCCGTCGTCGTCTGAAATCCATTTTCCGTTGTCATATTTTTTTCGTCTTTTGTTTAGATAATCGCCACTGTTTCCAAAATATAGGTCAGCTTCTTCAATGCTTAAAATAAATATTTTATCGGTGGTGTCGTTGCCGTTGGTTATGCCGTACCATAGGTTTTCCGGATTGCGGAGACTTGTTTCCAGTATTCGGGCTTTGTCCGCCGTGTCGAAATTATTAATAAATTCGCTGTTAAGATATTCGCGCAATTTACTATTTTCCCACGTTACACCGGCGTAACACGGGTGATATGCTCTTTGTTCCAATATATTTTCGCTTAGAAGAAGTATTTTATCGTTTTGTATATCAAGAACCCGCCACTCGTAGTCTCCGAAACGCATTACGCCTCCGATTTCCGGCAATGAAGGCTGTTCCTGCGGGATATCGGTGGGGGGCGTGTAGCCAAGTAATTCTGCTATGCATTCGATAGTCATCTTTGCCGCGTTTTCTTCAATGAAATATTTTTTCTGCATCTCTTTAGTTAAATTAAAAACATCCGTTGCCATATTTCTGGACGACGAGTTTTTTAAGCGCGAATATGCATCAATTTTTAGCGCGAGAGTAATTAAAAGACGAACAGGGTCGATTATAATACTCGCTAATGCACGGTCTTCAAAAGCTTCTTCCCCAAAAGTGTTTTGACATCTTTGCAATGCTTCCCGTATTTCGTTTCGCATATATACACTCCCTCACTCGTAATCCCTCATACGTTTCCAAATATCTAAAATCATTTGATACCTATGCGGCGGAATGCCCCTATAAGGGAGATTGCTTGTGCAGAAAATATATCCGCCGCCGGGTTTGGCGTGGGTAAGGCAGTATTCCGCGCTTGCAATCACTTCTTCGTCTGTGCCGGATTGCAACGCGGTGCAGTTCACATTTCCGCAAAGAGCTACTTTGTGGCCAATCCGTGCCTTGACTTCCTTTATGTCTACACCTGCCGCAGGGTCTAAGGAATGCAGTGCATGGGGTTTGCATTCCGCCAATTGGTCTAAAATCGGCATTATATTTCCGTCGGAATGTTTAATTGTATACATACCGGATTTTTTGCACTCCTCGATGATCTTTGCCAAATAGGGCTGAATAAACTCTGCAAATTTTTCGGACGGTAAAAAAGGGCCGGAATTATCGCAATAATCTGAATTAAGAAATGCGACTTCAACGCCGGCCTCAGCCAGATTTTTATTGCGCTCGATTGCAATATCCATACGCTGTTTTGCTTCGTCGTGCAATCCTTTCGGGTCATTGGTAATCCGATGCGCAAAGGCGTTAACCCCGTTTCGGTTGGAAATTGCAAAAGTTCCGTCGGCAGTGTAGCCGATTAGCCGCCGCCCACCGGTCAATTCGCGGAGCTTCCCCCATAAGAATTTCCTCTCCGGCGAAATGTATGCGTTATCCACATAGCCCGCGCCAAAATGCCCGGGCATAATGCAAAAATCCAGTGCTTCAAATACTTTTGCAATGCCTTCGGCGACGTTATTTAGCCTACGGTCTTTGTCGGCGGGCGAAAGACGGCAAATCACATCGCGGTGGAGGTCTGACGGGTACAAGTTTATTCCAAACATTTCCGGCGCGAGTGTAAAACCCAGTTCAAATGTGGGTACTTGGTCGGGGATTTGCAAATTCAACGCGGCGATAGCTCTTTCTTTTGGGGTCATGGTGTCTGCTCCTTCTCTTCGGGTAATTCCAATGAAATTCTTCCCAGCTTGCCTCCGCGAAATTCGTCAAGGATTGTTATGGCGGTGCGTTCCAAATCTATCACACCGCCTTTCATTTTAAAGCCGCGGGCGTTGCCTATTTCTTCTAACAGTTTCAACATATCATTAATATTTTCCGGAACAAATGAAGCCGTAGAAATTTTGTATCGCTTTTCTAAAATTCCGGGGTTAATTGAAATGAGAATTTGCATGAAATGTGTAACGAGCGTGATTTTATCAAAAATTTCATCGCGAATCGCACCGGTGCAGGCCAAGCGAAGCCCAACCATTTTATCGTCGAATTTGGGCCAAAGAACGCCGGGAGTATCCATTAAATCGAACTCGCCACCTACTTTCAACCACTGCCGTCCGCGTGTAACGCCCGGACGGTCTGCGGTGATTGCTCCTGAACCCCCAACAAGCTGGTTAATAAATGTGGACTTTCCCACATTGGGAATGCCTACAATCATTGCACGGATTGGCGCATTTATTCTTCCCCGTTTGCGCTGCGCTTCGATTTTCGGGCGCATTATTTTTTTCAACGCTGCGGTTAATCTATTTGCGCCGGCTTTTTTATTATTGTCTTTTGCATTTATCGGCAATGCAAAAAAGCCCTTTTCGCGGAAATATTCTTCCCACAGGGCTGTGATTTTTTCGTCTGCCAAATCGGCTTTATTTAAAACAAGCACTCTCTTTTTGTCTTTCGCAAGTGTGTCTATGTCGGGGTTGCGGCTGGAAAACGGCACACGTGCGTCCAAAAGCTCAATTACAACGTCGATAATGCCCATTTGCGTGGCAATCATACGTTTTGTTTTGGTCATATGACCGGGATACCAGCTTATGTCTTGCATTTTAATTTACCGAACCGATTCTTCCCAAAGGCCAAATCCGGACAGTTGCCTTGCCTATCATTTCATTCGCAGGAATGGTTCCCACCTTAGTAAAACGGCTATCCTGACTGCCGTTGCGATTATCGCCAAGCACAAAATAATGCCCTTCATCAATTTCAATCGGAAAAACTACATCTCCGGTTGAAATGACAAGTTCATCGGAAAAATCGTCTTGAAGCATCACATCGTTAACCCAAAATAAACCTTCTCGCAGGTTAACGATATCCCCGGGCGCGGCAATAATTCGTTTGATGTAATGCTCGGACGGATTCTCTGCATAAGGAAACGCCACGATGTCGCCAACTCGCGGAGTTCCTACAACGTATGCAAATCTGTTAAGAATAACCATGTCGCCGTGTTCAAGCGTGGGAAGCATAGAGTTTCCGTCTACACGAGCGGTACGAAAAACAAACTCGCGCACAACAAAGAACAGCAGTACCGCAAGCCCAATAGAGACAAGCCAGTCTGCCGCTTCCCGAAGCCACGGGTTTTTAATACGGTCATAAAACATTTATGACTTTTTATTTTTAGAGAAAATAGCTTCCTTAACTTTTGCGGCTTTACCGATTCTATCGCGCAGATAGAACAGTTTAGCACGGCGAACAACGCCGCGGCGCACAACTTCTACTCTGTCGACACGTGGCGAATGAATCGGCCATGTTTTTTCCACGCCAATTCCGCCGGAAAGCCTGCGAACTGTGAATGTTTCGCGCAAACCGCCGTTCTGACGCTTTAACACAACGCCTTCAAAAACTTGGACTCTTTACTTCGCGCCCTCAACAATTTTTGCATGAACGCGAACGGTGTCGCCGACGTTAAATTCTGAAACTTCGGCTTTTAACTGCGCTTTTTCAATTTCTTTTATTGCTGCGTGCATTTGTAATTCCTCCTGACTTTGGCTATTATACAATTCTATTACAAATTCGTCAAATTTTCTAAGAACAATTCTAAGGAGGATATCTGATGGTAAAGTTAAATAATGATTGGGATGCACTTTTGGCGGAAGAATTTCAAAAAGAATACTATTTACAATTACGCGAATTTTTGAAAGATGAATATCGCTCGCGGACAATTTATCCCGACATGAACGATATTTTCAACGCGCTAAAATTCACGCCGTATGAAAACGTAAAGGCGGTAATCGTGGGGCAAGACCCGTACATTAATCAGGGTGAAGCACACGGGCTTGCGTTTTCCGTGAAGGACGCAAAAATACCGCCATCGCTTGTGAATATTTTCAAAGAACTTGCGGCAGATACAGGACGCGAAATTTCCGCGGACGGAAACCTTGAACATTGGGCACGTCAAGGCGTGATGCTCCTTAACACCGTTTTAACAGTCCGTGCAGGGCAAAGTCGTTCCCACGCAAGAAAAGGCTGGGAACAATTCACCGATGCCGTTTTAGACATCTTAGACCGCCGAGAAAAACCCGTGGTGTTCCTTCTATGGGGGCGCGACGCGCAAACAAAAGGGCAGATTATATCCGGCCGACAGCATCTTATTTTACAAGCCGCGCACCCAAGCCCGCTCGCAGGCGGAAGATTTTTTGGGTGTAAACATTTCTCAAAAACAAATTCATTTTTAAAGAAACATGGCATTGAGGAAATTGAGTGGTAGTGCTTTTATGGTTTTTTTAACCGGTTACTTATTACAGTCATTAAAATGTAATATTATTTTTTGGTAAAACGGGTATAATAAACGCGCGAAGCAACATTTCACTTGGAATGAGGAAAAAAAATGATGTATGCCATTGCATTTTTAATCATATTTGTTTCTGTGCTTATATTAATGCCCGCTTTATCAAAAATTGCCACGCGGCTGGACTTTACAGACAAGCCCACCGAGCGTAAAAAACATAAGTTACCAATACCTCTTTCGGGTGGAGTGGTTATGTTTTTTGCAATCGTTGTGGGCTTTTTGATTTTCGTGCTTTTTGCCGAAGGTGCAGACCCCGCGCTTTGGGCTGTTCTTGGCGGAGCGGGTTTAATCGTGATGGTAGGGCTTGTTGACGACTTATCAAAAGCGCGTTTTAAAGAATTCCCCGTTTGGCCACGGCTTCTTGTGCAAATAGCGGCAGCTTCGATTGTGTTTGCGGCAGGCGTACGGTTCGAGGGCTTCACAAACCCGCTCACTAATGATTATATACTCTTGCATACTTCGGTACAGTATATTTTAACTGTACTTTGGTTTGTGGGGCTAATTACGGCATTTAATTTTATGGATGGGCTGGACGGATTATCAGGGCTTTTAGCATTGGTTTCGGGTACTACGTTTTTTGTTGTAGCATTGTATATGGGACAGCCGGAATCCGCTTTTATGGCTATTATTGTTGTAGCAGCGATTGCGGGTTTTCTGCGATATAATTTGCCGCCCGCAAAGATTTACATGGGCGACTCGGGCGCGTATTTGCTGGGTTTTATGCTTGCCGCAATATCTCTGCACGGCGCGTTTAAACAAGCAACCGTTATCTCTTTGGTAATTCCTATGCTTGCGATGGGCGTTCCCATTTTCGACAGTATTCTTGTGGTTGTACGCCGTCTTCTTGCGCATAAACCCGCTCATGTTGCGGATTCTTCAAATATCACGCATATTCATTTTCGCTTGCTTAAAAACGGCATGAAGCCGGTTCACGCCGTCATGATGATATTTTTATTAAGCGCGTGCTTGAACCTTGCATCTATAATTCTTCTTTTAGCGTTTTAGCTATGGATTACAAAAAATTAGCCAAATCCGCGCTTGACGCAATGAAAATGTCTTACTCGCCGTATTCAAAATTTCGGGTAGGCGCGGCGTTGCTTACTAAAAACGGAAAAATTTATACCGGCTGTAATATCGAATCCGCGGCGTATTCGCCTACTAATTGCGCGGAACGAACGGCGTTATTTAAAGCTGTATCCGAAGATGAACGCGAATTTGCCGCCATTGCAATCTCGGGCGCGCCGGAAAACGGCGAGCCGCAATATTGTTATCCCTGCGGCGTGTGCCGTCAGATGCTGAATGAATTTTTCACCGACGACACAACGGTAATAATCGTAAAAACATCCGAAGACTACAAAATTCACAACTTTGGTGAGCTTTTACCGTTTGGATTTGGAGCGGAGAATTTGTCAATGTAAAGGAGAAGATACATATGCGAATTTACGAAATAATCACGAAAAAAAAACGCGGCGAAGCGTTAAGCGGCGAAGAAATCCGTGCTGTTATTACCGGTTTTGCAAGCGGTGAAATTCCGGATTATCAAATATCGGCGTTACTGATGGCGATTTATTTTCGCGGAATGAACGCGGAAGAAACCGCCGCGTTAACGATGGCAATGGTGGATTCCGGCGAACGGGTGGATTTAACACCGATAAAGGAAAAGGATACATATCCCGAAAAAATCATCACTGTTGACAAGCATTCCACCGGCGGAGTTGGTGATAAGACGACTTTGGCTGTTGTGCCGATTGTTGCGGCCTGCGGTGTTCCAATTGCAAAAATGAGCGGGCGCGGGCTTGGTCACACAGGCGGCACAATTGACAAGCTGGAAGCAATTCCGGGTTTTCGCACAAACCTTTCCGGTGCGAAGTTTATGGACATTGTGAAAAATATAGGGCTGTGTATTGCGGGCCAATCCGCGAACCTTGCCCCTGCGGATAAAGGTCTTTACGCCCTTCGCGATGTAACCGCTACGGTTGACAGCATTCCGTTAATAGCCGCAAGTATAATGAGCAAAAAAATAGCCGCAGGTGCGGATGCAATTCTTTTAGATGTAAAAACGGGAAGCGGCGCATTTATGAAAAACCTTGAAGATGCCCGCAAGCTTGCTCAAACAATGGTTGAAATAGGCAACAACTGCGGGCGCAAAACCGCCGCGTTAATAACCGATATGTCCGCGCCGCTTGGATACGCAATCGGTAATAGCTTGGAACTTCTTGAAGTCGCGGAACTTCTTTCGGGCAAACTAAACGAGTCAACGATTTCAAAAAACCTTCTCGAACTTTGCGTAGAACTTTCCGCAAACATGCTTGTCCTTGCGGAAAAAGGAAGCTTGGATGAATGCCGCATACTTGCGAAAGAAGCCATTTCAAGCGGCAAAGCCTTACAAAAACTCGCCGAAATGGTAGAAGCCCAGGGCGGCGACCGTTCCTATATCGAAAACAGCATGAAATTAAATGAAAAACACACATATGCCGTCGAAATTCCCTCGCCGCAAAACGGTTATATCACTGTATCTGATACAGAAGGAATCGGGCTTACCGCAATGAGCTTGGGCGCGGGCCGCACCCGCCCCGAAGATAAAATAGACCATTCTGCCGGAATAATATTAAATTTTACGTCAAACAGCTATGTAGAAAAGGGGCAGACTTTAGCATATTTCTACACCTCAGCCCGGCTTCTTGCGGTTCAGGCAACCGAACAATTTTTATCATCCTTGACGTTTTCAAATAATCCGGTGGAATTACCGCCATTAATTTATGAACATATATTCTAAACTATAATTCTCACGTTTGTTCCATGCAAGCGGTCCCTTTTCCGCTTTTTGGTCATTCCATTCCAACTGTTTTTGGCGGCTGTTTCTATTTTTTTCATCGAACTTTCCGCCACCGCACCTTATGGCATCAATCCCAACCCACTCACAAGGTTGGGATTTTTATTTATATTATAATATATTGCATAATATTGGATATACGTGTATTATATTGGCAATTGAAATTCACACTTGTTATATGGCACTTGGGGGTTAACCATGAGAAAGAATATAAATTATCGAAATGCTTTATTATTCCTAAGCCTGTTATGGATAATAACAGTAATTGTATCAGTCAAG
>Ga0131853_10002298_pt1 | contig 34278 bp, 35 predicted proteins | sample TergutLab28metaG_FD_92764 | JGI IMG/M metagenome (GOLD analysis project Ga0131853, IMG submission 92764) | Labiotermes labralis P1 segment gut microbial communities from Petit-Saut dam, French Guiana - Lab288 P1 (version 2) (version 2) | ecosystem: Host-associated > Arthropoda: Insects >... | reverse complement strand
TTGACCGGTTGATGTAGGCCTCGATCCCGTCCAGGATCCGGTCGACAGTCCCTCGTACGTCCATTCCGTGGCGGCGGCGCGACGCGCGTCGTGGGCCATCCGGGCGTCGGCAAGGGGGCATCCTCATCGCGAGCGCGGCCGTCTCCTCCTGTCTGTTCCGCCGACGCGCCGCCTGACCCGGCGACCAGCCGCGCCGGGAGCCGTGTACCAGTTCCCGGCTCAGCCGAGCCGCTCGCGGGCGAGGGCGGCGCCCTGCCCGAGGGCGGCGAGCTTGGCGTAGGCGACGTCCCGGCTCATCGGCGCCATCCCGCAGTTGGTACTGGCGATGATCTTCTCGCGCGGCACGTACCGCGCCGCCTCCGCGATGACGGCCGCCACCTGCTCGGGCGTCTCCACCTCGTCGCTCGCGACGTCGATCGCGCCGACCTGAATGTCCTTGCCCTCCAGCAGGCTCAGCAGGCTCAGCGGCACGCGCGAATTGCGGCACTCGACCGAGACCTGGTCGATGCGGCTGCTGGCCAGCGCCGGGAAGATCTCCTCGTACTGGCGCCACTCGCTCCCGAGCGTCGCCTTCCAGTCGGCGTTGGCCTTAATGCCGTAGCCGTAGCAGATGTGGACCGCGGTCGTGCAGCCGACGCCCTCGATCGCGCGGTGCAGCGCCTCGATGCCCCAGTCCCTGACGTCGGCCATGTAGACGTTGAAGGCCGGCTCGTCGAACTGGACCACGTCGGCGCCGTCGGCGGCGAGTCCGCGCGCCTCGGCGTTGAGAAGGACGGCGAACGCCATCGCCATCTCGGCCCGGTCGCCGTAATGGGCGTCCGCCACGGTGTCGACGAGGGTCATCGGCCCCGGGAGGGTGATCTTCAGCTTGCGTCCGGTATGGGCGCGCGCGAGCCGCGCCTCGGTCTCGTGCACGCGGCCCCGGAGGCGAAGCTCGCCGGTGACCTGCGGCACGGACGCCTTGTACCGGTCGGCGCGGATGCCCATCTCTACCTTGTGCTCGAAGTCGATGCCGTCCACGAACTCGACGAAGCCATGCACGAAGTGCTGCCGGGACTGCTCGCCGTCGGTCACCATGTCGATGCCGCAGTCCTCCTGCAGCTTGAGGGCCAGCAGGGTGGCGTCGCGCTTGGCGGCGTCGAGTTCGGCACCGTCGAGCCGCCACGGTGCCCACAGGCGGTCCGGCTCGGCGAGCCAGACGGGCTTGGGCAGGCTTCCGGCGACGGTGGTGTCGAACATGCGTTTCCTCCATGGTCCTGGGTGACTACACCGGCCATTACAACGCCCGCCGGGCGCGGCCGTCACTAGCCGGCGGCGCACTTTCGCCCGTCAGGTCGCGGAGCCAGGGGCGCCGACGTCCAGTTCGACCCGGGAGGCGACGAAGCGGCTCACGCCGGCCTGCAGCGGGGCCCCGCCGGGCAGCACGTCGAGGGACCGGGTCACCAGCAGCACGGAACCGGTCGGAAGATCCAGGTCGGCCGCTTCGTCGGCCGACGCGTGCCGGGCGGCCACCGTCGTGGAGGCCCGCACGTAGTCCCCGATCCCGATGTCTCGCAGCGCGACGGTGACAGAGCCGGATTCGGCGCAGCGCTCGGCCAGGCCCGGCACGAGGGCATCGGGGAACCAGTGCGTCGCCCGGGAGATGAGCGTGCCGTCCACGGCGCCGACCGTCTCCAGCCGCAGCGCCGCGCCGCCGTCGAGGGCGAGCCTCCCGGCGATCTCGGCGGGGGGCTCCGGCTCGGTCGCCGCTTCCAGGAGCCGGACAGACGCGCGGCCGGGGCCGCCCGCGCTGTCGCTGAGCCGGGTCCGGGCGCCGATGCGATGCACCAGCACCGTGCGCTCGGCGACGAAGGTCCCGCTGCCCCGGCGGGAGAGAACCAGGTTCTCGGCGGCCAGAGCGGCGATCGCGTGGCGCACGGTGTTGCGGTGGACGCCGAACCTGGTGGCCAGTTCGCCCTCCGCGGGCAGTCGCGTGCCCGGCGCGAGCCCGCCGCCGGAGATCTCGCGGCGCAGTTCCTCCGCGATCAGCCGCCAGGCCGAGTAGCCGCCGGCCGGCCTGCCTCCGTTAGTCGCCATGACGGGGACTCTACCGGCGGGCGACAACCTGCCCGGGTGTTCACCTGCGGCCGGCTAAATCGACATGTATCAGTACTAGCACCAGGGAAGTCCAGGGACTACGATTAAGTTGTCTAGATTATTGGACAACTTACGGAGGATGGGATGACGTCTCAGGCGCTCCCGGCCGGGCACTCCGGCGAGGCGGACGCGGCCTGGCGGCAGTGGGCCCGCGCGCTAGCCCTGGCCGGCCCCGGCGTGCTCGACGCCGCCTGGCGGGAATGGGAGCCCAAACCGGAGGTCCAGGCCATCCGGGGTCCCGAGGCCGGCCTCGTCATGATGCGGGCCCGCACCGACGGCGGCGGAGCCCGGTTCAACCTGGGCGAGGCCACCGTTACCCGGGCCACGGTCCGGCTGCACGGTGGGCCGCTGACCGCCGATGCGATGGGCACCGCCTACGTCCTGGGCACCGACACCGCCCACGCCCTGCACGCGGCCATCTTCCAGGGACTGCTCGCCGACGAGACTCAGCGCGAGCGGGTCCTCACCGAGATCATCACCCCGCTGGAGCGGGAGCAGGCCGCTCGCGACGCCGGCCGTCAGGCCGACGCCCAGAGCACGCGCGTCGACTTCTTCTCCGTCGCCAGGGAGCACGAGTGACCAGTACCGCCCCGGCGCTGCCCGCGCCCGGATTCGACGACCCTGCCCGCGACGCGCAGCGCGCCTTCCGCGCCGTGCTGGACGCGCTCGCCCGCCCCGCGACCGGAGTCCCGCTGGCCGGGCCCGCCCGGCCGCCGACCGCCCTGGGACCGGGCCTCGCCGCCCTCGCCCTGACCCTGCTCGACACCGACTGCACGGTCTGGCTCGGCGGCGCGCTCGCCGACGACGCCGCGACCACCACGTGGCTGGACTTCCACACCGGCGCGCGCCGCACCGCGGATCCCGCCGCGGCCGGTTTCCTCATCACCCCGCCCGCCGCCCTGCCCCCGCTGGAGGCCCTGGAGCAGGGCACCGACGAGGCACCGCACCTGTCCGCCACCGTCATCCTCGACGTGCGCGGCTGTGCCGGCCCGGACCGGTTCACCGCCAGCGGCCCCGGTGTCAACGGGACCGCGGAGCTGCCGGCCCCGTGGGCGACCGACGGCTTCGCCTCCGACTGGGCCCGCAACGCCGCCCGGTTCCCCCGCGGCGTCGACCTGCTGCTGGCGGACGCCGCCGAGGTCACCGGCCTGCCCCGTAGCACCCGGCTCTCGCCCCTCGCCCCGGGACAGGAGGACTGACCGTGTACGTCGCCGTCAAGGGCGGGGAACGGGCCATCGCCAACGCCCACGCCCTGCTCGCCAAGGAAGGCCGGGGCGATCCCGCCCTCTCCCCGCTGAACCCCGCCGCGGTCGCCGGACAGCTCGGCGTCCTCGTCGCGCGGGTCATGACCGAGGGCTCCCTGTACGACCCGGAGCTCGCCGCCCGCGCCATCGTCCAGGCCCAGGGCGACGTACTGGAAGCCGTCACCCTGATCCGCTCCTACCGGACCACGCTGCCCCGGTTCGGGTACACGCTGCCGGTCGATACCGCGCGACTGCCCCCGCAGCGCCGCATCTCCGCCACGTTCAAGGACCTGCCCGGCGGCCAGCAGCTCGGCGCCACGTTCGACTACACCCACCGGCTGTTCACCGACCGGGACACCGCCGGCCCGGCCAGCGCCCCGGACGGCGGCGGCCCCCCGGACGAGGGGATGCCGCGGGTCAGCGACCTGCTGGGCGCCTCGGCGCTCATCGAGCCCGACCAGGCGCTCGACGGCGACCCCGAGCCGGGTGACCTCACCCGCGAGCCCGCCGTCTTCCCGATGACGCGCGCCGAGCGGCTGCAGTCGCTCGCCCGCGGCGACGAAGGGTTCCTGCTGGCCCTCGGCTACTCCACCCAGCGCGGCTACGGCAACAACCACCCGTTCGCGGGAGAGATCCGCGTCGGGGAAGTCGACGTGGAGATCGAGATCCCCGAGCTCGGCTACCCCGTCCCGGTCGGCCGCGTCGAGCTCACCGAGTGCCAGATGGTCAACCAGTTCTCCGGCAGCGCCGACACCCCGGCCCAGTTCACCCGGGGCTACGGGCTGGCCTTCGGCCGCAGCGAGCGCAAGGCCATGTCCATGTCCCTGGTGGACCGGTCGCTGCGCGCCGGCGAGCTCGGCGAGCGCGCGGCCGCCCCCGCCCAGGATGAGGAATTCGTCATCAGCCACAGCGACAACGTGCAGGCCACGGGCTTCGTCGAGCACCTGAAGCTCCCGCACTACGTCGACTTCCAGGCCGAGCTCGGCCTGGTGCGCCGCCTGAACGCGGAGTTCCGCGAGCGCGCGGAGGGCGCCAGCGGCCGCCACGACGGGGCCGAGGAGGCCTGATGAGTACCGATCTCACCGGCTACAACATCGCCTACCTGGACGAGCAGACCAAGCGGATGCTGCGCCGCGCGCTGCTCAAGGCCGTCGCGATCCCCGGTTTCCAGGTGCCGTTCGCGTCCCGCGAGGTGCCCATGCCGCGCGGCTGGGGAACGGGCGGCGTCCAGGTCACCGCCGCGATCATCGGCACCGGCGACACGCTGAAGGTCATCGACCAGGGCGCCGACGACACCACCAACGCGGTCTCCATCCGCCAGTTCTTCGCCGCCGTCGCTCACGCGAGCACCACCACCCGCACGTCCGAGGCGACCGTCATCCAGACCCGGCACCGCATCCCCGAGACGCCGCTGACCGAGGGCCAGACAATCGTCTACCAGGTGCCGATGCCCGAGCCGCTGCGGTTCCTCGAACCGCGCGAGACCGAGACCCGGCGCCTGCACGCTCTCGCCGACTACGGGCTGATGTACGTGAAGCTGTACGAGGACATCGCCCGCTACGGGCACATCGCCCAGACCTACTCCTACCCCGTGATGGTCGCCGGCCGGTACCTGATGTCCCCGTCGCCCATCCCCAGCTTCGACAACCCGAAGATGCACCAGAGCCCCGCTCTGCAGCTGTTCGGCGCGGGCCGCGAGAAGCGCATCTACGCCATCCCGCCCTACACCGACGTCGAGAGCCTGGGGTTCGAGGACTACCCCTTCGAGCCGCAGACGTTCGATGACCCGTGCGCGATCTGCGGATCGACCGGCGTCTACCTCGACGAGGTCATCACCGACGACAAGGGGGGCTCGATGTTCGTCTGCTCCGACACCGACCACTGCGAGCACGCCGCCGGCCAGGCGGAGGTGACCCGGTGACCGCCGACCTGCCGCTGCTCGAGGTCCGGGGCGCGGGCCACCGCTACGGCGCCCGCTGGGGCTGCCGCGACATCGACCTGGACCTGTGGCCCGGGGAAGTGCTCGCCGTCGTCGGCGAATCCGGCTCCGGGAAGTCCACGCTGCTGGGCACGCTGTCCCAGCGGCTGTCCCTCACCGAGGGAACGATCCGCTACAGCGCCGCGGGCGGCGAGATCCTGGACCTGGCGAAACTGCGCGAGAGCGAGGTGCGCGCACTGTGGCGCAGCGAGTGGGGTTTCGTGCACCAGGACGCGGCCGACGGGCTCCGCATGCACGTCAGCGCCGGCGGCAACGTCGGGGAGCCGCTGATGGCGACCGGCTGGCGGCACTACGGGAACATCCGGGCCACGGCCGCCCAGTGGCTGGAACGGGTCGAGATTCCCGCCGACCGCATCGACGACCCGCCCGTCACCTTCTCCGGCGGCATGCGGCAGCGGCTGCAGATCGCCCGCAACCTGGTCGTGTCGCCGCGCCTGGTCTTCATGGACGAGCCGACCAGCGGCCTGGACGTCTCCGTCCAGGCCCGGCTGCTGGACCTCGTCCGCTCGCTGGTCGCCGATCTCGGCCTCGCCGTCATCATCGTGACCCACGACCTCGCCGTGGCGCGGCTCATCTCCCACCGCACCCTGGTCATGAAGGACGGCAACGTGGTGGAGTCCGGCCTGACCGACCGGGTCCTCGACGACCCGCAGGGCCCCTACACCCAGCTCCTCGTCTCCTCGATCCTGCAAGGTTGACCCCGCCGTGACCACACCGATCCTGCGCGTCCGCGACATCGACAAGACCTTCACCATGCACCTGCAGGGCGGGCAGCGCCTCCCAGTCCTGCGCGGGCTCGCCTTCGAGGTGAGGCCCGGCGAGTGCGTCGCCCTGGGAGGCTCCTCCGGGGCGGGCAAGAGCTCCATCCTGAAGATGGTCTACGGCAACTACGCCGTCGACCGCGGGTCCATCGCGCTGCGCGGCCCGGACGGAGCCGTCGACATCGCCAGCGCCGGTCCCCGCGACATCCTCGCGGCCCGCCGGGACGTCATGGGCTACGTCAGCCAGTTCCTGCGCTGCGTGCCCCGTGTCGGCGCGCTGCAGATCGTCGCCGAGCCGCTGACCGGCCGCGGCGTCCCGGCCGACGAGGCCCGGGACCGCGCCGCGGACCTGCTCACCCGGCTGTCCATCCCGGAACGGCTGTGGGGCCTGCCGCCCGCCACCTTCTCCGGCGGCGAGCAGCAGCGGGTCAACATCGCCCGCGGATTCGCGGTGCCGCTGCCGCTGCTGCTGCTCGATGAGCCCACCGCCTCCCTCGACGACCGCAACCGCGACGTCGTCATCGAGCTGATCCGGGCCAAGCGGGCGGAGGGCACCGCGCTGCTCGGCATCTTCCACGACACCGAAGTCCGGAAGGCCGTCGCCGACCGCGTCGTAGACGTCGAGGCGTTCGCCGCGGCGGCGTAGATGACCCGCTACGCCATCTACGCCGCACCCGGCACCGGAACGGCCGACCCCGCCGCCATCGCCCTGCGGGAGCGGGCTGAGCGGTGGCTCGGCCGCGCCGTCAGCGGAGCCCCGGTCGCCCCGGGCGTCCCGGACGGCTGGGACCGCGCTCGGGTCGACGCCATCACCGCGGACGCCCGCCGATACGGCTTCCACGCCACGCTCAAGGCCCCGTTCCGGCTCGCCCGCGGACGCACGGCCGCCGAACTCGACGCCGCGGTGGCCCGGTTCGCGGCGGGCCGCGCGGCGGCCCGGATACCCCGCCTGTCCCTGGCCTGCCTGGGGGCGGGATTCTACGCCCTGGTGCCGGGGGACGACGCTCCGGGCCTGCGCGCCCTCGCCGCCGAGACCGTGACCGCGTTCGACGCCTTCCGCGCCCCGCCCACCGCGGCGGAAACCGCCCGGCGCCACCCGGAACGGCTGTCGGAACGCCAGCGGGAACTCCTGGCCGCCTGGGGCTACCCGTACGTCCTGAACGAGTTCCGCTTCCACCTGACCCTCACCGACCCCGTCCCCCGGAACGGCGGCCCGAGACCGAGCGCGTCCTGTCCGGCTGGTTCGCCGGCTCGCTGAACGCCGGCGTCCCCGTGGACGCGCTCGCCGTCTTCACCGAGCCCGAGCCCGGCGCCCCGTTCGCCCTGCGGTCGGTGTACCCGCTGCGCCCCGCCGCCGTCCCCCCGACCCCCGTCAGCGAAGGAACCCGATGACCCGCGAGACCACCCTGAGCAACGCAAGGATCGTGCTGGAAGAGGAGGTCCTTCCCGGGTCCGTCCTCATCCGCGACGGGCTGATCGCCGACGTCTCCCCCGGCGCCGGCGCCGCGGGCGAGGACCTCGGCGGCGACTACCTGCTGCCCGGCCTGGTCGAACTTCACACCGACCACCTGGAGCACCACTTCACGCCCCGGCCCGGCGTCCGCTGGGACCCGCTGCCCGCCGTCCTCGCCTCCGACGCCCAGCTGACCGCCGGCGGCGCCACCACCGTCCTGGACGCGGTCCGCATCGGCACCCGCTCCCACCGCCCGGACGCCGCCAGCGGCGCCCGGCAGCTGGCCGACGCCGTCGGGGAAGCGGCCGACGCCGGCCTGCTCCGCGCCGACCACGCGATCCACGTCCGCTGCGAGGTGTCCGCTGCGGACTGCCTCGACGCGTTCGGTTCCTTCGCCGACGACCCGCACGTGCGGCTGGTCTCCCTGATGGACCACACGCCCGGCCAGCGCCAGTACGCCGACATCGAGGTGTACCGCCGCTACATCGTCGGCAAGGGCGCCGTGAAGGACTCCGAGTTCGACGCCTACGTCGCGCCGATGGCCGAGATGTCGGCCCGCTACTCCGGGCCGCACCGCAAGGGGATCGCCGCCTCGCCGCCGAGCGGGGCCTCCCCGTCGCCACTCACGACGACGCCACCGGTGAGCACGTCACCGAGTCCGTCGGCCTCGGCGCCGGGATCTCGGAGTTCCCGACGACCGTGGCCGCCGCCACCGCCGCGGCCGGCCACGGCCAGCAGATCGTGATGGGCGCGCCCAACCTCGTCCGGGGCGGCAGCCAGTCCGGCAACGTGGCCGCCTCCGAACTGCTGGGCCTCGGGCTGCTGACCATCCTGTCCTCGGACTACGTGCCCTCCAGCCCGCTGCAGTCCGTCTTCCAGCTGAACGCCGACAGCACCCTGCCGCTCACCGCCGGCGCGAAACTGGTCAGCGCCAACCCGGCCCGCGCCGTCGGCCTCGGCGACCGGGAGACGATCGCGCCGGGTCTTCGCGCGGACCTGGTCCGGGTCCAGCCGCACGACCTGCCCGCCGACGGCGCCCGCCCGAACGGCCACCGGATCCCCGTCGTCCGCGCCGTCTACCGGCGCGGAGAGCGCGTCGCGTGAGCGGGAGTCCTCTCGGCCCGGGAGCCTTCCTCGCCGTCGTGGGCGCCAGCGGCGCCGGCAAGGACTCCGTACTGTCCTACGCCCGCGAGCGCTGCCCGGACGAGGCATGCTTCCCCCGGCGGGTCATCACCCGGCCCCCCGGGCCCGGGGAAGACCATCAGCCGGCCACCGAGGCGGAGTTCGCCGCGGGCCTGGGCCGCGGCGACTTCGCCGTCAGCTGGCGGGCGCACGGGCTGCGCTACGGCATCCCGGCCGACGCCGACGCCCAGGTCCGGGCCGGCCGCGTCGTGGTCGCCAACGTGTCGCGCGCCGTCCTCGGCGACCTGGCCGGCCGGTATCAGCGGCTCATCGTCGCCGTGGTGACGGTCTCCCCGCGGGTGCGGGCGCAGCGGCTGCGGGCCCGGGGACGCGAGAGCGACGAGGGGATCGGCCGGCGCCTTTCCCGTCCCGACCCGGCGCCCGGGCACCAGGCCGACGTCGTGATCAGCAACGACGGGCCGGTCACCCAGGGCGGGGACGCGCTGCTGTCCGCCATCCGCGCCGCCCGGAGGACCACCTGCCTTCTGTTAGATTCTCTCTGCGCAATCCAGGGCCTGACCGGGCTGTCCGGCGGCAGCCGACCGGCTACCGCGTGAAATTGGCTTCGATGCCGTCCAGGAGCCAGCCCAGCTGGCGCTCGAAGTCGTCGCCGCCGGCGGCCCCGGACACGGCCCCGCCAGCGAGGCGGGCCAGCTCGGGGAACTCCCCGCTGGCCAGGATGGTCCGGACGTAGGACTGCTCGGCGAGCCCGGAATGACTGCCGAGCTCGAAGATGACGTGGCCGAGCACGAACTTGTCGACCGCGGTCAGGATTTCGACCGTCTCCCGCGGGCCGGCGTCCAGCTCCGCCACCGCTCGGATGGACTCCTCGACATGGCGCAGCGAGTTGGGGCCGACGGATGAGTTGTACACGGTGATGTCCGCCATCCAGGAATGGTGGAGCATCACCTGACGGGTCCGGCGCGCGATGGCTCCGAGGGCCTCTCGCCACCCGCCGGGCAGCGCGCCGCCCAGCAGCATCGCGCGGCACGCGTTGTCCCGCATGAGGTCGAACAGGTCTTCCTTGCGGTCGATGTAGGTGTACAGGCTCATCGGGCGGACACCGAGATTTGCGGCCACCCGGCGGATGGAGACGGCGCCGAGTCCCTCGGTGTCGGCGATCCGCATGGCCTCGTCCAGGATGGCGTCGCGGGACAGGGCCGGACGGCGCTGCTGTTTCTCCCGGGCCCACACGGGCGTTCGCCCGCACTCCTCGCCTCTGTCCTTCGGTGCCATGCCCCTGATGGTAGCCGTACGCCGTACAGCCCGAAAATACACTGTACGGCCATGTCGATACGGTGTACGGTGAAAGCACGCCGCATCACGGGATATGGGGACACCGATGGCCACAGCAACGGCACCGGACCGGCAGGCGGGCTTCGACCCGGAACTTCGCAGACTTGCGCTGGTCGTGGTCACCGGGGCGATCATGACCATTCTCGACACGACGATCGTGAACGTCGCGATCACGCCCCTGGGGCACGACTTCCACACGTCGCTGTCGACGATCCAGTGGGTACTCACCGGCTACACGCTCGCGCTGGCCATGACCATCCCGGTCACGGGCTGGGCGGTCGAGCGGTTCGGTTCCAAGGCCGCCTGGATCACCTCGCTGCTGGTCTTCATCGCGGGCTCGGTCCTGTGCGGCGTGGCCTGGAACGTGACCAGCCTGATCATCTTCCGGGTCGTGCAGGGCGCCGGCGGCGGCATGATCATGCCGATCGGGCAGACCATGCTGGCCCGCAAGGCCGGCCCCGAGCGGATGGCCCGGGTAATGGCCGTCGTCGCGGTACCCGCGATGCTCGGCCCCGTGCTCGGGCCCGTGCTCGGCGGCCTGATCATCGACGACCTGTCCTGGCGGTGGATGTTCTACGTCAACGTCCCGTTCTGCGTGCTCGCCCTGTTCCTGGCCTTCCGCTTCCTGCCGAAAGACACCGACCGCGTCCCGGCGAAGATCGACGCGCTCGGCCTCGCCCTGCTCTCCCCCGGCCTCGCCGCCCTGATCTACGGACTGTCCAAGGCCGGAACCGATAACCGGCAGCTGTGGATCTGGCTCGCCGCCGGGGCCGTGCTCGTCCTCGCCTTCACCGTGTACGCGCTCCGGGTCAGGCGGGTCGACCCGCTGGTCAGCGTGCGGGCCTTCGCCCGACGGGCGTTCGGCATGTCCTCGCTGTCAATCATGATCTACACGGGCGGGTTCTTCGGCTTCATGGTCGTCATGCCCGTCTACTTCCAGGTGGTGCGGGGCGAAAGCCCGCTGCGCGCGGGGCTGCTCATGGCCCCGATGGGAATCGGCTCCATCCTCACCATGACGCTAAGCGGCCGCCTGACCGACAAGGTCGCGGCCCGCTGGATCCTGCTCGCCGGCATGGTCATCGTCGCCGCGGGCGCCGCCGGGTTTACCCGGCTGTCCGTCGGCACCAGCCTGGCCCTGGTCGCCGGGGCGATGTTCGTCGCCGGCCTCGGCCACGGGGCGATCATGCCGCCCGCGATGGGCTCGGCCTACCAGGGCATGCCGCGCCCGGAGATCCCCGCGGCCACCGCCACGTTCAACGCGGTCCTGCGGGTCGGGTCCTCGTTCGGCACAGCGGCCCTCGCCGTCGTCCTCCAGCAGGCCATCAGCCACCGCATCCCCGGGGCCACCGGAGGCCTGTCCGCGGCCGCCGCCATGGGACACAGCGACCGGATTCTCACCCTGCTCACCAGCGCGTTCGGCATGAGCTTCTGGTGGGTGGCCGGCCTGGCGATCGCCGCCGTCATCCCGGCGCTGTTCATCCCCAGCCTGCGCCGAGCCACCTCCGGACCCGTCGCCTCCGCCGCCGAGCCGGCGGTCCCCGAGGCAGCGGAGGACGCCCCGCCCGTCCCGGTGACCGCCGCGAACGGGACCGCGGGCGTACCCGGCCTGCCGGGCCGAGGGCCGGCGGCGGCCGGGTACGTGCGGCGCGGAAACGGCGCCGCGCTACCCGGGGCGACGGTCACCCTGATCGACCCGGCGGGCCGGCAGGCGGGTACCACCCGGACCGGGCCGGACGGGCGATACGAGGTACCGGCGCCCGCCCGGGGGACGTACACGCTGATCGCGATGGCGGCCGCGTATGAACCGTCCGCGACGGCGGTACGGGTCGACGACGGGCCTGCCGAGACCGACCTGCTGCTGTCGGGCGCGGCGGCGCTGTCGGGCCTGGTGCGGACGGCCGGGACGAGCGAGCCGCTGGCGGGGGTGACGGTGACGCTGGCGGACGAGCAGGGCACCGTCGTCGGGACCGCGGTCACCGGTGCCGACGGCTCGTACTCGCTGGACGGCCTGGCGTCCGGCCAGTACACCCTCGCCGCGAGCGCGCCGTCGCTGCAGCCCGTCGCGCTCCCGGCGATCGTCGGCGCCGGGCAGCCGACGGTGCTGAACGCGGACCTGCGGCCCGGAGCCCGGGTACGAGGCGCCGCCCGCACCGGCTCCGGGACGGCAGTCGCGGACGCGCTGGTAACGCTGCTGAACCCCGACGGCCGCGTGGCCGGAGTCGTGACGACCGGCCCCGACGGGAGCTACTCGTTCGAGAACCTGGCCGAGGGCGAGTACACGGTCATCGGAACCGGGTACCCGCCCGCGGCCAGCCGCCTGACGGTCGCCGGGAGCGACCCCCACCGGCACGACGTCGAACTGCGGCGGCCGGAGGCTTAGGACGCTACCCGGCGGCGCGCAGCGTGGCGCGGACCTCGGGCCAGGCGCCGGAGTCGTCGACCAGGGCCAGGTCGGCGCGCAGGCCCGCCTCCAGGCGCCCGCGATCGGCGAGGCCGCCGACGGAGGCGGGACCGGAGGTGACCAGGGAGATCGCCTGCGGCAGTCCCAGGACGCCGTCCCGGGCCAGCGCGAAGACCGAGGCCAGCAGGCCGGACGGCAGGTAGTCCGAGGCCAGCGACGTGACCAGGCCTTCCTTCACCAGGTCGGTCGCGGACACGTTCCCGGAGTGAGAAGAACCCCGCAGCACGTTCGGGGCGCCCATCACGACCGGGAACCCCCGGTCCCGGGCGGCGGCCGCCGCCGCGATGGCGGTCGGGAACTCGGCCACGCTGCCTCCGCGCTCGCCCAGGGCCTCGACCGCCTCGGCGGAGTCGGGATCGTGGCCGACCAGCCGGATGCGGCCGGCCCGGGCCAGGCCGCCGAGCCATTCGTAGTTCGCCGCGAGGACCGGCAGTTTCCCGCCGCGTTCGGCGATCACCTCGTCGACGTGGGTCTCCGCCTCCTCGTGGGTCATGCCCTGGGTGCCGCGCAGGTACCGCTCCATGTACCGGCGGTCGGCGTACTGACCCTGGCCGGGGGTGTGGTCCTCGTGGGAGACCAGCGGCGGGACGGGAGCGGGCGACCCGGCCGGGCTGACCCGGTCGATGTGCCCGGCCAGAGCGGCGGCGCCCTCGGCCGAGCGGGCGTCGAGCCGGTACAGCAACCGGTGGCCGACCGGCGCGGACGGGCGCGCGGCGCGGTCCTCCACGACCCGGCAGATCCAGTCGGCGGTCTCGACCGTGCGCGCCAGGCCGTGGCTGGTCTTGTGCTGGAAGTTCGCGCCGTGGAACACGGTGGTGACGCCGGCCGCGCGCATCTTCCCCTCCAGGGACAGCAGCGCGAAGTCCAGCGGCAGTTCCGCGCCGGGGCGCGGCACCCGTTCCTTCTCCAGGGCGTCGCTGTGGGTGTCGATCAGGCCGGGCAGGCAGAGCAGGCCCGCCCCGTCCGCGTCGGCGGCCGTCCCGGCGGGGCGGGGGCCGACCTCGGCGATGCGCCCGTCGCGGACCACGATCCGGGCGTCGGCGAGGACGCGGTCGGCCAGCACGGCGCGGACGTTGCCGAGGACATAGCTGGCGGGCGGTGCGCCGAGCGGCCAGGGCCCGGTGTGCGCGGTATCGGATTCGGCCACGGTCGACGCGGTCATCCTTCTCCCATCTCGACGATCATGCGGACCATCTCCACACGGGTCCATGTCGCCGACGCCAGGACCGGCTGGCCGGTGCCGGCGTCGCGGCTCATTGATTCGACCAGCCACGTGTGGCGCGGCTCGTCCAGTTCCAGTCCCGCCGCCACGTCCGGCGGGGGCATCTCCAGGCCGACCCGGCACCAGGCCCGGACCGGCTCGACCTGCGCCATCTGGCGCAGGACCAGGTCGACCGACTCCACGGTCCGGACCGCCACGTCGGCGGCGGGCGGGCAGATGTCGGCGGGCAGCCATTCGGTGGTCCAGCCGGCGACGAGGTCGTTGATGAAGTACTGCCGGACCAGGACCGAGGCCGCGCTGCCCGCCGGACGCTCCAGGCGCGCCGCCAGCTCGGCGTCCAGGGTCCCTTCCCTGATCTCCTTCACGACAGACCGGGGCACCGCCCCGGCCGCGGAGACCGTCTGGTGCCAGGACGGGGCACGCCGGGGCGAGATCACGTAGTCGATGCGGTGGTTGACGAACGTCCCGGAGCCGCGCACCCGGCGGACGAGCAGGCGGTCTTCCAGTTCCTGCACGGCCGCCCGGGCGGCGGCGCGGCTGACGCCGAATCGCGCGGCGATCTCGTGCTCGCTGGGCACCCGGTCGCCGGGCTCGCGGTCCCCGAGATCGCCGGCGAGGGCGTCGACGATCTCGGGGTAGCGGGTCCTTCCCATGCCTTCAGCGTGCCCGCCGAAGTTGTCCGGACAACTTCCCTGATGGATACTTTTCCGTGCCTTCTGGGTGAACTTCCGGATAAGTTGTCCGGTTCACCGGCGCGCGCCGGTCAGGGCCGCGCCGCCGCCGGAGCGGCCTCGACGCGCTGGGCCGGGACGGAGCGGGCCGCGAGGTCGTCCAGGCTGCGCCCCGAGGGTTCGGGTATCAGCATGGTGAACCCGATGCCGAGGATGTAGACGATGCCCATGATCAGCTCGGTGTCCTTGAGTCCGAGGCTGGCCAGCATCACCGGCGACAGCAGCGCGCCGACGTAGGCGCCCACCTTCCCGATGCCGGCCGAGATCCCGTGACCGGTCGTCCGGACGCTGTCGGGGAAGGATTCCGCGGCGAACACCATGGTGCCGGCGTTCGGGCCGAAGTCCAGGGCGAACGTCGCCACGCCGAAGACCAGCGCGAACGGCAGCACGCTGGCGGTGACGGCCGGCGCCACGCCGATCAGGACCAGTGCCAGGCCGCCGACCCCGAGGCCGAGCGACTGCTGCAGCTTGCGGCCGATCCGGTCCATGACGAAGATGGCCACGAGCGTGCCGGTGAGGCCGGCCAGCACGGCGATGATCAGGTTGATCGCGGCGGTCCCGGCGATGGAGGCGTGCGCGTCGATCATCTTCACGATCTTCGGCTGGGAGATGCTGTTGCCGTAGGCGCCGACGTCGTACATGAACCAGGCTCCCGCCGTGCCGATCAGCGTCACGAGCAGCCGGGGGGTGGTCAGGAACTGGACCAGGCTGATCTTCTTCGGCGTTTCCCCCGACGCCGAGGCGGAGACGGCCCCGCCCGCGAAGTCGTTCAGGTCCCGGGCCGCCCGGGTGCCGTCGCCGGCCACGTTCTCGGTGAACCGCGGCGACTCCGGCATCCGCCGCCGGTTCCAGAGCACGGCGAGCGCGGGCAGCGCGCCCAGGCCCAGCAGCAGGCGCCAGGCGATGTTGTTGTCGACGCCGGCGGACAGCAGCGTCATGGCGAGGATGTAGGCCGTGATCGTCCCGAAGGAGTAGGAAGAGAACATCATGGCGACCTGGCGGCCGCGGCTCTTGCGGTTTGAGTACTCGGTCATGATCGTCGCCGAGACCGGGTAGTCGCCGCCGATCCCGATGCCGAGGATGAAACGGGTGACGATAAGCCAGGTGAAGTTCGGCGCGAAGGCGGTGAGGAGCGCCCCGACGACCATGATGGCCGCCTCGATCCCGTACACGCTCTTGCGGCCGAAGACGTCGGCGATCCGGCCGAAGATGAACGCACCCACGAAGGACGCGATCAGCGCGGTGGAGCCGACCAGGCCGACCTGGCCGGATGTCAGGTGGAACTGCGGCGTGATCAGCAGCAGCGCGATGGAGATCACGTTGAGGTCGTAGGCGTCGGTGAAGAAGCCCATACCCGAGGTAATCGCCGTCTTGATGTGGAAGAGGCTGGTGGGCGCCTCGTCGAGGACGTGCCCGACGGAGCCCTCCGGCGTGGCAGGGGAGGTGGTCATGCGACCAGGCTGGTCTGCCCGGGTGAGCCGGTCCCGGCTTCTGCGTGACATTATTCCAAACGGATCACGGCTTCTGTCCGGACTTGTCGCCTCTGCCCAGCTCCGGGAGGGGGTCCGTATGGCAAAGCACCCCGGTTGAGTCCTCTAAATGGGTTAATCTCGTAGTGGTGACAGGCCAGTTCGACGGCAACAACCCGCTACTCAACGACCACATCCGCCAGCTCACCGAGGAAGTCAAGCGCTCTCGGGCGGAAGCGCAGGCTTCGCGCCGTGAGCTCAGCGAGGCGCACCGTCGTATCCAGGAACTGGACCGGCCGGCCAGCGTCCGCGTCGAGCAGCTGCTGCGAGCCGCGCGTGACCAGGCCGCGGAATTCGTCGAACAGGTCAAGTCCGAAGCCAGGGAGATCACCGCCGGCGCCGAGACCCGGGCCGCCCGGACGGTCAAGGCCGCTGAGGACGAGGCGGCCAAGGTCCGGGCCCGGCTGAAGGACGAGGCCGAGGAAGCCCGCGCCGCCGCCAAGCGGCACGGGGACGGCCTCGTGGCACAGGCCCGCCAGCAGGCCGCGAACCTCGTCTCCTCCGCCGAGAAGGAGGGGGCCAAGCGGGTCGCCGCCGCCGACGCCGAGGCCGAGCGGCGCCGCGTCTCCCTCGAACGGGAGGCCCGGGCCCGCCGGGCCGAGATCGACCGGGATCTCGCCGCCAAGCAGTCCGCGGCCGAGCGCAAGCGGGACGAGATCATCACCGCCGCGCGGCGTCAGGCCGAGGAGGTCCGCGTCGCCGAACAGCGGCTGCGGGAGCAGAGCGAGTCGGCCCGGACGAAGGCGGAGTCCGACTTCGAGGTGGAGCTGACCGCCCGCCGGGCCGAGGCCGAGCGCAAGAGCTCCGAGCAGCTGTCCGCCGCCCAGGTCAACACCCGCAAGCTGGTGGGCGAGGCGGAGCGCCGGGCCGCCGCCGCCGAGGAGCGGGCGGCCGCCGTCAGCGCGCAGGCCGAGCAGGCCCGCAAGGACGGCGCCGCGGAGGCCAGCCGCACCATCGGCCAGGCGAAGAACGAGGCCAGCCAGATCGTCGGCCAGGCCCGGAAACGGGCCAGCGACCTGATCGACGAAGCGACGGCCGAGGCCGAGCGGCGCAAGGAGGCCGCCCAGCACGAGATCGAGCGCATGACCGAGCAGCGGGACGAGGTAGCCCGCCATCTGGACGTGATGCGCCAGTCGCTCGGCTCCCTGATGCCCGACCTCGACCTCGGGGCGGCGGCCGGCCTCGAGCTCCCCGTGCCGTCCGAGCCGGAGGCCGCGCCGGTGCCCGCGGGACCGGCCGAGGAAGCCGGCCCCGGATCCGAGGAACAGCCCGCCCGGGAATCCGAAGCCGAGCCCGAGCCCGAAGTGGCGATGACACCGGAGCTGGCCGGCCCCTCCCCCGAGGACCTCGCCGCTCCCGCCGAACCCGAACCCGCTCCGGTTCCCGAGCCCGAGGCCGTGGCGGGCCCCGAGCCCGAGCCCGAACCCGAGGACGACCCCGAGCCCGAGCCCGAGGCGGAGCAGGCCCCGTCCCTTGGTCTCATGTCCTCCCTTCAACCGTCCGGTTCCGCTGAGATCGCCGTCTCGACCGGGCCGTCGGCCGGAGCCTGGCCGCCCGCGGCCGCCGAGACTCCGCCCGAGCCCGAGCCCGAACCCGAACTGGCGATGACACCGGAGCTGGCCGACCCCTCCCCCGAGGACCTCGCCGCTCCCGCCGAACCCGAACCCGCCCCGGCTCCCGAACCTGAGCCCGAACCCGAACCCGGGCCCGCCGCCGAGGCGGAGCCCGAGACTCAGCCCGGGTCCCCGGCGCCGTTCTCTTCGCTGGAATCGACCATGCACACGCGGGTCGACTCGCCCGTGATGCCGAGCGAGCCCGCGGTGCCGCCCGCCGAACCGCAGGCGTTCCCCCGGCCCGGTTCCGGGAGCGGCGGCCGGCCTGGCGGTCCGGGCGAGGACCGGTACCGGACCCAGACTCCCAGCGGCAGGCCGGTGCCCCGCACGGTCCCCCGGGCCATCCCCCGTCCCTTCCCCCGGCCCGCGCCTCAGGACGAGCCGGTTCCCGGGCGGGACTCCGCGTTCCGGGCCGAGCCCGCGCGCAAGCCGGCGAATCCGGCTCTGACGGAGACACGGGCCGAGCGCGTGCTCGACGATGAAACTCTCAGGGAGCATGCGCGCGGCGCGGAGAGCCAGGCCAGCGGGTCCGGCGGGCAGGCCAACACGGGCTGGCCGACCAGCGACTGGCCTCGCATCGAGCCCGACCCCCCGCGCGGCGGCCGGTCCCGCGGCAAGAGGGCCAAGCCCGAGCCGCCCGACTCCGGTTCCGACATTTCCAGCACCTGGTTCACCCCGTCGGGCGGAACCGGCGTGGAGACCCTGGCCCGGGTCGCCCGGGCCCTCCGGAACGAGGACGACCCCGACGAGGACGGCCAGCCGCCGGAGTAGCGGCCGCGCCGGGTGCGAAAAGGCCGGGCGGCCGGGTTCTCCCCCGGGCCGCCCGGCCTTCGCGCGTCAGGCTGCCGTGGCCGTGTCCTGGTCGACGGCGTCGGCGATGAGCTGGCGGACGGCGCGGGCAAGCGCCTCATCCAGCTCCGCCTCGTTCGGCCCGGTGCTCGCCTCCTGCATGCCCATATGCGTCATCCCCGCAAACGTCGTAATCCGGTACTTAGAAGTTACACGGATGTAGTTAGCGGAAACGCACCATACGGGCAGTATGGGTAACGCGGACGCGAACCTCGGTACCTACCGATGGCCTACTCCAGCCCCCGGCGCCGCTGGATGGACCGGTTCCACAGGCCGAAGAGGCCGTCGACGACCACCCCCAGGATCAGGATCACGAGCATGACCGCGATGGTGGACGGCATGTCCGCCTGCTGCTGGTCGCTGTCGAGCAGGATCCCGAGCGAGGGATGGTTCGGGATCAGCACGACCAGTTCGGCCGTCAGCAGGGAGTGCCAGGTGAACGCCCAGGCCTGCTTCAGGCCGGAGACGAACGTCGGCAGCGACGACGGCAGGTACACGTGCCAGTGCAGCCGCAGGCGAGCGAGCCCCATCAGCCGGCCCGCCTTGACCAGCAGCGGCGGCGTGTAGTCCACGCCCGCGATCAGGGCGTTCGCGATCGACGGCGCCGACGCCATCACCACCACGAAGCCGATCGTCGAGGTCGACGACCCGAACAAGATGATGGCGAACGGGATCCACGCGACCGACGGCATCGTCTGCAGGCCGGTCAGCATCGACCCGACGGCCTGCCGCAGCGCGCCGATCCGCGAGACCAGCGAGCCGACGACCACGCCGATCACGAGCGCGATGGCGAAGCCGCCGAGCGCCCGTCCCAGGGTGGTCTCGATCGCCTGCCACAGCTGGCCGCTCGACAGCTGAGTACCGAGATCGGACAGCGTGGTGCCCGGCGCCGGGAAGATGAGACTCTTCCAGCCCGCCAGGTAGAGGATCTCCCAGAGGGCCAGGAAGATGACGATCGCGGCCAGCTTCGGCCACGCCGCGTTCCAGACCCGGCCCGCGCGGGCGCCGGCGCCGCCCGGCGCGGCCTCGGCGGCCAGGTCGAGGGCGTCCAGGCCCGCGATGGTGTCATGTGCCATGGCGGCTCACCTCCTCCCGGAGCCGGTCGGTGATCGTCCCGGCCAGTTCGGCGACCGGGGCGGAGTCGATCCGCCGCGGCCGCTCGATCGGCACCTCGTACCGTTCCAGGACGGTGCCGGGGCGGCTGGACAGCAGGACCACCTGGTCCCCCAGGCGGACCGCCTCCCGGACGTTGTGGGTCACGAACACGACGGTCAGGTCCCGGCCGGCGGTGATGCGGTCCACCTCCTCGTGCAGGAGGTCGCGGGTCATCGCGTCCAGGGCGCCGAACGGCTCGTCCATCAGCAGCACGTCGGCGTCGGCGGCCAGGGCCCGGGCCAGGGCGACGCGCTGCCGCATGCCGCCGGACAGCTCATGGGGCCGTTTCTTCCCGAAGCCGCCGAGATGCACCGTCTCCAGGAGCCCGGCGGCCCGCTGCTTGCGCTCGGCCCGGCCGGTCCCGCGGGCCCGCAGCGCGAGCTCCACGTTGCCGGCCGCGGTGAGCCACGGGAACAGCCCGGCCTCCTGGAACATGAGCGCGACCCGGCCTCCCGCCGCGACTTCGCCCGCGGTGGGCCTCTCCAGCCCGGCGATCAGGGACAGCAGGGTGGACTTGCCGCAGCCGGACGCGCCGATCAGGCAGGTGACCTCGCCGGGCTCGGCCGACAAGGTCACCTGGTCGAGGGCACGGACCGAGGCGGCTCCGCGCCCGTAGGTCTTGGAGACGCCGGTCAGCGTGACCGCCGCCGGCGTCTCCTTCGTGGCCGTCGCGTCAGGCATTATGACGAGGCCACCTGCTTTTCGCCGGCCGCCCTGAGCCCGGAGTTGAGGGGGCCGAGGTCGAAGATGCCCTGCAGGCTGGCCTTCTGAAGCAGGCCGACGCCGGCCGCCTGGCTGGCGTCCGTGGTCAGCGACGCCGCGTCCGGGTCGTCGGTGAAGGTGATCTCCTTGAACGCCGGAGTCAGCACCTTCGGCTTCAGCGGCTTGCCGGTGTAGGCGGCCAGTTCGGAGTTCGCGACCTTCGCGGCCTGCGCCGGGTCCTTCTTGATGAAGTCGTTGGACTCGATCTGGGCCTTCAGCAGGTCGTTGACGATGGCCGGGTGCGCGCTCAGGAACGACTGGGTAACCATCAGGAGGGTCGTCACGCCGGGCTCCGACAGCAGTACCCTGCCGCCGGCCTGCTCCATCTCCACGTCGTAGGGGGACGGCTCGGACGCGCCGGCGATCTGGCCGGACTTGTACTCCAGCACCGCGGCCGAGTTCGGGGTGGTCGGCTTGACCGTCACGTCGCCGCCGCCGACGGCGGACGTGCTCAGCCCGCCCTGCTTGAGCCAGGCGCGGGCGGCGACGTCCTGGGTGTTGCCGAGCGACGGCGTCGCGATCGACTTGCCCTTGAACTGCCGGGCGCTGGTCACTCCCGGCTTGGCCACGATCGAGGCGCCGCCGGTGGCCGCGCCGGACACGATCTTGATGGCCTTGCCGCCGGACTTCTGCCAGGCGTTGATGGCCGGGTTCGGGCCGACGTAGGCGGCGTCGAGCTGCCCGGACAGGATCGCCGTGGTCTCCTGCGTGCCGCTGCTGTAGGTGGACGTCCTGAGCGTGCCCGCGGAGCCGAGCGCCTTGGCGAAGTAACCGTTCTTCACGCCGATCAGCGTCGGGGCGTGCGTGATGTTCGCCAGGTACCCGAGCCGGACCGCCACCGGTCCCGATCCGCCGCCGGAGGCGGAACCGGAACTGGCCGCGCCCGAGGAGCAGCCGGCGATGAGGAGCGCGCTGCCTACTGCCGCAGCGGCGCCAGCCAAGATCCGTCGCATATTAATCCCATTCTCGATCGGTTAAGTCGCTTTCGCGACACCATACACCCAACCGAGAAAGTAGGAAATGTCCCGGCAACAGCCGTTACCGCGATCACTGCGGCCTATAACACCAGGTCAGCAAGCTACTACAATGGGCCGGCCCGTCTAGCCGTTGTCCGAGGAGTCCGTGATGTCGACGCCGGCGTAGCCCTTGTGCTTCTCCAGGCACTCCTGCAGCCGCGAGATGTCGGCCGGGTCGGCCTTGTTGATCTGGAACGTGACCTGGTTCAGCGCCTGCGACAGCGGCACGTTCTTCGCCAGCGGCGCCGGGGAGACGTTCGGGAGCTTGCCGCACGCGTTCCGGACCTGCATCCGGACCGCGGTCGAGGCCCCGGACTGGAACGACACGACCGCCTGCTGCTGCCCGAGCGACTGGTCGAACTGCGAGCACCCCGCGATCCCCAGCAGGCTCAGGCCGGAGACGGCAATTACGACGGACGGTAGTACTCGCATGGGGTCAAGAATATGCGAACCGCGGCCCGGCTCAGGCGTACCCGAGCCGGCGAAGTTCCTCCCCCGCGATCTTCTCGACGTCGCTGACGTCGGACGCGGACAGCAGGTGCCGCCAGCTTCCCGCCTGGCTCTTGACCTCGCGGTGCTTACGGGTCACCGGGGCCGCCACGGTGGCGCCGGTGAATTCCGACAGGGCGGCGGCCGCGCCGCGCGGGTCGAAGATCATGTCCTCGTACCGCAGGGTCTTGAGCTGGTCCGCGTTCAGCTGGGCCCGGAGACGGGCGGCGAGGCGAATGGCCCCGCGCCAGCGGAGGGCGCACTTGGCGGCGGTGGACAGGCCGGTCCAGGTGAACCGGTCGGTCTCGTCCTCGATTCCGTAGAACGGGTTGGGAAACTCGTCGTCGATGTTGGCGACGCCGGGCCGGAACCAGTACATCGACAGCGGGTCGCCGAGCATCGAGGCCACGGTGTCGCGGCCGTCCCGGACCACCTGCACGATCTGCGCGTCCGGGAACGCGTCGATCAGCGTCTCGGCGCAGTAGGCCAGGTCCGGGCTGGCGTCACCGAACCGGGCCAGGCCCCGCTCCTCGGCGCACGGCCCGACCTCGGCGTCGCGCAGGCCGGCGGCGGCGCGGCACTGCGGCGTGCACTGCAGGCAGCTGGTCGGGGTGATCTGCCAGCCCTGGGCGAGGGTGTCCCGGACCACGGAGGAGACGGCTTCTCCGCGGGCGGCGTAGGCGGACGGCTTGCGAGCAAACGCGTAGACGGCCTCCAGTACGTTGCGCTGCCCGGCGGTGACGTGAAAACCCGGCGAGATCTTGAGCGCCCGCCCGACGGCTTCCGCACCGGAGTGCGGTGCGCCGATCACGAAGACCGGCTGGGTCACCTTGCGGGAGTTAACGATAAGAATGTGGCGCGAGGGCATATGCAGGTGTCGGTCCTTCTGAAGTTTCCCCCGATACGGTACCGTTCCTCACCGCTCGCCACTGACCGATATCGAATAATCGCCCCGGCGGGCGGTCCCGCTCATGTCGGGGCGGTGTCCTCCTGGGCGGCGAACTGCGTGCGGTACAGCTCGGCGTACAGGCCCCCCGCGGCCAGAAGCTCGGTATGGGTGCCGGATTCGGCGACCCGGCCGCCGTCGATGACCAGGATCCGGGCGGCCTCCCGGACGGTCGACAGGCGGTGCGCGATCACCAGCGACGTACGCCCGGCCAGCGCCGTGCGCAGAGCCTCCTGGACCGCCGCCTCGGACTCGGAGTCCAGGTGCGCCGTGGCCTCGTCCAGCACCACGACCGACGGCGCCTTCAGGAGCAGCCGGGCCAGCGCCACTCGCTGCTTCTCGCCGCCGGACAGCCGGTAGCCGCGGTCGCCGACGACCGTGTCCAGGCCGTCGGGCAGCGAGGAGATCAGGTCCCAGACCTGGGCCGCCCGGCAGGCCCCGGCGATCTCGGTCTCGGTGGCGGACGGCCGGGCGTAGGCCAGGTTCGCCCGGATCGTGTCATGGAACAGGTGCGAGTCCTGGGTGACGACGCCGACCACGTCCCGCAGCGAGTCCAGCGTGACGTCGCGCAGGTCATAACCGTCGATGCGGACCGCGCCGTCGTTGGGGTCGTACATCCGGGAGACCAGGTGGGTGATGGTGGTCTTGCCCGCGCCGGACGGCCCGACCAGGGCGGTCAGCTGGCCCGGCGGCGCGGTGAACGAGAGGTCGCGCAGTACCCCGGCCGCGGTCCCGGACCGCTCGGGGGTCTTCAGCGCGATCGACTCCAGCGAGGCGAGGGACACCTCGGCCGCCGTCGGGTAGCGGAAGGAGACGTGGTCGAGGCTGATCTCCGGGGCGGCGGCGCCGTCGGCCCCGTTCCCGGCGGTCACGGACCGGCGGGGCAGTTCCACCGCGCCCGGCTTCTCCGTGATGAGCGGCTCAAGGTCGAGTACCTCGAAGACCCGGTCGAAGCTGACCAGCGCGGTCATCACCTGCACCTGCACGTTGGACAGCGCCGCGATCGGCCCGTACAGGCGGGTCAGCAGCTGGGTGAGGGCGACCAGGGAGCCGATCTGGAAGACGCCGTTGATGACCATGCTCCCGCCGACGCCGTAGACCAGGGCGGTGAGAACCGAGGCCAGCAGGGTCATGGCCACCATGAACACCTGGCCGTACATGGCGGTGCTGACGCCGATGTCGCGGACCTTCCCGGCCTTCGTCCCGAAGGTCTCGGCTTCCTCGCGGGGGCGGCCGAACAGCTTCACCAGCATCGCGCCGGCCACGTTGAAGCGCTCGTTCATCATCGAGCCCATCTCGGCGTTGAGCTGCATTCCCTCGCGGGTAAGCCGCTGCATCCGGCGCCCGATCAGGCGGGCCGGGAAGATGAACAGCGGGATGAGCACCAGGCCGATGACGGTGACCAGCCAGGACAGGTAGAACAGGGCCCCGAGGATCAGGATCAGCGACAGGGCGTTGGACAGCACGCTGGACAGGGTGCCGACGATCGCCTGCTGCGCGCCGAGCACGTCGGCGTCCAGCCTCGCCACCAGCGACCCGGTCTGAGCCCGGGTGAAGAAGGCGAGCGGCTGCCGCTGCACGTGGCCGAAGACCTGGACCCGCAGGTCGTAAATGAGGCCCTCCCCGATCCGGGCGGAGAACCAGCGGTTGAGAAAGCCGAGGCCCGCGTCGAGCACCGCGACCGCGGCGACGATGACCGCGACCACGACGACCACGGTGGCGCGGCGGGGAATGATGCCCTGATCGATGATCTCCCGCAGCAGCAGCGGATTCACCACCGCGATCGCCGCGTCCAGCGCCGTCCCGATCAGGAACATGACCAGGTGAAGCCGGTAGGGCCGGGCGTAGGACGCGATCCGGCGGACCGTCCCGGGCTTGAGCTTCTGCTTGGTGACGGACGGGTCCATGCGGAACCCGCGCATCGCTCTCATCGCAGGCGGGTGCACGCCCCTCAACCTACCCGGGCCCGCGGCCACCGCCGCGGGCCCGGGTGGCGGGCGCCGCCGTTACTGGCTGGCGACAGCCTTCTGCGTGGCCCCGCCGCGGCCGCGGAGCTTGACCCCGGTCTCGGTGAGCAGACGGTGAATGAACCCGTACGACCGCCCGGTCGCGGCGGCGAGCGAGCGAATGGACTCCCCCGAGTCGTACCTGCTCTTCAGGTCGGTCGCCAGCTTGCTTCGGTCGTTGCCCGTCACCCTGGTGCCTTTCCTCAGACTGTCGCCCACGTGTACCTCCCGTAAGGTTAAGCACTCATTGCGTAACTTCCCCTATCGCAATGATCACCTATCGGAGCGTGGTTGGCCACCCACATGGCGCAATTAGTGCCAGGGAAAATGGTGCCGTTTTCAATGACCCCAAGGGCGAGGCGACGAATGGACAGCTGACCGCGATGAATGGTCAGGCGAGCGCGACGAGCTCCGCGAAATCGTCGCTCCAGGTATCCTCGGTTCCCTCCGGAAGCACGATAACCCGTTCCGGCGAGAGCGCGTCCACGGCGCCTTCATCGTGCGTCACCAGCACAATGGCGCCTTCATAGGCGCGCAGCGCGGCCAGGATTTCCTCCCGGCTGGCCGGGTCCAGGTTGTTCGTCGGCTCGTCGAGCAGCAGGACGTTGGCCCCGGACACTACCAGGAGGGCCAGTGCCAGCCGCGTCTTCTCGCCGCCGGAAAGGACGCCTACCGGCTTATCGACGTCATCCCCGGAGAACAGGAACGAGCCGAGGACTTTGCGCTGCTCGGTCTCGTTGAGCTCGGGGGAGGCGGTGCGCATGTTCTCGATAATGGTCCGCGCGGTATCGAGCGTCTCGTGCTCCTGGGCGTAATAGCCGATCCGCAGGCCATGGCCGGGCACGACCTTTCCGGTGTCCGGGGTTTCCACGCCCGCCAGCAGTCGCAGCAGCGTCGTCTTGCCCGCGCCGTTGAGGCCGAGGATGACCACCCGGCTGCCCCGGTCCACCGCCATAGTGACATCGGTGAATACTTCAAGGGAGCCGTAAGATTTCGACAATCCTTCGGAGGTGAGGGGCGTTTTCCCGCACGCCGCCGGAATGGGAAAACGAAGTTTTGCCACACGGTCGCCCTGGCGCTCGCTCTCAAGGCCGTCGAGCAGCCGCTCGGCCCGGCGCTGCATGTTCTGCGCGGCCTTGGCCTTGGTCGCCTTGGCCCGCATCTTGTCGGCCTGGGCCGACAGCGCGGTCGCCTGACGCTCGGCGTTGGCCCGTTCCCGCTTGCGGCGACGCTCGTCGGCGTCGCGCTGCTTCTGGTAGGCCTTCCAGCCGACGTTGTAGATGTCGATGACGGACCGGTTGGCGTCGAGGTAGAAGACCTTGTTGACGACCTGCTCGACCAGTTCCACGTCGTGGGAGATCACCATGAGCCCGCCGCGGTAGGTCTTCAGGTGATCGCGCAGCCAGATGATGGAGTCCGCGTCCAGGTGGTTCGTGGGCTCGTCGAGCAGCAGGGTCTGGGAGTCGCCGAACAGGATCCGGGCCAGTTCGATCCGGCGGCGCTGGCCGCCCGACAGCGTCGCCAGGGGCTGGTGCAGCACCCGGTCGGGCAGGCCGAGGCTGGCCGCGAGCGAGGCGGCCTGGGACTCAGCGGCGTACCCGCCGAGCACCGTGAGCCGGTCGCTCAGGTTGCCGTACCGCTTGATCGCCCTCTCCGCGACCGCGGGATCGGAGTCGCTCATCTGCGACTCGACCTTGCGCATCTGGTTGCGGACCTCGTCCAGGCCGCGGGCGGACAGCACCCGGTCCAGGGCGAGCGTCTCCAGGTCCCCGGTCCGCGGGTCCTGCGGCAGGTAGCCGACGCTCCCGGTCCTCCGCACGGTTCCCTCGGCGGGAATGCCGTTGCCGGACAGCACCTTCATCAGGGTGGTCTTGCCCGCGCCGTTCCGCCCCACCAGGCCGATCCGGTCGCCCGCGGCGACCTGGAACGACGCTTCGGCCAGCAGCAGCCGGGCACCAGCGCGCAGCTCAATGCCACTGGCAACGATCATGAAAACACCACTCCAGCGATATGACGGATCGGTCGGCTCATCGGGGTCCGGGGTCGCCCTCCGGGGGGCCCAGCGCGTGCGCCAGCCCCCGGCGCCGCGCACGCCCGTCATACGGTCAGTCTGGCAGCATGGCGCCAGGATACCGGATCGGGACGACGGCCCTTTCAGCGAAAACCCAGGGCTACAACACCGGACGGGTCCCGGGTGTTCCGGGAGGCAGCATACGTAGGTAGCGCAACTCGTGATTCCCAGAACGACGAACAGCAACTCCCGATCGCGCCGCCCGGGCCCGGCGGGGCCTCTTTTCCCTGGTCAGGGATGGCCTCCGAGCGGAATCCGGCGCCGTCGGCACCTCAGGGCCCCTCAGGGCATCTTCTGCGGGTTCTTGCGCTGTTCTTAGCTACATACAGCAGCTTAATGTTTACTATCGGTATCAGCGATTTCACTGACTAGGCACGCCACGACCGGGCGCCCCCGCCCGGGAGGGGCATGCGGCACTGAGGCCCGGTAACCACTGGAGCTCACTATCGTTCACGAGGAAACCCGATGAACAGCGCAAACTTCGCGGCCGGGCCGGACGAAGGCCCGCGCCCGCCTGACGCCCAGCCGTCCGCCCCGCCCCGGGCTGACGGCGTGCCCCCGCAGCGTGCCGGCGACGCTCCCCCGCGGCCCGACGCGGCGGCGCCGTCGGACTTCATCCCGGTTCAGGCCCTGGCCCAGGGCGGCACGCTCGTGCGCCCGGGCGCCCTCGTCTGGGGCAGCGCTCCCGGCGGCCCCGGCGCGGCGCCCGACGCCGCCGCGGAGGCGGCCGACGGCGAGACGCTGGAGAAGGTACTCGTCTCCCTGGCCGGAAACGACGGGTATACCTGCGACCTGCTCTTCCACGAACTGGCCCGCGCCCGCGTCTGGATCCCGCTGCCGGACCGGCGACGGCCCTTCACCGACGGCTCCGCCGTGGACCTGCCGGTGGTCACCTACCTGGGCGCGGACTTCGTCCCGTGCTTCACCTCCCCCGGCCGGCTCGCCCGGTACGCGGGCAAGCGGTCCCGGCGGCCCGCGGACACGAGGCGGATCCCGCACATCGTCGTCCCGGCGGCGGCGCTCGCCCGGCTGCTCCCCCCGGGCCTGGGCATGGCCCTCAATCCGGGCGCGGAGGCGAGCGTCCCCCTCTATCCCCCGGCGGTAGCCTGCCTGGCCGGGAAAAGGCCGGACGACGGCGCCGGGGAGGGGGACGGCGGCATCCGGGTGGGGCATCCCCCGGCCGAGCCGGCCGCGCTCCTGCGGGAGGTGGCCCGGGAACTGGAGCGACTGCCCGGCGTCCGCGACGCGTCACGGGCCTGGCTGACGGTGACCGGAGCGGGCGAGGGCCTGATCGTGTCCGTCTCGCTGGACGACCCGTCCAGCGCCGACGCCCGCGACGCCGCCGTCCGGGCGGTCGAGCACGCGGCGGCGTCGCTGCCGGGGCCGCTGCCTCATCCGCTCGATGTCACGTTCCCCGGAGAGGACGCTCCGGATCTCATCGACGAGTGGGTCGCCGCCCACGCCGCCCCGTTCTACACGCGCGGCGGCGCCTGACAGCAGCGATGCCCGGAGCGCCGTGGCGCTCCGGGCATCGTGAAGGGCTGGGATCAGCCGCGCTCGCCGGTTCAGCCGCCGATGCTGGCGTTCTGGTTGTCGGTGAAGGCGTTACCCTGCTTCGCCGCGTCCGAGTGGAACGAGCCCAGGTCACTGTTGGCGCTGGTCACCTGGGACGGGTCCACGCTCCCGTGCTTGGCCCCGCTGACGAGGTTCTTGATCGAGGACGTGAACTTCGTGATCGGGCCGATGGTGGCCTTGCACAGCAGCGGGTCCGACTCGGCGTTCTTCTTGACCGCGTTCAACCGGTTAAGCGTGAACGCTCCCGCCGCGGCGGCCTTGATGAAGGACTTGATCCGGCCGTGGGCCCCCTTCTTGAACTTCCCCTCCTTGGCCGGGGTGTAGATCCAGTGCTTGAACGCTCCCCCGGCCAGGGCCGCGTCCGTGACGAACAGAGTCTTGGCGAATTTCTTGGTCTCCTTGGTCGGGCACGTGGCCGACGAGCTCACCGGCGCGCCGGCGGCCGAGCCCCCCGAGGCCGACGTGTCGCTGGCGTTCTTGTGCGAGCCGCAGGCCGTCACAAACGCCAGCAGCATGATGGAGACGACAATCGCCGCCTTACGGAACATTCAGCTACCCCCTGATAGCGTCAGAGTCCGACGAATTCGTGAACACCATACACGTAACAGGTCCAGCGTGGGGGATATGACACCCAAACACGCCGCATGCACACCATTCATTGGCAATTGAAAAATTAGTCGCTTTTGCCCGTTTAGGTGGGTTAAGACCCGGTAAATTCCCTGCTCATTGAAGCCCGCCGTCCCGGTACCCGCTCTCCGCGCGTCACCCGTATACCTCAATTGCCGAACTTTGGATAAATGCCGGTCAATAATTGAAAATAAGCGGCAATTACCATGAAATGCCCGTCCCAGTCGCGGGCGGAAACGTAGCCGATGCGCCATTGGCGACTGCGCCAACGTGGCCGAAGCGCCATCGCCTCCCATAGAGGGGAAGCGGTGTGACATCGAGTCCGCGCGGGCGGGCGCGCGGACGGGCGGGCAGGCGCGCGGGCAGGCGGGCGGGCGGGCGGGAACGCGAAAGGCGCGCCGGGCCGCCCCTCGGAAGGGCCGTCGGCGCGCCTCGCGGCAACGATCTGATCAGATATTGAAACCGAGGGCGCGAAGCTGCTCGCGGCCGTCCTCGGTGATGTTCTCCGGGCCCCACGGGGGCATCCAGACCCAGTTGATCTTGCAGTCGTTGACCAGGCCCTCCAGGGCGGCGCCGGCCTGCTCCTCGATCACGTCGGTGAGCGGGCAGGCGGCGCTGGTCAGGGTCATGTCGAGCGTCGCGACCTTGGCGTCGTCGATGTTCACCCCGTAGACGAGCCCGAGGTCAACGACGTTGACCCCGAGTTCGGGGTCGACCACGTCGCGGAGCGCCTCCAGAACGTCTTCCTGCTCCTGGGTGAGCTCCGGCGGGGCCGGGGTCTCGGTCGTGTTTTCCGTCATTCGGTGCCTCCTTCGGCGAGTGCCTGAGTGGTCGCGTCCTTCCACGCCATCCAGCCCAGCAGCGCGCACTTGATCCGGGCGGGGTACTTCGAGACTCCGGCGAACGCGACCGCGTCCTCCAGGACGTCCTCGTCCGGCTCGGCCTCGCCCTTGGACTGCATCAGCTCGAGGAAGGCGTCGCCGACCTTCATCGCCTCGCCGACCGGCTTGCCGATGACGAGGTCGGTCATGACCGAGGTGCTGGCCTGGCTGATCGAACAGCCAAGAGAGTCATACGAGATGTCCTCCACGACCTGCTCGCCGTCGGCGCCTTCCTTCAGAGCGACCCGGAGCGTCACCTCGTCACCGCATGTCGGGTTGACGTGATGCACCTCGGCGGCGAACGGATCCCGCAGTCCCTTGTGGTGCGGGTTCCGGTAGTGGTCCAGGATGATCTCCTGGTACATGGATTCGAGCTGCATAACCTCTCCGGGGGTGCCAGGGGACTCATCCCCCTGGGTTCATACCTTGAAGAACTTCTGGGCGTACCGGATTCCTTCCCCCAGGACGTCCACTTCTTCGAGCGTGTTGTAGAGGTAGAAGGTGGCCCGGTTGGAGGCCTGGACCCCGAGCGCGCGGTGCAGCGGCCAGGCGCAGTGGTGGCCGACGCGGATCGCGATGCCCTGGTCGTCGAGGACCTGGCTGAGGTCGTGCGGGTGGATGCCGTCGACCTCGAAGGCCACGGCCGCGCCGCGGTTCTCCGTCGTGCCGGGTCCGAGGATCCGCACGCCCTTGATGCCGGTCAGGACCTCCAGCGCCCGGGCCGTCAGGACTTCCTCGTGGGCGGCGACATTGTCCATGCCGAGCCCGTCCAGGTAGTCGATGGCGGCGGCCAGGCCGGCGGCCTGCGGGGCCGGCGGGACGCCGGTCTCGAACCGCATGGGCGGCGCCTGGAAGGTGGAGCCCTCCATCCGGACGATCTCGATCATGTCCCCGCCGGACAGGAACGGCGGCAGGGCGTCGAGCTTGTCGTACTTCCCGTACAGCGCGCCCAGGCCCAGCGGGCCCAGCATCTTATGGCCGGAGAACACCATGAAGTCGACGTCGAGGGCCTTCACGTCCACCTTGTGGTGCGGCACCAGCTGGGCGCCGTCGGCCAGGACCAGCGCGCCCGCCTCGTGGGCGGCGCGGGTGATCTCGGCCAGCGGCGTGATCACGCCGGTGACGTTGGACTGCCCGGTGACGGCGACGATCTTGGTCCGCTCGGTGATGAGCGAGGGGTCGAAGTCCAGGCGGCCCTCGGGGGTGGCCTTGAACCACTTCAGCGTCGCGCCGGTCCGCTGGGCCAGCTGCTGCCAGGGCACCAGGTTGGCGTGGTGCTCAAGCTCGCTGATGAGGATCTCGTCCCCGGCCTTGACCGAGCCGGTGAGGGCGTAGGCGACCAGGTTCACCGACTCGGTCGCGGCCTTGGTCCACACCAGCTCGTTCTCGTCCGCGCCGATGAACGCCGCGACCTTGGCCCGGGCACCCTCGTAGATCTCGGTGCCCTCCTCCGACAGGAGGTGGGACCCGCGGTGGGCGGCGCCGTTGTGGCGCTCGTAGAACTCCCGCTCGGCGTCGAGGACAGCCGTCGGCTTCTGCGACGTGGCGCCGGAGTCCAGGTAGACCAGCGGCTTGTCGTTGCGGACGGTCCGCGACAGCAGCGGGAAGTCCTTGCGGATCGTCTCGACGTCCAGGGGAGACGTCACGGCGCTCACGACACGGTCCCCGCGGCCGCGGTGAACTTCTCGTAGCCCTCGGCCTCCAGGGTCTTGGCCAGCTCGGGGCCGCCCTCTTCCACGATCCGGCCGTTCACGAACACGTGGACGTAGTCGGGCTGCACGTACTGCAGGATCCGGTTGTAGTGGGTGATCAGCAGCACGCCGTGGCCGGGCCTGGACCGGAACCGGTTGATGCCGTCGGAGACGACCTTCAGCGCGTCGACGTCCAGGCCGGAGTCGGTCTCGTCCAGGACGGCGATCTTCGGGTCGAGCATCTCGAGCTGGAGGATCTCGTGGCGCTTCTTCTCGCCGCCGGAGAAGCCCTCGTTGAGGGAGCGCTCGGCGAACTTGCTGTCGATGGACAGGTCGCCCATGGCGCCCCGCATCTCCTTCATGAAGTGCCGCAGCTTCGGCGCCTCGCCGCGGACGGCGGTCACCGAGGTGCGCAGGAAGTTCGACACCGACACGCCGGGGACCTCGACCGGGTACTGCATGGCCAGGAACAGGCCGGCCCGGGCCCTTGCGTCCACCGACATGGACAGCACGTCCTCGCCGTCCAGCGTCATGGTGCCGGAGGTCACCTCGTACTTGGGGTGGCCGGCGATCGCGTAGCTGAGCGTGGACTTGCCGGAACCGTTGGGGCCCATGATCGCGTGGGTCTCGCCGTCGGCGACCGTCAGGTTCACGCCGCGCAGGATCTCGCGCAGCGATCCGTCCGCCTCTTTGACGGACACGTGCAGGTCACGGATCTCAAGGGTGGACACTATGACTCCTCTATCGCAACGAGGACGTCGTCGCCCTCGATCTTCACTGGGTACACGGGCACCGGCTCGGTGGCGGGCAGGCCCGTCGGCTTGCCGGTCCGCAGGTCGAAGCAGGAGCCGTGCAGCCAGCACTCGACGGTGCAGCCCTCGACCTCTCCCTCGGACAGCGGAACCTCCGCGTGCGAGCACACGTCGCGGATCGCGTAGATCTCGCCGTCGGCCCGCACGATCGCCACCGGCTCGCCGTCGAGCTCGACGGCGAGGGCCTCGCCCTCGGCCACGTCGGCCACGGCGCAGGCGCGGACAAAAGCGGACTGCGTCACTTCAGGCTCCCGGCCAGCTCGGCCTCGATCTTCTCGGTCACCCGCTCCTCGACCTCGGGGACGCCGATCTTGCCGATCAGCTCGCCGAAGAACCCGCGGATGACCAGGCGCCGGGCCTCCTCCTCGGGGATGCCGCGGGCCTGCAGGTAGAAGATGTGCTCGTCGTCGAGGCGGCCGTTGGCGCTGGCGTGCCCGGCGCCGGCGACCTCGCCGGTGAGGATCTCCAGGTTCGGCACCGAGTCGGCGCGGGCGCCGTCGGTGAGGACCAGGTTCCGGTTGAACTCGTAGGTGTCGGTGCCCTCGGCCTCGGCCCCGATGAGGACGTCGCCGATCCATACGGTGTGGGCGTCGTCGCCGGACAGGGCGCCCTTGTAGATGACGCGGCTGCGGCACTTCGGCGGCTCGTGGTCGACGAACAGCCGGTGCTCCAGGTGCTGGCCCGCGTCGGCGAAGCACAGGCCGTAGAGCTCGGCGTCGCCGCCGGGACCTTCGTAGCGGACCGACGGGGAGACCCGGACCACGGACCCGCCGAGGGTGATCTGGAAGTGCTTCAGCTTCGCGTCCCGGCCCAGGGTGGCCTGGTGGTGGGAGACGTGCACCGCGTCACCGGCCCACTCGGCCACCGACACGACCGTCAGGTCGCCGCCGTCGGCCACGCGGATCTCCACGTTGTCGGCGTAGGTGGCGCTGCCGTGGAAGTCCAGGACCACGACGGCCCGCCCGAACGGCTGCACGTCGATGACCAGGTGCCCGGCCGCGGCCTCGCCGGTCCCGGAGCCGGTGACCCGGACGACGGTCGGGCGGGAGGCGACTGCCTCCTTGGGCACCGTCAGGACCCGCGCCGTGCCGGCGGCGGCGTAGGCGCGGGCGCTGACGCGGTCCTCGGGGAGGAAGCCGGAGACGCCGTCGGCGGAAGCGACGGCCCGTTCGGAATATTCGATCTCCGGGGCCGCGTCGATGTCCACCTTGACGCCGGACTCGCCCAGCTCCGTGTCCTTGTGCAGGCCCCGCAGGCGGCGCAGCGGGGTGAACCGCCACTCCTCCTCGCGGCCGGACGGCACGTCGAACTCGGTCCGGCGTGCGTGCAGGCTTGACACTGGCGCGGTCTCGACCGCGCCGGAAAGGGACGACATCAGCCGACCGCTCCTTCCATCTGCAGCTCGATCAGGCGGTTGAGCTCGAGCGCGTACTCCATGGGGAGCTCGCGCGCGATCGGCTCGACGAAGCCCCGCACGATCATCGCCATCGCCTCGTCCTCGGTAAGGCCGCGGCTCATCAGGTAGAACAGCTGGTCCTCGGAGATCTTCGAGACGGTGGCCTCGTGGCCCATCTCGACGTCGTCCTCGCGGATGTCGTTGTACGGGTAGGTGTCGCTGCGGCTGACCGTGTCCACGAGCAGCGCGTCGCACTTGACCGTGGACTTGGAGTGCGCGGCGCCTTCCTGCACGTTGATCAGGCCGCGGTAGGACGTCCGGCCACCGCCGCGGGCGACGGACTTGGACACGATCGTGGAGCTGGTGTTGGGCGCG
>Ga0131853_10002297_pt1 | contig 34280 bp, 18 predicted proteins | sample TergutLab28metaG_FD_92764 | JGI IMG/M metagenome (GOLD analysis project Ga0131853, IMG submission 92764) | Labiotermes labralis P1 segment gut microbial communities from Petit-Saut dam, French Guiana - Lab288 P1 (version 2) (version 2) | ecosystem: Host-associated > Arthropoda: Insects >... | reverse complement strand
GTCCGTATCGGTGTCCGTATCGGTGTCCGTATCGGTGTCCGTATCGGTGTCCGTATCGGTGTCCGTATCGGTGTCCGTATCGGTGTCCGTATCGGTGTCCGTATCGGTGTCCGTATCGGTGTCTGTGTCAGTATCCGTATCGGTGTCTGTATCGGTGTCCGTATCGGTATCTGTGTCAGTGTCATCAGGGAAAAGCGGCAAACTCACTGAGAACATATCATAGTTCCCATGCATATTATCGAAAGAGAAGGAGACCTCTACATAACCCTGAGCGAACGGATGGAACTGTACTGTAGGAAATGATATGTTAGTAAGTCCAGCTGCTGTAAGGCGTGCAATATCCCATTCCGTAATTTCTTCGTCTATAATTTGCCAATTTCCCGCTGTAAACAACAGTGTCACTACTACATTAGCAGCAAAGACAAGTTCATAGTTGCCCCTATCCACATATATGCGCCCAAAGTCAACCACCGCTTCATCGCCTTCTTGCGGGGGAATTGAGTTTGAGAACAAGTCGAAGACATATCTATTATTGACTGTCTCGATAATTTGCGACGGTGGTATATTGGGGCTGTTGGCAGCTTGATTCACGGTCGCGCCGACTGCCGGAACAATCAGCCTGTTCGCCATCACCACACCAAGCACACCTGCTACAAGGGTCTTTTTAAGCGCTTTTTTGTTAAATTCTCTTTTTGGCATAACCAAACCTCTCTTAAATACATTTTTTTGAAGTAATGGTTCTTCAATTTCAGCCGCTTTTCACTTTAGACCGCGGCTCGTCAAAAGCAACCGAAATCAATACGCACCACATCCTTTCTTTCATTTTCACGTGTTTTTCTCTGCTTTCTCGTCTTTGCTAGAATTTAGATTATTACCTTTCCTAGCGATATATACTGATCACTTGCAGTAATCAAAATATACTTTTTCATCCAGGCAAGGGCAGGTTTATTCAGCCCTTACCTGGTGTTTAAGCGCTAATTCACGCGGCTAAACATTAGTCTGATGGTGGAACAAACTCGGCATTATGAAAAACCACGTCAATGGTTTGACCAAAAACAGTTATTGATAAGTCGATGAAGTCCCACATAGCATTTTTATTTACGTTAATCATCTGGAAGTAGCCTGGTCTATTCCACGCTCCGGTTGCAGTTATAAGATGCATGGCGCAACCGCCGCCATCCCGAATTGTTGCAGTTATGCTATCCACAAAAACTTCTGGTACGTGGGTGCCCATCCCTGCGATATATATCCACATACGTGCAACGCCTGTATCAGCTAAATTCTGATTATGTCTGGAAAAAGTACCCTCAGGACCGTTGTTGAAAACGGTTATGGAGAAAAATCTACTGTTAACCAAAACCACTGTGTGCTCTTCACCACATACTTCTATCGTTAGATAAATACGTTGCCAAGGAGCATTTTTGTTCACATCAATACTGGCGAAATAATCCAACCAACCTTCGCCATCAACCCACATTCTGTTCACAGTTACAAATTCCATGGCACATGCACCAGTTGCGGTTCCAACCGTTGCACTTACAGTAGCCGGATATGGTAGCGCAGTGCTGATTCCGTCAAACTGTGTCCACAAACGAATTCTGCCAGCGGCTGCCAAGCTTGCATTAGCTGTGGATGTAGAGCCACCCGGTCCGTTGTTGAAGATATTCAAGCTAAATTCTAAGCAATAACTGCAATCCTGACACTCGCCGCAATCATCACATGGGTTATTACATGCGCAGAAACCGGTTTCGTTATGCAGTACAACCGTAACAGTTTGCCCAAACACGGTTATCGTAAAGTCGATAAACACCCATGGAGCATTTTTATTTGCGTCAATGATTGTTACTGTATTGCCTGTTATCGGGCGGAGCAGAATCAGATGCATTGCACATTCACCAGTTTCCCGGTTTATTGCGGTCATGGTGTTCGCTGCTGGGCGCGGTATTGGTGCAAGAACACCGTTTAGCTGTGTCCACATACGGATAGTACCCGCAGCGGCTAAAGATGCATTAGGTCTGGATGTGCAGCCCAATGGACCATTGTTGAAGATATCGAGTGAGAAAAGTCTGTTGTTTACCAACACTGCCGTGTGCGATACTGTATCACATACAACTATTGTAAGTTCAATGCTCTGCCACGGAGCGTTTTTGTTTACGTCAATATTTACGAAGTAATCAAGCCAACCCTCGACATCGCACCACTGTCGGTTCATTGTTACAAGGCTATCCAAAACACAGTTTCCGTCTTGGTCAACAGCAGTTATATCACGCCATGGCAGTGGCATGTTACCCGGGAGACCGCCTATCGGACCAAATCCGGGCCAAAGACGGATTGTGCCTGCATTTGCTAACTGTTCATTGGGTCTGGATGGCGATGCACCCGGACCATAACCGTTGTTGAAGATGTCAAAATTGAAGTCTAAACAATCGCTGCAAATGGAACATTCACCGCAATCCGGGCAATGGTCACATGCACAGAGGTTTGCATTAAACAATATTGCCTCATATTCTTCTTTGCATACAGTGATTGTTAGGATAATGTATTCCCAAGGGGCGTTTTTATCCACATCTATCATGTTAAAGAAGCCTTGGTTGTTCCATATCTGGTTGACTTGTACAAGATGCAGAGCACATTCACCGTCTTGATCAACAGCCGTGATAGTTGCTACTAAATGCATAGGCATAATAGTGTTGTTGCCAGGTGCTATTGGACCAAAACCGGGCCACAGACGAATTCTGCCTGCCGTTGCGTGACCTTCATGAGGTCTTGATGGGTAGGCACCGGGTCCTTCACCGTTATTGTACGCATCCCAACGGAAGCCTAAACAATCGCTGCAAATGGAGCATTCACCGCAATCCGGACATGGGTTGCAAATGAACTTACATATCGGACAGCCGCATTCAAGGCATGGCGGCCATAGGCAATCCGGACAACTGCATGCAAAGTCACAATCGCAAGGGTTAAAGTTATTTCTAAGGCGTACCCACTCGGTTCCGCCACAAATTGTTTCTACATATACATGCATATATCTCCATGAATATGCGTTGTGTTCGGGAGTGCGATCAGCAGACCGGGCACCAAAGTAAACAGTAAAGTGATTATTTGTGTATCCGTGGAGAAGACCAAGTTCTTTAGCACATCTGCCACCTCGTGTTTCTAAACGTGCATAGATCACACGCTCAAAAATAGGCGTGGGTCCATATCCATAATGTGGCGACGGATGATTTGCAAGCCATTGATGACGATAAGTCCAGACACGGATTGCTCCCATATCGTATAGGCTCTGATTGAATGCCGGGTTGCTAGGACCGCCTTGTCCATTGTATTTTCTCCAAATGAAAGGCAGACACTTGCTGCACTCTTGGCATTCGTCACAGCCCGGGCAAAAGTCGCACACGCAGTCTAGTTCAAATATCGCAGTAAACTCCATTGGACCGGTCGGGTAAATTGCCGAATCCGGAAGAGGTGTTGATGGCTGCCATCCAACAAAACTCCATCCCGGTAATGGTTCTGTAATAGGGATGATTCCGACCGGGAATACATGCACATGTTGTATTGAGGTGCCATCACGTATTTGCTCTACTCTTGAAGTTGCAGCACCGCCTTCTCCCACTGTAAGTGTCACAGGATGCCAAAGAAGGTTAAAGCGTGCGGTAAAGGTAACGGGTCCCTCAACAATATGTCCTACAGGATTATATGGAACCCAGCTAGGATATGCCCCTTTGTACCAACCTGCAAAATAGAAGCCGGTTCTTGCTGTGTAGTTTGGAACATGCGCGGCAAGGATTGGCTGACCAAGTTCTATATCGACTGTCGTTGTGGTGGTTGCATAGACACCCGTAGCACCGGTTTGTCTGACGAATGTTATAGCAACTTCGCAGTTACATTCGATATAGAGCGGATTATGACCATCAACAACGAACTCAACTCTATGCTGTACTAAACAGCAGTAGTCAAATGTCACAGCCCCACTTCTGTAATTTGGATGATCTATGATTAGCCAGATTATATCGCCTTCTTGCGCAGCATTTACGATCCAGCCGTTAGACTGCATCCGAACATTAGAGACTCCCTGCGGAACTGTTATATACGCAAAGTATGCAGAGAGATCAACATATAGATACTCATAACCATCGCTGTAGCCCGCAGATGTCATTCTTGAAAGCGGGAAGAATCCCGTTCTCGTCAAGCGAACTTCATATCCGTTGACTCTGTTGTTAATCACGGTAAAGTCGTTATATGCCGGATTAACGTTTGCTGAAACGCCATTGTATACCCAGTTGCTGCCGAAACCACCACCCACAACTCCGAGTGTGTTGCCGATAACCGGCACACCCCTGGTATAGAGTTGTATTATTGGTACATTAATTTCGTAAATTCCATTCACTGATACATTGCGACTGTAAACTAATCCGTCTCTGACTATTCTGACGACAGTTGCCCCGGTGGCATCAAGCACAGCATAGTCATCATATGGACCATCAGCAAGGGTATTCCATGTAGTTGTCCAATATTGTACGATCATATTTTGCAGCCCTGGGAAATTAAGGGTTATACGACCTGCAAGGGCACAATCACAATCTCCGCAAGTTAGGCAATCATCGCAATCATCGCAAGGATCGCAGATGAACCCGCATATTGTGCAAAGGCATGTAAGACACGGCGGCCATCGGCAATCCGGACAACTACATGCAAAGTCACATTCGCAGGGGTCAAAATTGTTTTTCAGCTCTACAACTGCAATATATCCACAGTTGAGCTCTATTTCCAAGACCATGGTCTCCCAAGCGAAACCGCGGATGCCTAAAGCTTCGCGAAGATCAGAACCCGGATAGAATTTAGCCGGTGGACCTCCGGCAACTGTGCCGTCGGGGAAGTTCGCTCCAAATGCAACGGTAACTTGAGCGGGCAAGGTCTGTCTTATTAACCCGAGCTCTATTGCGCAAGCGCCTGTGTTTATTTCTGCGGAAACGACCCTGACAATTCGGGGTGCGTTTGCATACCTATAGCCAGTTCCGCCAATATGCGCAGGAAGCGGACCATAACCAAAGTCCTGGAGCCAGAGACGAATTGCACCGCCATTGTACAAGCTCCAGTTTTGTGGATTGCCTGCTTGGTTATAGCCAATCGCATTAAACTTGTTAAAGCGATAGCGTGCGCAATCACACGTTAGATAAGAATCCTGCGGAATAACTTCTATATTACCCGCTTCACCATCAACGGCAACAACCACTTCATTCGTTGCCATTGCAGGAAGTGCAAGCGACGCCATCATCGCGAGCACCATGATCATTGTTATTAACTTTCTAAATTTATTCTTATATTTTACCACTTTCAACTTGGACCTCCTTAGTCAAGATAAAAACTTAATGTATCATTCCCCTAATTCATATTTTCCCTAAATTCACATTTTTCCTTTTTCTGCTACTTTTCAGTCTATGCTATTACTCGTATAAATAACTGAAATTAATTTGCATCACATCCTTATTTGTATATTCATTTTGTTGCCAATTGCAGTATGTGCATGCAAATTAGCAATATTTGCATGCAAGTCAGTTAATCCTGAGAAGTATACTATATTTCTCAGAATTATGCAAGTTATTTCGAATGTTTTTGCAATAATTTGTTTTTATTTGTGAGTATTCACCCACAAGATATATAAATTGACGAAAAATATTTCAGTTACATCTTGTTTTAATTGTTTAATTTGGACATTTTTATCTATTATTCAAATCTTTTTTTACTGTATTTCGCCGTGTTTCGTTGTATTTTGTCTCATTTATTTGGCAATACTCTTTATATGGCGACAATTGGTTATATATGCATTTTTTCTGGTTATAGCAGACTCTAATCGCAAGCGCACACACCGCTGCACAAACTGTAACAAACCATCTGCTAATTATTCAAAAAGGTACTTAGGTAAACGCTGATAAAATCCGTCCGAAGTAATTTCGAGGTGTTTTTTTCGCAAGAATGGTCTAGCTATTTCGAATACTTTGCACTAGCCACCCCGGTTTGCAATAGAGCAAACCGGGGTGGCTTTACGCTATTGTGCCACACATACAAAATAACTTGGAGTGTCTTGCGGCGCAATGAAAATATCGCGTCCGACTGCGAGTTTAATCAGTGCTTACTTACGGCGTCACCAAATTATTGATGAGCAGCAGTTCAACTGTCTGATCGCTCAGCGTAACCGTCAAATCAATGTATCTCCAATTAGCATCACGCTTGGTAACGTCTATGAGATTGACATAGCCGGGGTTGTTCCATATGCGGTTAATACGGACAAACTGCATAGCACACTCTCCATTTGGAAGCTCTGCAGTAACTGTTAGATTGGCATACGGAACAAGTGCGTTGACTCCGTCCAGCCTCGTCCAAATCCGGATCACTCCCATGTTTGCCAACGATGCATTTCCATCGTGACCATTGTTAAAATCTATGAGTCCGAACACTGGCTCAGCATACGGTGCTGTGATCGTCAGAGTAAACTCGGCATAAACAAGATTGCCGATACCTCCAACTATGGTTATCACATGATTATCAACCGGCGTTGCACCTTCTGCTATAACAAGCGTCAGAGTCCCCTGTCCGGGATTTGCAAAAGCAGGTGTCGCCGTGCCTGCTGCTGCAAGCCTTACAGTTTCTCCGCCCATAACCGATACACCTTGTGGAAGGTTCGTCACCGTCAGCGTCGGGGTCCGCCCCATGCCTGTAGTCATGAGCGGAATCTCAACTATGCGTTGCTCACTGTTTTCTCCCGTTGCTGAGTCATTAGTTAGCGTAATAGCTTGAGCAACAAAAGGCGTGGGCATTCCCGGTAGCGAATGCGCCCAATCAAATGCCTCAGAACGATCGAAGGTAGCACGACTATGCAGGATATCCCAAACAAGTCCGATATCAACGCTTTCCACATTCGGATGCATCTTCAATGCAACTCCAAGGTTGAAGTAAACCGGATGATTATTGACCGTGTCCATTGCACCGGTGCGAATCCACCAATGTGGAGCAACATCTACATTAATGTCCAAGCTTGGGTTTATATCTGCCAGTATGTAGAAAATAGGGTCTAATGTCTCGCGCTGGAACTGTAGCATAGCTTCATAACTCTCAAACTCACGGTATCCGTCATGTATAGGTCCGCTGAGGTATGTTACTCCACCTTCTTCCTGCAACCACCGTACGCCGATTTCCGACATTACAACACCAAGCTCATCCCTAAGTCCGAAGGACCTCTGAGTGCTGCTCGTCACAGCAGCTGTTGCCCCAGGACTGGGCGGGCTTGGAACTTGAGTATCGCTGGCAAAAGATGGCATCACCCCATTGTAGCGGAAAAACCAATAAGCCGGGAAACTGGAGTCCGCCCCAAGAAATCCTATTGGTTGAGCAAATCGGTTCGACCTTACCTTGCCTTCAATAGGATTCATTTCTTCAGGAGAAAAATGATATCTCCACCAATCACCCCATGTGAAATCAACGCTTGCTATGTACGTTGGATTGGAAGGATTGTCAAAAGCAAAGTCAAACCAGTTTCTCTGCCTTGCTATAGGATCGACGAAGCTGTTCATCGCTGTGCCTCTGTACGCCTCGATTGCAGCCGCCCCGAAATATGTTGTTCCACCTGTTGCAAAGCCATTTGCGAAGATATGGTTTAAGTATTCCAAGAGACTCGCTTCTACATAGCTTCTATAATATGCAACCATCGACGTCCTCCCAGCGCTGGTTACGGCATTGAACGGTGCGCCGCCGAGCGTCAGGTTGAGGCTGTTATGCCATCTTTCAAAATCTTCGACCAGAGCCTGATAGACCCGCAGCGAATATACTTGCTCCGGGGTCAATCCCGCAGCTGCAAGTGCAGCTGCGAAATCAAAGTTCCAGAAGCGTTGCCATACTGTGCCTGAGCCTTCCATATGACGAGTCATTACAGGTGCTCCGGGAAATACCCCAAAGACATCATCACGTGCATCCGCAGCGCCAATGGCTGTAAGATATGGGGCGTAACGCACCGAATTACCTGATGCGCCAAGTGTTACGGCAGAACTGCCTCCTGAGCTGAATCCCGAAACAAAAATCAAGTCCATGTTACCCGGAATCCTGTCTGCATTGAAATGCAAATAGCGAAGTGCAGCTTTTTGATCGGCAATCGGATTAGGTATTTTGTTCCAGTGCTGTCCGTCGGCATCCATTGCTCCAACACCTCGCATCCCTGCGCGAGCAACTACCCAACCTCTGGATAGAGCTGCTCTCGACCAATCATCCGCAACTCCTCCCGCAGGTGCAGCTGGGGCTCCCACAACGGCATTTGCATCCCCTCCCCAAGGGCTTTCGAATAGAATTGGCGAATTATCCCAATTCGTTATCGGGGTGCCATTTATGCTCGTCGGAACTGTTATATTCATCATGTGTACATTTCCGAGATCGATATTTCTTGCTGCTGCCGGGTTAATGCCGCCAACCATTACGCCTGTATACGGATTCGCCACATATGACACACGGTAAACATCGTATACGACTGTCACTCCGGCATATGTAAATGTCAGCCCGGTCTGTACGCGAGATGCGTTACGATCAAACACCAACGACTGAGGCGCGGTAATCGTCACGGTCGCCGAGCCGCTTAGCCAGCCTCCATAAGTCGCTATTATTGCAACTTCCGTACCCGCTGCAACGACAGGTCCGACTGTTAGCAGTCCTGTAGTTGCATCAATGCTCACTCCGGCAACCGGCTCTGCAAGCTCCCATGTTACAATCGCATTAGGCACGGTGTTCCCTTCCCTATCGAGCACCCTCGCGCCGAATGACCGCGTTGTGTCCTGTAATACTCGGGCATATAGCGGCGTGACGTTTACTGCTGACTCCCCTAAGAACAGGTTGTTTATGAGCAGCACTTGGACAGTTTCTCCGAATGCCGTCACAGTAAATGTGATGTACTGCCATGGCGCGTTTTTGTATGCGTCAAAGTTGATATAGTAGTCCTGCCAACCCTCAACATCGCACCATTGCCGATTCCGTCTTATAAATTGCATAGCATCGTTATTATTTTGATCAACTGCTGTTATCTCCGCATCCATAGGAACAAAGACATGATCTCCACAAACCAATGGCCACATGCGGATAAGCCCTGCTTCGGATAGAGATGCATTGTCTTCATTTCCGTTATTGAAGATGCTGAATGAAAACGTATGTACATGGCTATCGCATGACCTGCAGAATACAGGACAAATACAATTTGCAACCGCTCTTTCACAAGATTTAAAGTCATCCACTCCCGGACCAGTAGGAATGCCCGGGCAAATTCTCCGCGCCGGTGGCGCCCACCCAAATGTCGTATTGCCCATGGTGAACCCAAACGGACCATTTGCGAATCCCATGTCTTGCGTATGACGATAGATGTCCTCGTTATAGCGAAGATGGTATCTTCTGTTATCCCCTCTTTCGTAATCCATAAACGAAATATCCCGCATCGTCAGGTGTACGCAATCGGTAGTCACGTACCCATCAGCATTCGGGATAATCAAATAAAGCGTATGGAACCAGTTTGTGCCTGCTTCATTGTTTTGCGTAACAAAAAGCAGATTGTTGACTGTAAACCAAGGTCCTCTTGCCAAACCGGGATTTGCAATTTGGTCTACTCCTGGTCCGTGAGTATAAACCGAGTTTCTGTGCCAACCGGGGAAGTCAATATCTCTGCGGTAGGTATGGATACCGCCCCAGCCGTAACCCATCCACCAGCCGCGATCCGGTCCGTCAACCAGCCGCAGGTCATTGCCTCTATACTGCATAGGTAGAGTGTTTTGGCGACCGAAGAGATGATTAAGGTCTATCAGATAATGTCCTGCATCAACTATACCTACGCCCGCCTCAAGGTTTTCGGTGGCTACCAAGCTAGGAACTGTTGGCTTTTCAATAGGTGCAAAGGTTCCTCCATACCAAAGGAATTGGCTGGAATCTATTGCGCCGCTGCCACCGGTAATCCCATCGAGGAAATGCGGGGCTGGTGCCAAGGAGCGTGGTTGCAGTGTTTCAATACGCTCAATCAATTCTGTTTCACGAATCAACTGTAATCTCCCGGTTGGGAACATATGGATATCGGGCCAGCTTACATCTGGACCATTTGTAAAACCGGCATGATCGTTTCTGTCGTTGATCACGCTCACCACATGGTGCCCCTCTTCCGTACTGACCCAAACATATGGAATAAGAATCCTGCCTGCCGCCGCATTTGGATTAGTACTGAGATTCACATCCGGAATGACTACCAAACCGTAGTTATTGAATGTGTACCACTGACCAACAATGTCTCCGGGGTCGAGACCATTGAAATTATGAGGGCGCATTACTACCGTGCCATCTTCCCACAACTTCATTGCACCGCCGCCGAAGCCTCTGAAATGACCTTCCAGCACGTAATCGTCACCTGTGATCCACCTTGGGTCACGATGACCATTTGGAGTTTCGCGGTCATCAACCCAGGGAAATGGGATATTGATTGGCGCGACCATGCCCGGCGGAACCGTTACCATATCTGCGGGGATAACCAGACGGAATGCATGCCCGGTGCCATCAATTGAGCGAATCAAACGGCTATGCAACTCTCTGGATCCTGTTGAGGAAACACCACCACGGCGGGTTTTCTGCTGATGGATAGGTCCCGGAGGTCCTGTTGGGTCTTCTCCGCCTGCTATTGTGTTATGCCAGTCGTTCCAAACCCATTCTTCCATACCAATCAGATCGTACAAGCCGAGGATATTGGGATTTGCATTTCTTGCCGCTCCACCGGCGAATCCACCTCCGGTTTGACCCAGTGCAAAATCACGATTGTTGGTGCTTGGGTAGCGCATTAGATTATGTCCGAGCGCTTGCCCCGGGAGACCCCCTTTGGCTGCAAACTCAAACTGCGCCTCCGTTGGCAAGTGGAATGTCATGCCGGTCAGGACATACATTCTGGCGAGAAACTCATTGGCGTGATACCAGTGCCCGGCAGTCCACACGTTGTTTCTTGTTGCTTCTCCGGGCTGGGTTGCACCCATTACAGCGTTCCATAGGTCCATCGTCACAACGCTGTCACTGATCCAGAAATCTCCGACGCTTACACCCGGCACCGGAACGGTGTCTTCTGGTTGTGGACCGGGGGTGCCGTCTTCCCAACCCTTAGTAAATGTGCCGCCTTCAACGAATATCATGTTGATTGGCGAGGTATACCTAACACCCACGTCCAGCGTAAAAGACCTCGGATGGACGAACACATCCCAATCGTAGGCACTCGCCGCTGCTAGTGGCATCGCCGGTAACAGCGCAAGCAACATTACCAACGTGAGCATTACTGCTAACATACGTTTTTTCATAAACATAACTCTCCTTTATCAATATATTGAGCTTCGTTTGTTTTCTGATCTCAGCCGCGTTTCCCGGAGTTGCGGCGCTCCGCTGCGAAATGTTGTCGCTAAGCATCCCCCCTCTTAAATAACGCCACAAACAACCCATAGGCAAACGCTGATTACTTCGGGCTCCTTGTCCTTGCGGGTTATCCTGTGACAGCAGCTTTAACAGATCGGTAAAAGCCGGCACCGCAAAACATGCTCGCTCAATTACTCAGTATTGCAAGAAATTTAATCCTGAAAAATCAGTGCTAACATCTCTGGATGAAATGACGAATCGAATTTTGCCTCTCTATGCTTTTTGGAAATTCAAAGAATGGATTTCCGACTAATTTGAATATCGTTTTGAACGTAGGGCGCGATGAGAACAACGCGCCCTACAGCGAGTTTAATCAGTACTTGCTTATTACGGCGTCACCAAATTATTAATGAGCAGCAATTCAACTGTCTGAGCACCCAGTGTAACCGTCAAATCAATGTATCGCCAGTTAGCATCACGCTTGGTAACATCAATGAGATTTACATAGCCGGGGTTGTTCCATATACGGTTAATGCGCACAAATTGCATAGCACACTCTCCATTTGGAAGCTCCGCAGTTACTGTAAGATTGCCATACGGAACAAGTGCGTTGACGCCGTCCAACCTTGTCCAAATCCGTATCACTCCCATGTTTGCCAACGATGCATTTCCATCGTGCCCATTGTTGAAGTCGATGAGCGAAAATACAGGCCCTGTCAGATCCCCGATGGAAAATGGTATTGCAGCACTGAGCAATGAACTTTGACCCCATGTTGGAGTGCCATTTAAATACGGAGCAACGACAGCTCTAAGACGAGCATAGTATGCACCCGCCGCCAGTCCAAGTGTTTCCAAATCGAAAGAAGCGGAATCTGCGGTCGGCTGCGGTGATACACCTGTCGGAATCCTGAATCCTCCACCTTCAGCAACCAGGCCAGTAACTATTTCAACCGCGTTTGCAGTGTCAGTCTCACTTGCGTTTGTGAAAATATACAATGTGTATGTTGTGACCGAATCCGGGAGCGCTCCCCAAGTGATGACATTATCATCAAGCTCGATAGGAGGAGTCGGAACTGCCGGAGACCACCCGCTATGCATAGGTCCGCCGGGTACGAGTGCGGAAAGATCTCTGCCATACGGCCATTGATTGATACCGCCAAGATCAATTATATTAGTAAACGGATTTGTATTGAACACATCAAATTGTGCCTGATTTTTCCCTGTAAACCAAGCCGCGAGGTCACTGTTGCCCGAAAGTATGAGCGCACCATTGCGGCTTCTCAACCCTCCTAGGCAGATTACAAATACAGGTTTGTCCCTATCAAAAGCCATGAGCTCTGCCGGGAAGGATGATGGATTCATGACATCAAATCTATACCCCACAAGTGCGCCACTGAGCCGACCTTGTTGGGCAAATTCATGATTTGTTGTGGGTCCGACGCCTTGGACATAACCAAAACCTCGAAGATCAAGTATCATGAAGTCTTCTCCTGCAACTCCATTGCCCATTATCTCAAGTGCGGTTGTCGCATCAAGGAAGAGTGAATGATATGAACCTGCACCATCAACATATTCCCCTGTCCAAGGCTGCCCCGGAGCTGGAGGCGGTGTAGCCACGGCAGTTCTATGATTGCGGCTTAGAGCTGAATCGCCCAGTGTGGCACCATCTGCCGCTATCGCTCTTACGCGGAACCAGTAGTCGCCCGGAGGCAATGTGGGCGCGGGGTCGTAGTAAAGATGAGTGACATAGCGGTCTCCTGTAAAGAAGTTTGCCATGAGATTTATTGCGGGACGAGCCATATCAAATTCAAAGTTTACAGGAATCGCGGGACGTATGCCGGGTATAGGTACGGCGTTTGCCATGCCACCCCTGTGAAGCTGGTCGGGCGCAACCGGTGCCGATGCAGATCTGACCGCAACAGGCGTTGCTCCGGGGTTTTCAAAGGGATTGACGTCAAAGGCGTAGACCATATAGTCAACTGCACCGTCAATGGGATCCCAAGCAAGATGAGGATTCGGATTTTGCCCGCTTATGATCCTAAAATACTCTCTGACAACCGGAGCTTGTATTCTGGTCGAAACGTATAGATTATTGATCAGCAGGATTTGTACGCTCTGGCAGAATGCGTTGACTGTGAAATAAATATACTGCCAAGGTGCGTTCTTATTTACGTCAAAGTTGGCATAGTAATCCTGCCAGCCTGCGCCGTCAACCCACTGACGATTCCTTGTTACAAACTGTGATGCATCATTGCCATCTTGATCAATGGCAGTTATCTGCGCACTCATTGGAACAAAGGTCCCAACACCGTCAAGACGCGACCATATGCGAATTGTTCCTGCCAAGCCTGGAACCTGCTCGCATGTACCATTGTTGAAGGCTTCCAATGTTAGCTCACCCGCCGGTGGACAGGTTTTCGCAGCATTAAGTGCATTATCTGCCCACTCGAAGAACTCGGGCAAGTCATTTGTAAGTGCCGCTGCACTATGCCCAATATTCCACGTAAATTCAAAGTTAACGTTATGCCCCATGTTTTCCAGAGCGGTCACATGCGCCAGAATCGTTGCTCTACCCGGGGAAATATCGCGGGTGCCATTGCGAATGTGCCAGTTTGGTGCGATAGTAACCCCATTGTTTTGCGCATCTAAGATAAAGTGCATTGGATCCACCGAATTGCGCTGGAATGTCAAGAGCGCTCTCATATCATCAGATATTTCGATGTTATGCTGCGCATAAATCCACTGCCAACCTATATCCGAGTACACCGCGATAAAGTCATTTGGCGTCCCGAAAGAACGTGCGGACGCGGTGTTGACAGGTCGGTTTAAGTTTGCGGGTCTTTGACCAGGTGGAATCGCAAGATCATCGCCGTATGCGTTTTGTGTATGCGCGTTTTGAACAATTCCGCGCTCCTGTATGGTTTGAGCTGTTTTAGGACGATCAAATCGCATCTGCAGCAGATTGGTCGGATCTATTTGATTGATTCCGGCGGCTCCGGTCCCGCGACCATCCCCCCAAATATGTTGCATAAAATCAGCCCAAGTGTTGTTTACATCCACAACAAGCGCAGTATCTCCGTAGAATACCGGATTTATGAATCCCATAGGCATTGCCGGAGTTGAATATGTGCCATCCGCCGGCTTGTTTCTGTTTAGGTATTCGGTTATTGCCGCTCTTCCTCTCAGAGCTAAAATCTCCGGGTCATTGCCGATGGCGGGTGTAACCGCCGGGCGTCCGCCCAGACCATGCTCACTGATGTGATTGAGTTCCCTTATAACGCTGTCTTTCATGAACTCCAGTAAGTACTCTGTATAGTTTGCCGGAGTGAGCGGTACACCTGCAAGTGCCGAAATCTCGATACCGACCAGTTCGCTTAAAGAAGTCTGCAATATCCTAACCCACTCCTGTGCAAGGATTGCATTAAGCGGGTGGATATTAGCACTACCGGTAAGATGCATGGAGTCTTGATATAGTTCCCAAGCATGAGCAGGGTCACCCCAATTGCGGATTTGCACGGGATTTACCGGGATTGCTGCAAAAAGATGGTCGTATACACCACTCATAGATAGTGGAAGCGCACCGATCATAGCCATTTCAACTTCATAAATCGGCGTATTGCCGGATGCGCCAAGAACAGACACAGCGCTACCACCGGAGCTATGCCCCTGAGCAAAAATCCGCTCGGAATCTCCCCAAGGCAGGTGCCCTTCATTTATATTCCAATGCAAATATCTCAGTACCGCCTTGGAATCAACGATCGGATGTGGCAATTTTCCGAAGTTGTGGAAGTTTTCTGTATCAGCGACTCCCGCTTCGCCGACAGTATGACCGCGCATACCATGCTGAACGACTATCCATCCCCGCTCAAGTGCTTGTAACCCAAGCCCTGCCGGACCTGCACCAGTCGCCGCAGCTACAGCAGCGCCGCTGTCTCCTCCCCAAGGATTAAGAACCAAAATCGGCGCGTTTCTGAGTTGTTCATCCGTAAACGCAACACCATTTAAGCTGACCGGAACTCTTATGTTCATCCCATGAACGCCACCCGCATGAACCGCGAGAGTCCCATCGGTAGAAGCATTGTTTGCGGCTGCGTTAAGTTCGCCATGAACTAGTGGATTTGCAACATATTGCACACGATAGTTTCTTACGTATAGGTCGCCGGATTGTCCTGTACCTACAAATGCGGTACTCGGATTAAATCTCAAAACATCAAAAGTGTCGTCCCAAGTCCGCGTCCATGATGTGTAAACCGTTGTGTCTGCGGTGAACTCAGTAGTTGGGGTAACTGCTGTTCCGTCGGCAAGCACCCAAGCTTCAAAATTATACCCGCTGCGCAAAGGATTTGCAGGCAAAACATCAAGCGTACCACCGACTCCGGTTGTCAATCTTTGTAAGATTCGGAAATTCGGTTCCGCAGCGGTTCCGGCTCCCGGCGCAGTCCGCCAGAATCCACCCAGTGCCTCGCCGTCCGGTGAGTGCATAGCATCAAAAGTGACTATAATTTCAGCTTTGGTGAATAGATTGTTAATCAGCAGTACTTCCGCGGTTCGACCGGATGTCGTGACAGTAAATGTTATGTTCTGCCAAGGAGCATTTTTGTCAACGTCAAAGTTAACATAGAAGTTCTGCCAGCCTTGGCCCTCGATCCATTGACGATTCCTTGTCACAAACTGTGAAGCATCATTTCCATTTTGATCAATCGCGGTTATCTCCGCGCTCATTGGAACAGGACCACCAACACCGCTATGTTGCGGCCATATACGAATGTTTCCTGCCATGCTCGGTACTTGTTCACATGTTCCATTATTGAAAGCGACGAATGTGAGTTCACATTCATGACTATCGCATGAACGACACAATACAGGGCAAGTACAGTTCATAACGTTTTCTCCGCAAGTTATGAAATCATCCAGTCCCGGACCTGTGGGAATACCCGGACATGCTCTTCGCGCCGCCGGTGAGAATCGCCATGTTGTATTACCCATGGTAAATCCGAAGGGACCGTCTCTAAAGGGCATCTCTTGAGTGTGACGTTCAATATCTTCATTATAGCGAAGATGGTATATTCGAGAATCCCCTCTCTCATAATTCATAAATGAGATATGCCGCATCGTGAAGTGTACACAATCGGTTGTTACATTACCCTCTGCATTAGGTATGATCAGGTATAGGATATCGTAGAAATTCGTGCCTGCTTCATTATTCTGTGTGCGCATGAATACATTGTTAACAGTAAACCACGGACCTCTTGCCAGACCGGGATTTGCAATAACATCTTGCCCGGGACTCGCTGTATAAATTGAATGCCTGTGCCAACCGGGCAGGTCAATGTCTTTACGGTATGTGTGGATGCCGCCAAAACCATAGCCCATCCACCAGCCACGAGTCGGACCGTCAACCAACCGTGGATCATTGCCACGAGCATTTTCAGGAATAACATCCACAGTACGTCCATTAGGACCAAATTCAACAAGATAATGACCCGGATCGACTATGCCATCTCCCGGAGCAAGAAGCGCTGTAGCCCGCAGACCGGGTACTACAGGTCTTTGGATAGGTTCAAAGATTCCACCATACCACAGGTAATCTTCATAAGTCTGACCAAAATGCACAGGTGCAGCTGGGGAATGGGGTCTATGAGTGGCGATAAAATCTATCAAGTCCGACTCACGTGTCATCACCAGCCTGCCGGTGGGCGCCATATATACATCGGGCCATACTGTATATGGACCGGCTGTATTCGCGTTTCGCCTGTCATTGATCGTACTCACTACTTGTTGACCTTCCGTGCCCACGAATACATACGGGATCAATATTCTTCTTCTCTCCGGATTCGGGCTGTCTTCATTCGGTATGATTACCATGGCATAATTATTAAATGTATACCACTGCCCAATAATGTCTCCGGGGTCGTAACCGTTAAAGTTATGCGGACGCAGGACTACTTCACCGGTCTCCCATACCTTCATGGCACCTCCGGCATAACCTTGATAATGACCTTCCCAAACATATCCCGGTGGCGTAACCCATCTCGGATCGCGGAAAGAATTCGGGGTATCAAGATCGTTAACAGTCGGAGCATGGATATTACGCGGCAAAGTCATACCCGTCGGAACAGAACTCTGATCCGCAGAAAGAACCATACGGAATGCGTGACCGCCACCATCAACCGAACGTATCAGACGAGTGTGGAACTCCGGACGCCCTGTCGTGCCAACACCACCGCGACGTGTTCTTTGTGCGTGAATGGGGCTGAATATGCCTACCGGATCGTCTCCGCCAATGTGGCTCGTATTCCAAGCATTCCATACCCATTCCTCACGACCGGATAAATCATAAAAACCAAGTATGTTGGGATTAGCTTGCCTTACCGCACCGGGAGGACCTACCGCTTCCGCTTGAACGAATGTGCTGGGAAATGGCATCAAATTGTGACCGAGCGCATATCCGGGATTGCCGCCTTTAGCTGCAAACTCAAACTGTGCTTCCGTCGGCATGTAAAACATTTTCCCGGTCAGAATATACATTCTGGCAAGAAATTCATGAAAGTCGTACCAGTGTCCACCTGTAAATGCGTTGTTTCTGGTTGCATCCGGGGGTGGATTTAAGCCCATGACAGCATTCCACAGACCAACTGTAACTAGGCTGTCACTCATCCAAAAATCGCTGACAGTAACACCGGGAACCGGGTCTGTATCCTCAGGGGCCTCACCGGGGGTGCCTTCTTCCCACCCTAAAGTGAAAGTGCCGCCCTCAACGAATATCATATTGATTTCTTCCTGGAACCGAACTCCAACATTCATCGTGAATGAATTCGGGTGCTCAATAACCTCCCAAGTACTCGCGCTCAATGCCAGTGTCATCGCAGGGAGCATGGTAACTATCATTACCATCGTGAGAAGTATTGCCAGTATGCGTTTTTTCATAAATGACTCTCCTTTGTAAAATATTGAGCCTCATTTATTCTGGAGTCGTGGTTCTCCATTTTCAGCCGCTGTTTCCGGAACTGCGGCGCTCCGCTTTACCATATTTTATCAAGCATCCCCCTCTTTATATGAAATACTGATGTTAATCATATATCCACATCTTCATGAAAAGACCATTACCAGCGACCCCGAGCGAGTATAGCGCAACAACCCGGGGCGCGAAAGAACATTATTAGTAAGTTTTGAACAATGCTCTTACGCAAAATTACCAAAAACCCTATGTGGATGCGACAGCAATTTGTGCAATTCATGAGCATTCTACTGCATCCGCTCTCTTTACGTCAAGCCTATTTTGATGCATTTTGCATAAAAATGCATTATTTCGTATAAAATAAATATGCATGTCGTCACTCAAATAATATGCGCTCAGTGTGCGCTTGCAAAAACACAGGCTTTGAGCGCAAGCACACGCTGAGCTATGTGAAAAGTAATTAAATATAAGATATATCTTAACGAAATCATTTTCAGCACTTGATCTTCAATTGTAACTGCACTATATAAGCCATAATGGGATAACACACAGAAATACCCTCATTGTTTTTTGTGTGAGCTGAATGTATAATATGGGTAAGAACGGAGGTGCTTTAGTATTTGTTGCCCCGCTTACTACATAACTATGACAATACACGCGCTTTTACACAAAAATTCAATAAAAATCAAGAAAACTACCCTGATACTCCAGCTATCACCCTAACGTTCCTTATCATTGTTTAGCATAAGTATATATAATGTAGACGGTGAAAGCAGTCGTTTAACGTGGTAACAAGGAGAACAGCGCAAATGAAATATAATTTTGGTAGAGTGCTAAAAACTACAAGAAAACTGAGGAAACTAACACAGAAACAGCTTAGCGAAAAACTGCATGTTGAGGCATCAACTATCAGTAAAATTGAATGTGGATACTCAAGCCCATCCATCGATACGTTAAGACAACTTGCGCTTGCACTTAGAGTAAGTGCCGATACTTTGCTTGAAATTGAAAAAACCACAAACAGCGATACCAATAAACCTTCGCCGAAGACTATTGCGCAAATAGCAGAGACGCGAAATAGTCTCGATGACTTACTGAACCATCTCAGCGTGCAAGAAAATAACTCTGAATACAAAAAATAGTCACGCGATGCTTTTTCATACTAGTGAAGGACCATGCGCACTCGGGAGCGTTGCTCATAAAGGGGAAAAGCATGAATCGTGATGTTTTTGCTACTGAAGCCCTCTATTATGTTCTGCAAAGGGAGTTCAAAATGCGAATTGCCGTTTGCGATGATGAGCGGTGCTATCGTGATGTCATAACGAATGCGGTTTATGAGTACTCGAATATGCACCGGCTGGAAATTGTAATTGATGAATTCATATGCGGCGAGGATTTGCTAAACTCGGCGTCACGGTATGATATTGTCTTTTTGGACTACATGATGGATGGAATTGACGGTCTTGAAACCGCCAAAACTCTGCGGAAAAGAAGTATTAATTGCACAATAATATTTCTAACAAGTTTTCCGCATTTTGTTTATGAATCATTTGAAGTGAGCACGTTTCGCTTTTTCGAAAAACCGTTAAATATTGAAAAGCTATATGCAGCGCTTGACGATTATTTCAGACTATTCGGAAATGACTATCCGTTGCTGCTAAAAGAAAATCGAAGCACTATCTGCGTTCAGACAAACGACATTGTATTTTTGGAAGCCGACAACAAGAAATGTTACGTTCATCTCACTGATAAAAAACTGCATTGCGCCAAAACTATGGCAGCCATTTCAAGACTTGTGCCGATGAATATTTTCTACAAGGTAAATAAAGCATTTATCGTGAATTTCAACTTCATCAGCGGTTACGACAGGGAAAACATATATTTCAAAACCGGCGGTCATGTGCATGTGAGCCGAACATATCTTAATTCGTTTAAAGAAGCATATCGAAAGTTCGCAAAAGGACGATTCATATAAAAGGTACTAAGCCCCATGCTCCCGGGGCTTAATACCCTTTATACCGAAATTTAAGCGAAAATCCAGTTCCAAATATCTAACAAAAATACCAACATACTTGCACTTCCCTTCTTATATCTATTTCGTTTGTTTGCATTAATAAAAGCCTAAAAACAGAAGGAAGTGATTTAAAGCGGAGCGAAAGGCTAAATACTCGGAGCAAGATGCGCGAACGTTTAAAATTTAAGTAAAATAAGTACTCGTAGTGATAACAGGAGGTATCGGAGTGGCACTTGCCATATTTTCGTCACTAGCAAAAATCCTTGTTATTCTTATTGTTGTAAAACAAACCCTTTCCGGAAATGCGAATAAGACGTCGGCAATCATCAGCTTGGTTGCCTTTCTTGCATGCATTATTTCACTGATAGCCTTTCAAGAGTTAGTTGCTTTTGACAGCATTGAAACCATCGGCGTTATTTTCGCATTTATATCGCCACTTATCATTTTTCGGAACATACAGAAACGCCAAAGCATTTATTTAACAGCTCTGGCGTTGGGGCTAACCTCGGCGATCGTGACAACAGCACGATGGACTCTATATGCTGCCTCGTCAATCACAGTTGATGCAGTTAAATTCGACTTGGTTGCAAACTTAATTTTATTGGTATTATGCATAATTGGCATCAAAAAAGGTGCGTTCAAAAAAGCATTTTATAATGTCATATTGCTTCGCTGGCATCTAAAGATGCTGATGCTGCTCACCATATGGATCAGCGCATTACTTGCAAGCTTGTTTTCATTTTTCTTCAGTACATACGACGGCTTACCCGGATTTGCATTAATAGGCTTTTTCACCGCGTTATTAATCATTTTAGCAGGAATCATGTGCCCATTATTAATCACAAAAAATCTATCAAGCTCATATTATGAAAACTTAGCCGAAAATATGGACAAACAACTACAGGTGCAAGTAGCACACTACGAAGCAATGGCGAAAAGAAACGAAGACATCAAGCGCTTCCGTCACGATTATAAAAATTTACAGGTAGGACTTGTTAGCGCTCTACGGCAAAACAATATCAGTGGCGCATTGACGCTGCTCGAAACCGACGAAATGGCACTCGCAGAGCCGGTAAATTCATTTGAAACCGGCAACACTGTACTGGATGCGCTCCTGAGTGAGAAGCAATTATCTGCGGCGACAGTAAACGCATCATTAGAGTTTGACGGTGTCGTTCCCGGAAACTTGCTAAACCCAATAGATATCTGCGTGATTTTTGGCAACGCGCTGGATAACGCCATAGAAGCCTGCGAACGTTGCCCCCATAGTGATAAGAAGGCCATTGTGATTAGTTCAACTTTCACAAATGGCTTTTTGTTTATGACGATAATGAACCCGATAGCAACTGACGTTAAAATTATCAATAATGCAATTTCCACTACGAAAGCTGACAAAAGCGCCCACGGAATCGGACTACGCTCCATACGAACTGCCATCGAGAAATATTCAGGGAGTATGACCCTGTCGTGCAATGCCGACATATGCAGCATATTCTGTCTTGAAATCGAGCTTGATTTTAATATGCTGGCTGAAACATAACGCTTCACTCCCCAAAATATACCTGTTGCGCCATAGCTATTGTTTATGGCGTTTATTTTGTGTTATAAATTGGGGCGAGATTTGAGGTAGTGTTGCATATGTATATCAACTCTCGCCCGCATGGTAAAAACTAAGCTATACACTTGGGAAGAGGGCATATGGAGTTTTTGAAAGATAACGTAATTAAAACTTTTCGTGATAATACCATTGGTATTGATTGTGTTATTAATACACCTTGTGGAGAAAAACCTTTACTATATGCAGATTGGGCAGCCAGTGGGAGACTGTATAGAAGCATTGAGGAGCGAATATGCAATGAGTTCGGTCCTTTGTATGGGAATACACATTCAAATGATTCGTATATAGGTAAACATATTAATTCTGCATATGAATATGCAAAAGAATCTTTATTGCGCGAATGTGGAGCGTATGGAAAATACGAAATCATCATAGGAGGGGCAGGTGCAACATTTGCCCTACACAGATTTCAAGAAATAATGTCAATAAATCAAAGAGATAAAGTTATTGTTTACATATCAGGTTTTGAACATAATACAAACTATCTGACGTGGATTGCCCTTGGTGCAAAAGTTGTCATCATAGAGACTAATAAGGATGGCGTAATGGATTTAGATGTCTTAGAAAATTCACTAGTTGATAATAAGTCATTCGACTTAATAATAGGATCGTTCATAGCTTATTCAAATGTTACTGGAATAGGAACGAACTATGTTGATGCTGTGAAAACAGTGAAAAGACATGGTGGAATAGGGATTGTTGACTATTCAGTTGCCGCCCCTCACGTACCTATTGATCTTAGTAATGGTGTTGTTGATGTAGCATATTGGGGTGTGCATAAACTTTTAGGAGGACCAGGGGGACCGGGCATTTTGCTTTTTAAGCCAAGTATCTATCAACGTAAAATACCATCGATTCCGGCTGGAGGGACTGTTTTCTGGACAGATCCAAAGCAAAGAGCAGTTTACATTGACAGAATAGACGTGAGAGAAGATCCAGGAACTCCATCTATCTTACAAGCAATAAAAGCGGCATTTGCGCATCAGTTAATAAACGAAATTAGTCCAAAATTAATGCACTCTCGTGAAACTTATTTTGTGAAATATTTAATCAAAGAACTTGCATCAAATCCATTAATTCACGTTTTTTCCGAAAACAATATGGACAGAATGCCAATAGTTTCATTTACCATTATTGGAATGGAGTATCCCACCATTGTTAAATCGTTAAGCGATTTCTATGGCATTCAGTCCAGAGGGGGATGCTCATGCGCCGGAACTTATGCACATGATCTCCTTGAAATCAATTCACAACTGTCTGACAAGCTGTACTACCAAATGAAAACCGGAAACTATGGAATTAAACTAGGCTGGGTAAGAATTTCGTTACATGCCGTGATGAAAAAGGAAGAAATTGAGTACATCAGTTGTGCAATAAATGAGATTGCATATAACAGAGGTTTTTATCTGGCGCAGGATGTGGGATAAGGGATCGAAATAGGGGTAACCTGCAAAAACCTTATAAGCAAAAGTTGACCATATATGGATTATATCGGAGGTTGCAAAATGTTCTATATAAGTTCAAAAATTGTAACACAAAAGAATGAGTTCGGAGTTATATTACTTAACATGGATAATGGTGAGTTCTATTCATTGTATGATGTTGCAGCAGATGTATGGGGATTTATTGAAAAGCAATTACCTAAAGATGACATTCTAGAGATGATTATTGAAAAGTATACAGTTTCTCGGGAACAAGCAACTATTGACGTAGAAAATTTCTTTTTTGAGCTGCAAAAAGAAGCGTTAGTTTTGGTACACCCAGCTGAACAGAGATAATGTTGTTAGTACAGCTTTTTAACGCTAGCAAAAATACAGAGGATTATTTATGAAATGGTTTATTTATTTGATATATACGGCTTGCTCAATCAGTGTTTTTAACCTCCAACTAAAGAAAAGCGGATTAACCCATATGTTTAAAAGATATATAACAACTTGCGAGGCAATGGCAATAATTGACTATAATACTTATTCCGAACGAGATCTGCTAGAAATTAATAAAAAGATAGGTATTTGGACGGTTGTGTGTGAACAAGTCTGCAGATTTCTTCCTTTTGAAGCAAAGTGTGTGCATCAATCATTTTTTCTTTATAAAATCATCCGCAAACAATGCAAAATACCAGTGTCGTTAGTTATTGGAGTGTGCCCATATCCTTTTAGTGCACATGCTTGGATAATGCTAGGAAATATAAATTTCTTTGAGGAAGAGTATGAAACATCAAGATATAACGTGTTGCTTAGGAGTGAGAGCTATTATGAAATGGGTCAAGTGGAGCATTAATGACATACCCGGTTCCGCTCGCGATTTAAAAGGGCAGTGTGAAAGCAAATTTGAAAACATACTAATAACTGATATCAATAACTATGAAGATGGACAATGCTCTTTTTCAAGTGTTGAAACGTGCCAGTACAAACATGATATTCCTAATGCCGCATTTGAGGATATACTTGTTTTTGGTGATGTTGAGCTGTTTAATCTAGCATCACTCATAACAAAATATGAACTCCAAAAAGATAGGCATCCATTAGCCCAGCTGTATAACATTTGTGGTGCAGACATTTTCAGAGAGCTAAATGGTGAGTTTACGTTTGTTCTATATGATCGGAAAGCGAACAAGGTATTTCTTGTTGTTGATTCACTTGGAGTTAAAGATTTGTTTTGGAACTTTTCTGACAATATCTTAAATGCTGGTACAGATTTATTTATTATAGATGATCTTAACACAAAAAAAGGGTGGAATAAGCGCTATTTTAGAGACTTCCTTCGATTGAATGGTATTTGTGTTGGTAGAGAAACCCCTTTTATCGACGTTTTCCGAGTTTTACCAGGATACTATGTTATGATTGACTTAAGTTGTGCTGATGTACAGGAAGTAAAATATTGGGACTTATGCGGAGTAACATATCAAACACATTACAAAACAGAAAATGAATATTTTGAACAATTCCGCTTTTTAGTATCCCAAGCGGTAGAGCGCAGACTGCTCACTGAACAAAATGGCATCGCCATGAGTGGAGGGCTTGATTCAACTTCACTTTTCGCAATTTCCAAACATCTCGACGAAGAGGTTGACATCACACCCATTAGCGGCGTTTTTGTCAATTTTCGCGACTGCGACGAAACTTCTTTCATAGAGAAAGTATGTGAAATGTATAATACAGTCCCAACATTAGTTAATTGTGATGATTGTGGAATGTTTGCAAATTTTCCGCAACAGTACCCTGTATCGGACGAACCGCATTGTCCTTCACTATCATCAAGTTTTACACAGAAAATACTAGAATATGCATCTAGGAATAAAATCACAAACTTCATCGATGGATATGGCGCAGATTTCTTGCTGTCGGGAACCCCTCTCATTAGTGTTGACTTGTGGAATCAAAAAAAAAGACTACACTTTATTAAGCACATTATGGATATCAGTCGAATGTTCGATGAGTCAATATATTTGAGCATTAAGAAGAGCTTTGTAAAACGCAATTATGAAGATATTGATGATACTATGTTATCGCATATTGAACATACGCTGAGTAATATAAAGACATATAATCAAAAGCACATATATACTCAGATGTTCTACGCCAGAACGTATAAACTGTTAGACAAGGTGCTAGCTCCAATTTGCAATATTTCTATGAGACATCCATTTCTGGACAGAGATTTAATAGAGTATATTTATACGATCCCAGGCGAACTGCTGATCCAATCTGCCAGTAGTAAATATCTACTAAGAGAAAGCATGCGGAATTATCTCCCTCAAGAGGTTGTTAACAAATCACAGAAAACACAACACGTTTCTATGTCTTTTAAAGGGATAAACGAAGCTTGGGGTATCTTGCATTCAATTTTGTCTGAGTATAAACAGAATCATTTTTGTGATCCTTGTGCAAGTAAAGATGACTGGCTGAAAATGCTGCAAGATTTTCGTTCAGGCAAAAAGTTTGACAGTGCAATTTTCTCGATGTTATGCTTGGAAATATGGTTATCACAAAAATTTGTAGATCACGATACGCAGGGTCATTGAAGTCCTTTGTGTTCCTTAAAAAAAATACGAGGAGTTACAATTCATGATAAATTATATCGCACCGATACTGAACAAGCACGGAAATTCCACCGGAGTTGTGAAAGGTAGTTGCGGATTTGGCGTTGAGAATTGGTCTTTTGACCAAACAGGCGCCTCCGTATCCAATTGGAGAACTAGAGTACTTACAGGCATCTACAACATTGGGTTTCAGCAAATACGAACATACCGATGTGAAGTAAGAAACAGGTGTGGCACATCCCACGAATGCTAGGGCTTTTGAAAACAGCATGCAATCTCTGCATTATATGCCCACACATTGATTAGCCGTAACAATTACACCAAAAACGCGGATGATCAATCATGCTAACACTCGCAAACCACTAAATGCACAATTGAATGCAAAGGACTTAAATATATGTTTGTTTTTTCGTTTGTATCATTGATGGTTCTTGCAACGGTGATATTTATCCTATTGTCAAGAAAATTAGCTTCTCGAATGACCTTTTTTTACTTGCGACAAAATCTCTTATCGGTTGATTTTAAAAAAAACACTCGCTATTTCATTGACCTAAAAAAAACGCAGGAAGATAATATAGAGCTGTTTTTCAAGGCTGTCAGGCGGATTGAAAAAAAATATAAACTACCTGTCAATCTATGTTGGCTTGATGAGACAAAATTGGAGGAATATACCCTGATTATTCAATCAATCAACTTAACAGATATTCCTTGCCTAATTTTGTGTAATGAACAGGACGGCATCGAACATGAAGACGTTATCGAATTTTTTTGATTATAGCTCCTATCATCCTTTGAATTACATTTTCTCTGTGTTACTCCTGATTATCTATTATAGAAGTGCAGCAAAGAAAATTCAGAAATTGGGGGATTATTATTTTGCGTTTAAAGAATATATGCATAATGCTCATATTATACTCAAAAAAGTCAACCCCATTCTTTTAGTATCATTTGAGATATCTGCTGCTATAATGTTGGTATTTCCAGCATACGTTAGGTTTGCATCATTACTTGTGGTCACTCTTCAATTTACTTATCTAATCTTGATGTTCTCTGGAGAAAAAAACATAACGGATGTTAACTGTGGTTGCTATGTAACACTACCGAGAAATATTGATTTTATTTCTATTCTTAAAAACCTTATTATACTTTTTTTAGGATTGCTCAACTTTATTATTTTTCTTTGATGATATTATGGAGGTCGTAAATGGAAGTAATTTTTATTGTACTGCTTGTTGCATTGGGAACAAAATTCCTGTTCTGTGGGGTCGCAAAACTTTTGTGGTATAACGAAACTATATCTTTTGCAACAAATCTTGATTACTTACCTAACAAGTTGGGGCGCATATTTGGTATGATTCTGCCTCTGTTTGAGCTAGGCATATTTCTTTCTTTGCTACTGTTTAATAGCCTGTATACGTATATGCTAACATCTGCATATTTTATTTTCTTCATTGGGTTAAATCTCAAAGCAATCTCAGATAGAAAAGGTGTATCGTGTTTCTGTTATGGTAAACTCATAAAATCCAGACTAGGATATGGTGGATTATTTAATTTCATTAGTTATTTGGTCGCATCAGTCATATGCATGTTGATTTCAGATGACTCGCTAATCATTGTTTTACGCAACATCTGTATAGACATGATTCCAGCTATATTTCTTGCTGTCATAGCAATATTTGCAGGGATACTCATTGGGCAATTATACGGTGACAGGTTATCTGGGAGGGTTTAGATATGTATAACGAACTTTTCTATCTGCTGCTTGTGCTTGTCGGAATTATAGTATCTTGGCTATTATTTGTTGACTATAAGCTAAATTATCTTGAAAGAGTTGGGCCGAAAATCGATTCAATTTTCGAGTTAACAGACCTTGATATCGTTGGAAACGATATCGTGAGCGAGAATATAAAGGATGATCATCTTTATATTTTTGTTTCTATGAACTGCACCCAGTGCAAGTCGCTTTTAAGAAAAATCCAGGAAGAGTATATTGAACATCAAGATTATGTCACAATAATAGTGGCAGGTCCAACACCAAGTGTTGAAAAATGGAAGAAAATTCAAGGGTACGAGTTCCCTATTATGTGTTCGGGTTATGAAAAACTACTGGAAAACTATAATATCAACATATTCCCATTTGCCGTGAAAACATTCAAATCAAAAGTTGAAGAAAAATCTGCTTATTGTGAGCAATATTTGCATCAAAAAGAGTGATAAATTGTAAGTTAAATAAATCTTTTACAGTAAGTATAGTGAGAAGGCAGTAAATATGAAAGCAGACGAAAAGGTGTTTTTCCATGATGTGGATGGGCAAGAAGATATCTATCTTGAGGTTGGCTATAGACAATTTGCAAAATGGATGCTGTCTCTGTATAAAGAAAGCATACACAGAAATAAGCTATCTTTAATTATATGGATGTTATTATCTGTGATTACTGCATTAATTCCTCCGGTATTAGTATATTTTAATATCCAAGTGGTAAATGCGGTCACAGCTATTTACATTGAGTCACAAGCATTGATTTATGCAATGATAATTGTTGGAACAATTTGTATACTACAGTTGGCTGCAATCATATCTGGGTTGATTAATACGCATCTTTATGACATAATAAAGCGCGATGCTTCTTTTGAAATCCAACAGTTGCTATATAATACACTGTGCAGTGTTAATATTGATTGCTTTGAGGATAAAACTTTTTTAAAACGTTTGCAAAAAGCTAACGAGGCTATTCATCAGGATGGCTTTTCGGTTTTAAAAGATGTTATTGACGCTATTACAAAGATTATAGAAATATTAGGTGTTGCTATCGTCTTATTTCTTGTGCATTGGTCTCTGCCCGTCGCATCAGTGTTAAGCACACTTCCTCAATTTTTGATAATATTAGTATTCAAGAAGCGAAAATTTGATTTGGAGTGGGAAAATGCTGCTACTTTCAACGAGATGATGTACACCACCAGTCTGTTTAGCGAACGCACTAGCCAAAGAGAGATAAAAATATTCGGATCGGATAGTTTTCTACTTAAACGATGGTCTGAATTGTTTTATGACTATACATCAAAGGAAATTAAACTTCATAAAAAGGAAGCTTGGTCAAAAGCACTTTCTGCACTTTTGTTGCAGACTGTTGGTTTCTTTTCTGCTTTTTTCTTGGTATATATGGTTGCGCATAATTCGCTCAGTATTGGTGCATACGTTTCACTGACTATAGCTATCACAACTGTTCAACGATCCATGGAATTATTCTGGGGTAGCATTGGCAGGGTATCTGAAATGAAGTTGGCACTAAGTCAGATGATGAGCATAATTGATGAGCATAACTCGATCCAAGCACCTCAACAAATGGATATTGTTTCTATCGAGCGAGTTGATTTGAAAAACATATGCTACAGATACCCAGGCTGCTCCACCTATGCGCTAAAAGACATCAACTTGTCAATTGAAAAAGGAGAAAAAATTGCAATTGTCGGTGAAAATGGGTCTGGGAAGACGACACTAATAAGCATTTTATTAAGACTGCATTTTGACTTTGAAGGGGAAATGCGAGTAAATGGGCAGATCATACAAAAGTATAATGTTAACGCATATAGAAAAAAACTATCAGCCATTCTTCAAAACTATGTTGGGTATATATATTCCATACGTGACAATGTTCTTATCGGGTGTGGAGAATTAATCGATAGAGTAGCAGATAAAGAAATTAATCAACTACTTAGCAGACTTGGTTTTGACAAAAAACTTGCTCAGCTTGAAATGGGTATACATACAAAACTAGATAAGTTATATGATTCCGGTGTTGACCTCTCTGGCGGTCAATGGCAGAAGCTCGCGATTGCTCGAGGTTTAATTAAGAAGTCCGACATGATTATAATGGATGAACCAACAGCTACATTGGATCCTATTTCTGAAGTGGAAATATTTAAACTCTTTTCGGAGCTAACGCAAGATAAAACAGTTGTTATGATTTCACATAGATTGGGAATCACGAGATTTGCAGATCGAATAATTTTAATGGACAATGGGAGGATTATCGCTGCCGGAGCACATGAGAATTTATTAATTAATTGCCCTCAATACAGAAGCATGTTTGAAAAGCAAGCTGAATGGTATAAATAGACTAGTGAAGCGGATAATATGGAGGATGATCATGACCAATGATGGCAAGGTGTTAGAAGTAAGAAATTTGAGAAAAACATATAGCAACGGAGAACAATCCACGACTGCGCTTAATGATGTCTCATTTTCACTTGGCAGAGGTGAACTCTTAGTCATTATGGGGCGTAGCGGGTCTGGGAAAACGACATTACTTAACCTTTTAGGAGCGATGGACAAGCCTGACGAAGGCACGGTTGTGTTGCAAGGGGTTTCGTGTGATGATTTTTTCACCGAGCCTTATGCGACGATATACAGAAGAGAGCAGATAGGATTTGTATTTCAACAGTATAACCTGTTAAAGGATATGACCGCACAAGAAAATATCGCGCTCCCTCTGGTCATGCAGGGGATTTCTAAAAAAGAAATAGATGAGCGTGTAATGCAAACCATGCAACTTCTTGAAATCGAATTATATAGAAATCAAAGACCAACTAACATGTCAGGTGGTCAGCAACAACGTGTTGCAATTGCACGTGCGATTATAACTAATCCACCTGTTCTTCTAGCAGACGAACCAACTGGAAACTTGGATTATGCGACCACCATATCAGTTATGGAGGCATTCATTGACGTTAAAATCATGAGAGAACAAAGTTGCATTATTGCAACGCATGATCCCAAAGTTGCAACTTATGCGGATAGGTTGGTAATTCTCCATGATGCCAAGATTATCTCTGAACATTGGAAAAGCGATAATGAACTATCTATAGATTTCGTATTGTCTCAACTGAAAAAAGTAAGCTGAAGTTGAAAGGGCTTAAAAATGATATATTCGTTGTTTAGTATCGCGGTGAGAAATATACGCTCCAGCAAATCCTCCATGATCACTGCTTTCATCGGTGTTGTTTTGTCTATTACCCTTAATATATTGATCATAACATTTGCCACGCAAGCGCAAAGCGCTATAATTCAAGATGCGCGTGACCGTGTGGGAGGAGTTGACGCATTTATTTCCGGTATAATAACACCAGAGTATGTACAAGCGATTAGGGAAATCGATGGCGTCGAACAGGCTTTAGCCATACACCAAGGGCACTTCGATGTGCAATCGGGATATAATCCAGCAAGACAGCTTCGTGTGTATACTATCGGAACGGAGAATTCCCCTATCGCAAGAAGGCGTTATGGCTATGACGCAATAATTGCAGAGGGACAAACTGTGATATCAAGCACTGTTTCCGAATTTCTTGAAGTTGATGTTGGTAGGTATATAATAATCGAAGATAAAAAGCTAGAAGTAATCGAGGTGATAGAGAGACCACACGAACATTTACACGATTTTGAGCTGGTTGTTATCTACTTTGAGGATTTTTCGCGGTTTATTGGGTCAGAAAACAGTAATTACATGGCTGTAGAATTTCTCAATCCACGAAATGCATTTGAAATCCATAGCCATATTAGAGGGCTTGATGCTAATATGATAATTACTTTGCTCGCTGACGCATTGGACGATGCTGAGAATTTGTCGTCTTTACAAATTTACACTTACATTTTTTCGTCAATTGTGATATTGGCTTGTGTACTCATGGTTATATCGAACTTCCAGTCATTCATCGAAGGCTATAAAAGGCAGTTTTCAATTATGCGATCTTTCGGTGCATTTGGCTCACAGTTGAAAAAAATTCTATTTGTGCAAGGAAGCATTATAGTAGGAAGTGGCACAATCGTTGGTATCTTATTGGCACTTGTCTTATACACAATTGTCTTTAGGTTGTTTTCAAACGTTTTTTCCCTAGCTGTCACTGTGCCGCTCAGTTTTCCCATTATGTTCCTAGTTGCATTTATCTCTTTCATTATAGTTCTTGGTGCGTTGTTCATCCCCGCAATTCAATGTGGGCGTTCTTTACCCCTTCAGATTGCAAGGGACGTGGATAATGGGCTTGAGCAAGGAAAATGGCAAAAGGTTTTGGGAATTGGTTTTCTTGCTATTTCTGCACTTTTGTTTCTGTTTTCAGGCATTGAGCTTCTACGTGGAAGTCAAAGTAGTGGTCCGGGAGGCGCTGTGATAGTTTTCTTTATACCGGGGTTTCTGTTGCTCTTTCCCTCTTTGATCTATTTGTGCCTAAATACTGTTCAGAAAATGCTTCGGAAAGTATCAAAAGGTACTGTTGATATTGCAATATCCAACATGAAAAGCAACTTGACCGTAACAAAAAACATTGTGCTTTCGATAAGTTTTATTTTCATTATAACAATATTTGGAAGTGTTATATTCAGGACAATTCATAGCAATGTAATTGGGCACTTAGAATCAAATCACTTTCTTGATATAACAGTTTCGGACATAAACATGTTTAATTCACAATTAGACCGCCAATTTTTGGATGAACTGAATGCGATTGAATCTCCTGATAACACCGTTGCGTTTAGCTATGATTTAGCTTTCCTTTTGACCAACAATGTTCACAGCATGCACTATGATGCAGCATTTATGTCATTATCATCACTTATAGCTCTCGGAGAATTGAACATGGAAGTAAATAATACTTATGATGTCGTGGTTCTCACGAGGAGTTTTGCTACACTGCATAATTTTACTATTGGGGACACTTTGATTCTGTGGTATAATCCTAATCTGACAAGATCGTCAACAGATAGCATCCTTCCAATCACGGAAAGTTTTGTGTTTTTTGTAGGTGCCGTTGTTGACGAGCTATACTTTGTTCCACCGCATATTGATATGTTTATTGATTGGAACAACAAAGTTTTTTTACCGAGTGATTTTATTTTTCATCAAGCTTTTATTCGCACAACTGATATTGACAAAACCATTTCGTCTCTTTATGCACTGAGAAACAAATATCCAGAAATCAGGTGGTCTACCTTAGAGTCAGCCCTAGAGTGGAATAATTCTATGTTTCGAGAGCGCTTCGGCATGTTCATTTTGGTGTTGATTCTTGTGATCGTTGCTCTTTGTTTAGGCGTAATCAATAGTGTATTTGAGGGAATTTACAGAAGACGGAAAGAGTATGCTGTTTTACGTGTCATTGGTGTAGAACAAAAAACGATTGCAAGAACTGTGTATCTGCAAATTTGTTTGTATATGTTTATTGGTGTAGTAATGGGAGTTGGTGTAGGGAGTCTGCTCTCATTTATTTTCGTAGTCATGGTAGAGCGCATAGCTATAACGATTGACCCCATATTGCCTGTTTCATCGTTTTTTGTGGTATCTTTTATCTTGGCACTTGCGATTAGACCTCGGTTAGCAAAAATACTTAAGGAAGACATGCTCATACAAATAAGTGACTAGAAACATTGACTCATATTGGGAGACAAAAAAGGGGAATGCATCCTTACGGCAGACGCAATATGCACTATCGCTCAATCAGTTCAGTGCACCTTTCGGCTCGGTGGTCTCGCGCCCATGCGCTTAGCTCTGGCGTTACCGCTTCAAGTCCAATGGGTCGCTTCCAGTGGTTGGTTAGACCTTTCTGTGCAGGGTTTCCCTGCTGGGTTGACAGGAGTTTACCAATGGCGTGTGTCTTGCCCGTTGTTATGGGTACACACCAAGGGCAACACTCACACGCTGGGTTTATATATCACGTGCGCTTTGTTGACAGCTCGCACCGCAATCGCCTACAATAACCTGTTCAGGCGCTTGCAAAATGCCTGATGCGCATAAAAATTAAGTTTTCTGACAATCAAACTACCACCATTTGAAGCAATGTCAACACCTTAAGAACGACTTGTAATTATGCCAAAAGATGTGGTTGAATGATTTTGCTCTACTGAAAAAGCCTATTCTTCTATTAAGCCACCGCAACGGCGACTTCTGCCTCAAAGTAGTAGAGTTCTAAAAATCGGCGCAAAAATGCTTTCACCACCGCTAGTTCCTCCGCTATCCCCAGCTAAGGGTAACGTCAAATGAATTATGAAAACTCTGCACCCCTTTTCCCCTCAGACGGTAGTGAATATTCTTGTGCGGCGGAGCCGCCTGTCCGGTATGGCGCGAGCCGCCTATCCGGACTGACGGAGCCACCTTCACCCGTTATCGTAAGGCTTGAATTGTCATGGGCAGGGTGGAGATTTGCGTCTCACGCAGCAAATACTACCCGACCTTGACAACACACTCTTAGAATAATGTCAAAGCGGTTG
>Ga0131853_10002295_pt1 | contig 34296 bp, 22 predicted proteins | sample TergutLab28metaG_FD_92764 | JGI IMG/M metagenome (GOLD analysis project Ga0131853, IMG submission 92764) | Labiotermes labralis P1 segment gut microbial communities from Petit-Saut dam, French Guiana - Lab288 P1 (version 2) (version 2) | ecosystem: Host-associated > Arthropoda: Insects >... | reverse complement strand
CAGTACCAGTTGTTTGCTGGTGTATCTGTGCTAGTTGTTGTTTAGCAAGTGTGTCAGTACCAGATGTTTGCTGGTGTATCTGTGCTATCTGTTGCTTAACATGTGTATCAGTACCAGTTGTTTGCTGGTGTATCTGTGCTAGTTGTTGTTTAGCAAGTGTGTCAGTACCAGATGTTTGCTGGTGTCTGTGCTATCTGTTGCTTAACATGTGTATCAGTACCAGTTGTTTACTGGTGTATCTGTGCTAGTTGTTGTTTAGCAAGTGTGTCAGTACCAGTTGTTTGCTGATGTATCTGTGCTGTCTGTTGCTTAGCATGCGTATCAGTACCAGTTGTTGGTTTTGTGTGTGTCCGTGTCAGCTGTTTCCTAACATGTGTACCTATACTTGTTATTAGTGTGTGTTTACCAACCAGCTGTTTCTTATTACGGGTGTTGTGTACCACCGTTTGTTTATCGCTTGTGTCTCCACCAGTTTATTTGGCGTGAGTAGCTGTGCCAGCTGTTGCTATGCAAGTGCCTGTACCAGCTTGAACTTTTTAGTGTGTGTGCATCTGTACCACATTTTGTCTGCCCCCTGTTTCCTAATAGCGCAATGCACTCAAACATTTTCTGTCACCACTTGCATTGTTTTCATAACCGCATACTCACATTATTTTATCGAAAACAACAAATTATCAGTCGACATGACTATATTTTTATTGGAACGGCACTTCATGTTCCGGATCATTCGATCCATCATCAGGTGATCCGAAAAATATTGTGCGTTTCGTATCAAATATAGTTCTGTCGACTGGTCATTTATTGCTTTCTTTATTTCTGGGACAAAACGGGACGAGCGTCTAAAAAAATAAAAAGCCATTATTCCATCTTTGAAGCGGTAATTGGAGCACCCTGATGTTCTTGCGAAATAAGAATGTGATTGGTGACAGAATCAACAAACTGTGGTTCAGGTGCCACAAATTGGCTGTGGCAGGAATACTGGGAGTGTTACAGCAACCTTTAACGGCGTGCCATATGCAGTGTGAATTATTTTACAATAATAATATTCAGAATCGCAGTAAGTGCCAAAGATGGTAGTAAAATCTCCTATATTTGACGACAGCTAATATATATTGCATGTTTATATGAAATAATACAACAAAATGGCGAAAAGATAGTCATTGATAATGCTACTAGTCCCTTGAAGTATCAAACTCCATCAAAATTGTATCTGGAAACTTTAGTTTCTATTGGAGAGTACGGACGCATTACAAGTGTTGTTGCGTGGAGGTTAGGAAGGGAGCAGGTGCATGAAGGGAATGCGATTTTAACCAGCAACAACAAACTTGTACAAGAGGGGGCAGTAAGCTGTCACCCAGCTTAGAGGGAGGGGGTGAGTATAAATTTCTTGCTATTGGTTAAAATCGCATTCCTTTCATGCAGCCGCTACCCTGTTACCCACCACGCAGCATGCTTGCAGTGTTACCGTGCCCTCACAGTGAGCACAACGTTTATCCATCGGGTAACGCTTCTTAGGAAAAAAATTCCTGCTGTTTCTGATAAACATACAAAAGAAACACCCATATTATTGTACGGGGAAACAAAAATTAGATTTAATACACTTGGTAAAATATAGCAACCACTTGCAAGGGCTATCTGTCTGTCTGTCTAAATAGGTGGAGCCGATAAATTGGTAAATATTGGCTAGATTTGTAAAAGCACTAGAATTAACCCAAACTCGAAAGTGATTAATTAAGATTTTGTGGCAATAAAATTGATATCGGAATATGAGATGATACCAAAATTCCCTAATAATAATGATAATAAATAAGGTAGAATTTACTTGTTTGATATTAAAAGTCAAGAGAAAATAATTGGCACTCTTAATATCTGAATGTTTCTTTTGATATTATTTAGCTACATGCTCATTGAACTGAATTGAATTTGTAAAACCAAGCCATCATAGATTAGGTTAAGTGCGCACCTTGGTAATGTAACTTACGTGTAGGAATACAACAAGGTAGCCTACAAGAAAACGGTTAACCATACTTAACGTCTTTGTTTCTATAAAGCAGAATTTTCTGACCATTAGAGATTACAGGATGGAAGTAGTTGGCGGACCGTATAACAGATACAAACCTAAGCAGGCGAGGTTGGATTTAGGCAGCATGATTCTTGATATCCTCCTCCGTTATCTGGTGGTATTCAATGACTCTAATGAGTTGTAAGGTACCAACAGACTATCCTGGTAGTTTTGAATGAGATATCAAACAGGTCGACCACACTTAACCTTTATTGTACTCAACTGATGCACTTTTCTGTGAACGGCCGCTGCTATCTTGTGTGTACTTTGAAGCTTAAGGTTAAACCTTGGCAACAACCTACCAGAGTACATGGTATAGTAACACAGCATACCGCAGTATATACCTTATATGCTGTGAAAACCTCAAACGAAATAAGATTAGTGTTTTCTAAACGGTAACTAATGCAAACTAAGTGATGGCATGGAGATTAGTATCAGAGTTGTTGTCTTGTAGAACGTAACGATTTGTATTGAGAGACGCGGGCTGCTTCTCTACCACAGTTCAACGCTTCGTATATACGAACACAGTAATCCTAATTTTAATTACAAGATTTTTTACTTTCGTCTTTCAAATAAGTAACGTCTGTCGGTCTTCCGACCCATAAAATTCATCTTCTCTCTCTCTAAATTTCAGCGTCTCAAAAACGAAATTCTATGCTTATTCCCGCGTGTACCTCTTCACGTTTGGGTAATATACTGCTTTCGTTTTATTTCTGTTCTTCTTCCTCTATTCCTGTGTGGAGAAGTAACCGCGTAGCCAGAACGAGATTATTTCCTTTGGGAATTGGGGAAGACAGGCACGAACTACAAATACTGCCGTTCTGTCCATACCTTGGAGTGCGGGATGGCAGCAATAAGCCTGCAAACTTCAACAGACTGTGAACAAAATTTGATGGTTACTTCACAACCTGGAGGTGCTGTCTATGGCAGCTTTAACTTCCGTGTCTGAAAGGCGTTTGCTTTTATTTTTGTGGTATGTTTGTTCTCCGTAACAATAACAGGGAGAACATTTTCTTCTAGGATTGTAGGTCGGATACACTTGTTCTGCAGGGTAATGGGGAAAAGTAGACCGTCTTGTATGGATGTCACCACCACTAAGGCAACAATACATTTAATGGACCTGTGTTATAGGAAGGTAGAATAATGTTTAAGTTAATCTATTAGTGAAGTTTTGAAAACATAATTTTAAATCTCACTGACTTTAATTTTGGAATGGTTAATTAGGGTTGAAATTCCATGTTTAAATTTGTTGTGCCAAGTCCTCAGTTCTTAAGTCGTTGCTTCTGCATTGCAATTTGTTTAGTTGCATTGTGTTTTCTAAGAACTATTCTCGAATCGGAAAAGTATTTTTAGCATACAAATAGTATAAACAAAAAAACTACAGCACACCTAGGCATCAAGATTTGTCAAAAAAAATAAAACATTTTATATCTATTTATGTGGCAGAAAATAGGAATAAAGCAGAACATCCTGAAATTAATGTTCGTTTAAGAGGAACGTTAAGATTAATATTTCATTTATATATTTAGAGTGTTTTGCACAAAGTTACGGATATACAGTAGCATTTGTAACCAGACTTGTTCCAGAGGGAATCGTACCAGATGATCGCGTGTACAAAATATTCTTAGTTAAAATCACATTTTGTCGTTTATTTTGAGGGGCATGGACTGGATTCAACTGCCTGAAGGTAGAGCACAATATCACTATCTTATGAACAGTGTAATGGACCTACAGTGTCCACAAAGTGCCTAAAATATCCCATCTTATCTATTCTTAACGTGTAATAATGAAATAATGTTAATTGTTGTTCTTGAAATTTATTCCACCGTACAGTCGGTCTACTTTATTTTCCAGTGTGTACTCATTGGAAAGACACATGTCCATTAGGCCTATATACTGTATTTTAATCCGTTGGATTAAGAATATATTAATCATTTTTCTACAGTAGCAATTATAAATTTAGGCAGAAGGGAACATCCAGTTGTGGATGTGGAGAAACCAAGTGACTACTGTTGGTCTGATACAGTAACACACATCTGCAACCAATATTGTATTTCTTAATTTTGGACACTGTAATTCGAATTTAGAAAAATTTAAAGCTACTGGTATTGAAATATTTTTGGTCGTTACGAATATATTAACATGGCTCCTACCTATATCTGTCTCCTGGTGTAAAAATTTGAGAGAAACTGTGTAAATACCGTTATGTAATTTATACGATTGAGCAACTGAAAGTAATGCCGACAAAACCACCTGAGAGGGAACGGGGACATCTGTTACCGGAACCCTCATACTTAGGCTACAATGCCGAAGCAGGTCCTTTTAATAATTGCTTAAGAGACTCTATTTCTGTGGAAAGCCTGTCGGCTTGCAGTAACCAACACCACAGAGGAGATTCTTTCCAGAGAAAACACAAGTAGCTCAGCTATTCCGGATACTTGTCACCTTTAAGTAAGTCGCATTGAAAGATTTTCACCACCAGTAGCGATCCATCATCCCAATCTATTTCTTTACGATCAGCTTAGATACCGTCCTAGCTCTTACGCTCAAAGACTTAGCGGTGATCTCTTTCATTCAGATTTTCCAGCCGACATAGTTCATAGATTTCTTCTCCTACCCACGTCTGATGTTCTTCGTCAATACCGTTGTCCTTGTTTTGATGATCCTAATAATGTTCGGTGAAAAATTTGTGCTATGAGGCTCCAGTTATATATTTTTTTGCACCTTCCTATCCGTCTTTATTGCATGCTCAAATAATCGCAGCTTATTTGTGTCCGTGTGTGAAGCTTTATTAGCACATAACTATCCTGAAAACTTCACTGGAGAAGAGCTTGTTTTATCTGAAGATCAATTACAAAGTCGGTTATTCATCAAGAGGACGTCAGTGACGTATTCACGCTTGACATCCTCTGTCTGTGCAGAGTCTTTTTATAATGTACTGATATATAGATAGCAGAGAGAATATCAAAGTGGACGGTTGGTTTGAAATAGCTTCAGGGTCAGAGAAAAACTGGAAGAATGGTCGTGCCTTGAATGACGGGTATTAGCCTACAAATCGAAATTGACAAATGTTGCTGACACTGTAAATAAATTTTAAGGACCCTTACTCTTTTTCTGTGGGCCGGGTAACGTAGTCGGTATAGCGACTGGCTACGGACTGGACGGTCCGGGGATCGAATCCCGGTGTGGGCGAGATTTTACACACCTGTCCAGACTGGTCCTGGGACCCACCCAGCCTCCTGTACAATGAGTACCGGGTCTTTCCCGAGGGTAAAGAGCGGCCGGGGCGTGATCCTGACCAATCATCCCCTTCTAGTCCTGTGGTCAAGAAAGAGCAGAGCTATACCTCTACTCCCCCTAAGGGCTGTACGGCCTGTACAGAGCCTCAGTGCCTGTACGACGGTGCACTGTACCTTTCCCTTAATTTTTTTCTGCCGGTCCCAGTGGCCGCGCGGTCTAAGACGTAGGTCTGCGGCCGGTAGCTTGCTGGGATTGTGGGTTAGAATCCCGCCAGGGGCATAGATGTCTTTGTGTTGTAAGTGTTGTGTGTAGGCAGGTAGAGGTCTCTGCGACGAACTGATCACTCGTCGAGAGGAGTCCTACCGACTGTGGTGTGTCGTTGTGTGTGATCTATAAACATAGTGAATGAGGACGCCCTGGCCCATTGGGGGCTGTCATGCCAAAAACAAACTCTTTTTCTGGTTAGCAACACCATGAGGTTTGGCAAATATGCAACAACGTTTCGGTGGAACCTGTTATTGCCATATTCGTCCAACAGCTACAACGCTATATATTACAGAAGATTACGGGAACACAATATGTCACGAAGTTTAATGATTTGCGTAAACAATAAAATTTATCTGCTCCTAATTTTATGGTATTCATATACGTGCTCTAATTGTTGAGCAAGTTATGCCAAAAATGCACTGTATTAGAATATATTTTTTAAAATTAATACACTGTGCCTCCTACATGCTTCGACCCTTTCTTGTGGGTCATCCTCAGAGACAGCGCATCAATAGCTGAGTAAAAGGTAAATTTTAAATAGATTTAAAAATAGACTGAATAGGTTAAAATTGTATCAAATTCGTTTGTTTTCTTGATGTTGGTACAGCATTGAAATCACTCAAGACACTGAAGCAGCTTGTCCACTTTCTGACTGTAGGTGCAGTACCGTACATACAGTCGGAATTTCTAAACAATCTATAAATGTTTTAAAATTGTATTGTTTGTACTGTGTTTTTGCATTGTTTCTTTTATGTATATTTATTCCTATTTGTTTTATCTGTACTACTGTAAGGACTACTGCCACCGAGTGATCTGACAGTTATAATAACAAGTGGTAGGAATGAAACAGGAATAGAATTGTGTTTTGACAATGCAAAAACGCTGTATATCTTACCATCGCTTTCGTCAGAAATAATTAAAGGTTTTTGTCATAAATTTGCATGATTTATTCCTGAAGTTCATTAGAGGAGAGCTCATTTTTGTCTAAGAGACTTAAAATTTCTAGGAGAAGGATGATTTGTATCGGAGTTCTGGTAAGAAACTATGTTCCGGGTTCCACGCCTCACAGATGGTTATAAAATTTTAAGTTCACACTTTTATGTTAAGAGTTATTCTCGAAGTTTCATAAGCCATGTAATTAAATTCCCTCCTTCCCATCGACGTAACGACGGTGTCTGTACCTTATGAACCCTCACACGACTGCCAACTTTCATCGTACCTAGCGCTTTGAGGCGGCGAGCCTTCTAAAGTCAAATTCAGCTATCATTGGTTAATGAACTCTCCTCAAAATGGATTCACACACACACACACACACACACATATATATATATATATGTGTGTGTGTGTGTGTGTGTGTGTAGTGGCCTACATTCCCTTTCACACGCTTCTCACGCGTCAAGTTATTCCACCAAGGGTACACAAAATCTAATTTTGTGTATGACATTGGCCCAGAATGCAGTGAAACTGAATATTGGGCTTACAGCCTTGTGGATTGTGACGATGGTAGACTGGCAGACGTTTCGGAGGAAGCTGCTGCCTTCTTCTGAGTGGCAGAATGTCCAGGTTGTATGATAAGAATATGAGAGCAGACTATGGGAAGAAGAAGTTAGTGTAATATTTTGTTCACCGTGCGTCGTGATATATCTGTACAAGAAGCAACAGGATGCACTAATTACTTTCAATTTATTTCGATAATTAACCTCTACATGTTTCGAGCAGGCTTACTTCTCATCGTCAGGAGGTACTACTCTGTATATACAGCAATTGGTATATGTCATGCGTTTATGATTGATCCTGCCAACAGCCACTCAACCTAAACGCACGACATATATCAATTGCTCTATATGCAGAGTAGTACCGACTCATGATGAGCAGTAAGGCGGCTCGAAACATGTAGAGGTAATTACTGAAATAAATTGGAAGCCAATAGTGCATCCTGTTGGTTCTTATTGTAAAGAAATTAGTTATGACATTTTAAACAATTATTCCTTCTTCTGGGATCTGCCATTGCAAAAGTGCAGATGTTTTGTGTCTCTATATTTCCGGGAGAGAGGTCACATGTTCTCCCTCAATATCGGTACCAGATACACAGCTACACTAATCATTATTGTGTAAAAATGTCAACTCTTACGTTTTGGTGAACTCGTTTCTTAAATAGGACTCATTTTAACTATATATCCTTCTTGCACATACGTACTTAGTGTCGAACTTGCGCTTGTTTTTCCTATATTCTTAGTTTAAGAACTGAAACATTAGTTTTCATACGATACAGCATCATAAGAAGAGGAGAAAACATCTTGCTTTATCCGGTATTCATTGAAACGGGTCTGCTGACGTCATTTTGTTACGCCGAATTGAAAAAAAAAAAACGGAACCGAGGAAGAAGCCCTTAATGTGATATCGCTTTTCAAGTTTCCAACTGGCCTGTTTACAGAGCGATAAGAACATGACAATGGATCTGGCCAATCATAATCTGGAACTGAAGTTTTTGTGGAGCTTAAACAATTATACTCTCAGGGTAATGTGTGTGCTAAGTATAGACATTTTGTGTGCCTCCATTATTGATTAATGTTTGTTTTAGCGCTATTTCACTCGTAACCATCACGTTTTTGTGTAGCATCGTCTACTGAAAATCGAAGCCTAGGAGAGCTGAGGTGGAGATGTTACACGCGACTCTCGAAACACGATCAAGTGTAATGATGTGTGTCTTCAGCAAAACTGAAGATTTTCAGCATTTTTTTTCGAATGTTTAGTACATGGCCTCGTAACTCATTGACCGATTTAAAAAATGTGCTTGAGTTCAAAATTTGTGGTGTAAAGATGTTGTCAGGATGGAATTAGAGATATTTTAGTTAAGAGAGTGGCCTTAATATTAAGATGACGTAATTTTCAATTTCACAGTGCGATAGAACACTTTGAGAGTTTATATTTATTTTAAAAAATGCCTAGGTCATAAGTCGTACTGCTATATGAACTCATTTTTAACCTACTTGAGCAAAATGCACTCTACAGCACCAAAGAAAAAGTAGTTTTCCCGTGCATTGCACTCATTTGCTGTTCATATTCATAATTACTAAGAATATGGCGACTTTTAACTCGCAAAAAGACAGAAGGGCAAGCATTTACTATTTGTACTCTCTGAGTGCTATCGGATCTTCAGATGCTCTAAGCGCTGTACGCTCTTCATAGGTTTTAAGCGCGGTTCGCTATTTTTAGGCCTTAAGTGAGCTCTAATCGTTCCTTGCCCTAACGCTGTTTGCTGCAGATTTTATACGAATCCCAAGACAACAGTAAAAGTCCATTAAGAACGACAGGAAAAATTACATAAGTGAGTAAATGTTACGCTTTAATACCATCCTTTTTCTTATATTCCATATTTTAAACAACACAAAATAGTCAAAGCAACCCCCCCCCCCCTCCGCCAGTACAATGCTCAATATTGAAACCAGAAACCAGCTCAGACTCACCTTCAGCAAAATCAAAATGGGTCCGATTAGTTTCATCCAAATGAGAAATAAACGAAACAAAAGATAAAGAGAGAGAAAAAATTTAAAATGTTCAACCAGAAATTGTAATATTATAAATACTTCATCTAGCCCAAGCCAAAAAAAAAAAGAACAATAAAACAAACTCAAAATAAATAAACACACTTGATATTATGTTCGCTCCTAATATCAAGTGTGTTGTATGATCTGTTTTATTGTATTTTGATTAGTGTATTTCGTTAGTTTAAAATACGGAATACGTAAGCGAAATTTTAAAGTGCTGTAAAGGGAAGTTATTTAAAAACCACATGTAAAATTGTGAAAAGTCTCAGGATCAAACCCGAACGTTCTCTTTGTAGCATTTCAGCTGAGCCTCCACAAATACGGCTACTAATTTCCAGTTCCTTTTCGCCTTGGCTGAATACACTCGTGACACATGTTCTTGTGACAACTGAAATATTATAGCTGTTCAAACGCTGCAAGAGGAGGGTGACAGAAAGCCTTCTTTTGAGGCAAAGTCGGGAGATGAATGTAAAGATTTGATCGCTAAAATAAACGTAGTCTGTAGGTAATGCCTGTACTTAGAGTATGTAGGGGTTAAAGATGTTAGAAACACGAGATTTGTATAGCCAATATAATTTTGCAGTGGAGTCTTTCACAGACGAAGATGTTATCTACATACGCTGCAGTTACAATGACCACTTTTGATGTCTTCTTCCATAAAAAGCCACTCTTTCGCACAATCATTAATTACACGAGTTTTGCCCATTCTCAGCAGATACTCACACGTTTTATGGCCCTGTACTGAAGCCACTGAAGCAAGTGATGGCTGACAAAGCTAGGAACTTCTCCCACCCTCTCTGCTAATACATTTCCCTCCTGCCACTCTGGGCTGTCAACCAGCCATAAGCACTCGTGTCTAGCGAAGATAATCACGCGGAAAACATTAACACCATTCATAAACAGACTGGCTAGGCAGCTGTAGGACAACATAGGGAAATACGCTGAAGGAAGATGTGGAGAGGGTCATCTATGACGTTCTTCTTTGCGGCCTTGTTTGTAGCAGTTCTCAGCTACGCCAGTATTAGCATTAGCAATAAAGTTATAATGCATGAATTCATATCGAGTGTGTGTTTGCTTCTTCCCATAAACCCTTGCTAGATATCTCCCTTGTTTCTACGGCAAGTCCAATGGTGTGCGAGATAAAACGAATCGTAAAGATTAGGAAAGGTATAGTGCTTGAAACATGGGACCGAGAACCCTGAATATAGTGTCATGTATTATCCTCGTCACGAAGAATATATAGTGTCGTCTAAGTTGAGAATGGAAGGAGCTTCTGAAACTTCGGCGAACTTTTATCAGATTACACGAAGTCATATTCCAAAATACAGTAATCTGCATAATCATCACTGTGAGCTTCACCAATTTCCCATGTGCATAATTTCACTTGACACCTCTGTGGGACCAAGTCTGTTGATGTTTGTTATATTAAGAACCACCTACTATTAAGAATGCTTCGTTTACTAACGAAAATTCGTGTCATAACCCAGGCATTTAGATGCCGACTTGTCACCATGAAGGACTGGTTTCGCTCCCAATGCAGTCTAGGTACAGGCATGTGATAAGCAAAGAAACATTACGACCACATTTCCCCTGCCAATAATCATACCACATTTGCTCAATATTTATTCAACTGTCATTCGATGTTTAAACAATGTACCCACAAAGAGATTCAGTTATATAGTGATATAGATATTGTACCACAAAAGGAGTGATTTAGAAGCCATAAGCAAGAGAGAGCCATGCCAAGTATGGCGAAGGGAGATTGAATTTTGTAACAACCGGTAAATATTATTCCGGATTAAACACTTTATTATCCAACTAATTCACAATATATAATATGTAGATACAATTAGAATATAAAATAATTAAACGTGCTCCAACATATTTCGCATCACAGAGGATCCATCATCAGGGAGTCTTGTAAAGTGATTGGGTAAAAATTACAAGAATGATTCTATCGTGTCCGTTGACATGGACAAGGTCGGTGTTATGGCAGCATATTCTGCCATAACATATCCTCTGTGATCCGAAACATGTTGGAGCACTTTTAAATATTTTATAATTTAATTTTATTTACATATTATATATTGTGCATTAGTTGGATAATAAAGTGTTTAATTATCATTGATGCACGGTGCAAACATGAAGACTATTTCGAATTTCTGTTCTTAACACTGCAATAAGAGGAATGGAAGTTGCAATGTAATTTTTTACGTTTAATGTTTTGAAATAATTATCTGCTTGAAATTTGGGGTTCTGACGGTAGTGAATATTAAGACTGTGGTCGTATGAGGTGTGAACCGCGAGGTACCTTAGTTTTGCGTACTTCTTTACGTTGCATCGGATAATCCGGGCAGTAATTAGTACAACAAAAACTGTCTTTCACGCTTTACCGTTAGTAGGTCTGCAGTTCATATCCTGTATCCAGACATTTCATATTTATATTTATGCCTTTGTCCCCCCCACAAATTAGTTCACCGTCGTTTGTGCCGTTCGTTGCACGTTCAGGACTCGATTCCAAAATCTCAACGTTGATAAGTATAACTTCATAATTATCTGTCCTTCAAACACATTAGAGCTAGGAAGGCTCAGTCAGTATCCCAATTAGGCTGCATGGTGTATCACCGCGGAATGCGTCTTTGATTTGTAATGTGTGCAGGTATTGCCTGTTGTCCGTACCGCCTAGAGCGGGTGTGAGGCTAACGAAGCATTCCATTAGTGGTTTTTATGAGTTCATTATCTGGGCTTAAAGCGACTGGGTCACGAAGTTGAGATCGCTCCTCCACTCGCTTCTGAATTTAGGAATACATGGAGCTGTCTCTCCAAAGCCCATAGGTCCTGATAGCCGTGGCTTGTGATTAAACCCAAGGAAAACTCCGTCTTAAATTTTAATCCAAACTTTGAAGAGGAATCAACTCGTCGTTGAGGACTGCAAAACGCACAACATTCACAAGACACAAACATCAATTTCCTCAACAGGATTCGAACCTACAACCTCAGTAAGCAAGCGACCGCAGACCTAGGCCTCAGACCGCGCGACCACCGGGGTCGATGTTGTTGTTTTATGTAGTATAAATACGTAAGGAAAATCGGAGGTTCTAACAGTGCTGGCTAACAAGTTTTGCTGTCTTCTGGATGTAACATTGTGTAGTCTGACCTAAGTGTGCTGGAAATCACAGGATACCCCAGCTCCGTCGTTATCTGCTGAGACAGTGGAGTCCTGTGACATATCTCCACCTTTATACCAGGCTACACGATGTCACGTTCTAAAAGACAGCACACTTAATTAAATACCCAGTGTTCTACTGTTAGGGAAATCTTATTCTGTTTCTTATTCAATTCAATTGATTTCAGTTCAATCTAATTCATTTCGTTATCACATGCACGCTAGCACAACAGCCATAAGACCAACTACAGTGACAGCACAGGAACATAACAAAATACACCGACAAGAAAGATAAAAGGAACCACATGGAAAAGAGCTTGTAAGTAATCACACCTGCAAACATAATTCATAATATTAAAATTATTAAAGGATTCATTTCTTAAGAGAGAGTATTTGTTCCTGAATACATTGAGAGTACCGTCCTATTCAGTTCGGTGTGTTGGCATGCAGGCTTAAGGGCGCAGGGCCAGTCAATAAGCGAACACACGAATGCAAAATTACACAGACACTGCACAATTAAAATCAAGCATAAAAATGTACAAAATATAAATAAAATTAATTTAAAATACCGTAACTAAATTAAAACCACAATTCACATGCAGTATCAGTGACCGAATTACGGTGTAATATCTATCGAGACTTAGGATTTACTTAGTAAAAATATCAGCGTCTAACAAATTCTTGCTGAAAACAGACCTTACGTTGCACATAACGCTAAGTCTACTGATGACATCGGCCGCCGAACCGCATTTGCGGAAGGCCAATTGTCGCGTTTGAAGTCAAAACAAAACAGTTTAAAATACAAAACTTTCGACTCTGCACAAGAAGGCCAACATTTGCCTATTGTTATTATTATTATTATTATTATTATATTGACTGAAGTGTTACTAAGATGAATAGCGCCATGGGCTGACATAATGATATCTGGATGCTGTTACGTAATTGGTGAGTTGGGAATCCGTCATGTTCCTTATTTTATTTGACCTTTTCCAAGATATGATTATAATAATAATCATAATAATCATCCTCATTCATCACGAGTTAGGCCTTCATAGACCTGCTTCGGCCTCCTCCAATAGTCTCTTCAAAGTTCTCTCAAGTCGTCTTCGTTCACTCGGTCTATAATTCAGTATTATTCTTGGCATCCTGTTGTTGTTCTTTCTTGTCACATGTCGTAGCCAATTTTATTGCTATATTCTTAGTTAGTCGCCAACTGGCTCTACTTTCCACGCTTACAAAATTTCTTTATTCATTTTTTGGTCAAAAACGGCGTGCCCCATTATTTTTCTTAAAAATGTCATCTCGATTCATGTCAACCTTTTTATCCTATTTGTTGAGTGTGCAAATTTCACTTCCTTATGGAAGAATGAAGAATGGGGAAACATTTTATATTGTATATTTTGTTTGAGATTGTCTGCCTGTTCGTTGACAGAATGAAACTACATTCTTCTGGCACGTGACGTCTTATACATTGGTTTATTAGTGTCAGTCTGCAAACGCACATCTCCTCACATACCAGAGGATTTTTTTTTTATTAGTTACCGTGGTGCGGAGTTCAAATCTCACAATGTTGCAGCCTTCTATATTTTCGAAGACAGAACTCGAATGTACATGAGATACCACAATTGTATATTAGTATACTGGATTCACTCCAATTTGAAAGTGCTTTATTTACAGCGGGAATATTAATTTTGACAAAAATATGCGTCTTCCTGCTAAATTTCCAATATTTTTCAACAATTAAACCGAAGAATTAAACTATTAAAACTGACACATCAAACTTTCAAATTAGTCTTTATTATTAGTATTGCTTGCTTTAATAATTGGAATCTCTCCCCCAAGTGTGTTTATGAAATTAATACAATTTTCAGAATGAACAGCAATTATTCCCAAAACCACATTGGAAATGGAGACGCGCTGCTGTCTGTGCGGTGAAAATTGAAATCTTGAAGGCTGTTTATATGCAGTTCAAGTTTCATCTAATTTACAAATCTATGAGTGAAATATTTTAATACATTTTTATTAAAACCCTGCCGTAGTGGGTCCTTCTCAATGTTGATGTCAAAATTAAGCTTAAATGAAACTTTTATTTACTTCCGAAAGTTTTACCCTGTCTCCCTCCAAATTTTACCAGGAGGACGAGCGGGGACACAACCTAGCATCTTTGTGAGCCATGATATTTTCGCTATAATATACTCGTACAATGTGTCGCTCAATAACATTCCTTTCTCTTCTATCCCCTCCCCACCTCAAGCTTTTTCCCCTCCATTTTTAATTCTCAAACTTTAAAACTCCGGACCTCTCACAAGCGCTGCATGACGTGTTCAGGTGGGTACACACTTGTAACGTTACCGCATACCGTAACGTCGTGACGTTGCAAGTGACTGACACTATACGGAGTTACGAGCTGAACTTTCATCCCGTGCCTCACGGCGTAACAGTATCCTGCGAGCGTTACACCACGGGGTTCGCAGTTTGTTACGGGAGCTCGAGCGATGTCTTTGCAGCTAGCAGCGGCTTCGTACATTCACATACATTACGCTCTAAAGAAAAAGAGAAAAGAGCGGCGATGGTGTCAAAGGCAACTGTACACAAGTAGGGAACTGTACAACGGTTCACGTTTGCTGGCAGACTTGAATTTTCTGTCAGTCAGTGGGTTATATAAGAATTTCATCAGAATGTCTCCCAGTGAATTTGAATTTTTAATTAATTTGATTGGAGAAAAAATCTCGGAAAAGGACACAGTGTTCAGGAAAGCCATTTCTGTTGAAGAAAGGTTGGCACTGACGCTATGTTTCTTAGCAAGTGGTGATTCATACGTTAGCCTGCAACATCTCTTCAAAATTTCCAAGCATGCAAACAGCTGCATCGTGCCGGAAGTATGTGAAGCTCTTGTTGAAAAATTGAACGATTACACACAGGTAAGACAAATATTATTATTTGTGGTTTATGAAAAAAGATTAAAATTAGATTTAATCAGAACTTTTAATTAAACACAAATTTCACAGAAACACTTCCATTAAAAAGAGGTCAAATTATTCTACAAACGGTTGCGTATCAATATTTTCTTCTGAACATGTCGTAGCTGGCGAGATGCTTTCTGTGGGAAAACTGTGAGGCAGAATTGAGTTATTGTACTGACTGACTGGTGACGGGGAAGTGTTTCCGGAACATGACGGAGAAGGGTTTTGAGAACAGAGGGATGAAGAAGTGTGCGGAGGAGGATTGATACTTTAAGGGTACATTTTAGATGGACCACTTGGGAAATGGGCTTGAGGTGGGTTAATTGGCTGGAGATGGGTGTGATGATAGCGTTCATAAAGCCCCCTATTTGCATTTAAGAATACGTTCATAATCTCGCTTTGAATGACACATCGTACTGTTTCATTATAATTCATTAATTTTGCGGCTATCATATTCCCAAAATGTTGACACTCGTCGTTCATGGTTCGTTTTGAACACGCTGTTAATAATTCAAGCGCTTTTTCAAGACGCTGATCTTCCGTCTTTTTTTTTCTTTTTTGGTGGCTGCGGGGGCAGGGATTCACTCGCGTTTTCAGATTATTTTCCTTTTTGGCTTTTGACTGGTCCATATCTCCACTTCTGATGTCTCACCTTCATTATGTATCTAGAAAAATAGAAAATACTCAACAAAATTATTAACATTTTGGAATGACAAGAAATATTTGGTACAGCGTTTTGAATTAGTAAGCAAGGAATATTATTTAAGGTTTCATTTCATTTAAATAAATTTATGTGTTTTCAGATACCAAAAACAGAACAGGAATGACTGGCAGTGGCAAAGCAGTATCAAGCATTGTGGAATTTCCCACGTGCAGTGGGGGCTATTGATGGGAAACAAGTGGTGCTACAGTGACCAAGAAATAGTGCCAGTGAATACTTTAACTAGAAAAATGCCTTCAGTATTGTACTCTTCGCTTTAGTGGATGCTAATTACAACTATATGTTTGTCGACGTAGGATGTCAGGGAAGAATTTCTGACAGCGGCGTTTTTACGAACACTTAGCTATATAAGAAACTAGAAACAAAAAACTTTTGTCTTCCTCAGCCAGTTCCTTTAAACGGGAGAGAAAAAGTGTTCCATACTTCTCTTTATTGGAGATGAAGCTTTTCCTTTAAACGAAAATCTCATGAAAGTTTATCCGGGACAACATCCAAAGGACTAAAAGGACGAATTTGCAATTACAGGATCTGCAGAGCCCGAAGAGTTGTAGAAAATTTATTTGGCTTCTCGTCATCAGTGTTCCGAGTGCTTCGTAAACCCATGCTTTTGGAACCAGAAAAAGCTCAACTCGTTGCAATGACTATTGCTTGCTCACAAAATTTCTTAAGAAGAAGCCCTGATTGGGCAGCAATTTATACTCCGCCAGGCACGTTTGATTATGAAGAAAACGGTCGAGTGATTGAAGGCAGCTGGAGAGCCATGAGTAATAAAAATATGACTTCTTTATTTCCTATTAGAAGGATTGCAGGTAAACCACCTTTGAAGGCGAAAGAAATAAGGGAGGAATTAGCAGCTTATTTCCTGAGTGGAGGAAGAGTAGAGTGGCAAAATGACTGCGCTTAAAGATGGCACATTTTTTAAAAACCTCGTTGCCTTGAAATTTATTTAACACTTTCACAAACATTGACATTTGTGATGAGTTTTACGTACCGTGTTCAGTGTCTGTAGCGGTTTCGTTTTGTCCATTATAAATCCCAGGTTTTCATATACAATCCACGAAATTTTATACACTTCATCTCTTGCTATAAAGAAAAGTAAAGCATTAATTAGTAAACTTATTAGTTAGTAAATTTATTCTGTATATTCATGTCATTAATTGAAGCCTAGGCTTCAAAAAGAAATAAATATTTTAAAAATCAGTGAACAAAAACGTGTTTTCTTTAAAATACATGCTGAGACCTTAATTTACCTCATTGTTTTTCACTCACATGTAATGAGTGTGTCTATCAGTGTGTAGAATGCAGTTGTTTCATATCACGATAAAATATAGGCATTGCCAAAGTATATAAATAGTTCAATTGGAAGTCCTGTTCCACTGCTTTCTTCATCTTCATTTTCTCCCGTCGGAGACATGACAATAACTTCTTCATTTTCTTTTTGCACTCATCGACGGGTCTGTTCATTTCTTTTCCCAGTTCCTCCCATGCATATTGCTTTCTAATTTTGTTAAAATGCATTGGGTGCTTTGGGCCCCATATTATTTCCTTTCTTTTATAAAGTTCGATTAATTCTGTGGCCCTTTCCTCAGTCCACTCCATTTCACAATTACCAAAGCGCTCAACAAACCGCACAACACTACAGATTCACTCCACTCTTCAAGACAGAAGCATCAGAAGTGAAAAGAATGGCAGAGGAGTGGACGGTGATGACGTGTCACGCTGCACGTCCACACTTGCTACGGCCCTAACCGTATCATCCCTTTGATGTGACAGCCAAATACCGACAGCGCACCGAACAAGCCCATAACGTGACCGCGTAACCAACTTCTGATACGTTACGCGGTCACGAGCCCCGTTCACACTGTCACGATACGGTGTTACGTTACGCGGTAACGTTACAAGTGTGGACCCACCCTAAGATTTCTCGACTAAACATTGTATGCGTCTTACGCTGTCCTGGAATGCTGTATGAGACCCCCATCCTCATTTGATTATCCTGGCGTTACGTTGCAGGGAGTACGGGCGAACTGGACATATTCGGCGCGCATTGAAATTGCGTCAGGTGTGTTATTTTGCTGAAAAAAAGACAGGTGTTTCAAGTATATAGACTCGGCAGTTGTAATAACACGACTACTGTCGGTGTGTAGTGAGAGTGTGCTGTCGCCCAGTATGTGCAGTGTTTTCGGGAAATTATTTCTATTAGTGTTCTTTTTCTAACATTATTCGTGCGTTTTGTATTATAGATATATGCAGAGTATCATTTGTCGTATTATAACAGAGTGGCATCGAGCAGATGTACTAAGGAACTTTCTAACAATGTATTTGGTCTACCGGCTTCAAGCTATTGTTGAAGGTGGCACCTAACCTTAAAAGCCTACTGGTTACGTGATGCTCCGTCAGGTTTACAATCAACAATTTTACGCTCTGTCCATACTATATTTATGTGTTTGGTATTTACCTCAGAACAAATAGTGACTTGTGCCACTTACAGCATAAACTGATTGGTTTTTATAACCGAGATGAAAAGTGTTTACCGCTCGATACGAAATGGGTCTTTAAATAGAGCGTTCTTCGCTTCATCTTTCAAGGGTTAATTATTACTTTTCGTGCTGTACTGGGAGGAATAAGTGAGCCAGGTAGCTCAGTCGGTATAGCGACTGACTACGGGCTGGACGGTCCGGGATCGAATTAGTCTGCGCTACGCAGCGGTCAGGAGCGGCCGCACAGTGAGCGTTCAGTCTGTTGATAGTAAGAGAAGTAGGGGTTTAGTAGTGAAATCGAGTACAGATCGAATATTGTGCAGGTGCATCAACATGAGTGACAGGATGAATACGCTGGTTTGCATATTTGACCCGAGCAGCCCGACGATATCTGCTTACAATATTCATGATTGTATTCATGAAGCACTACGACTGATGGAAGAAGACATCCAGGTCATACAAGTCGACGGTCCCAGACGCCGGGTGTTCATCAAATTCTAAAACGAAGACAGAATGAATGAAATACTGCAGGACACCAAAGCAACATGTGAATACAAACATGATAACGGAGAGATATCGCAAGTAGTTGTAGAAATAGCAGGATTTGGGAATCAAGAGTGTCCGGTTAGCTGGGCTTCCGCCTGAAGTCAAGGAGTTCACAATAAAGGGAAATTTATCCAAATATGGAGATTTCGTAAACATACGCGATGAAATGTGGGCAGCCGCATACATGTATAAGGTGCATAACGGAGTAAGGGTAGTAGAAATCAAATTAAAACAACATATGCCTTCCAATTTGACCATTGCGGGTAACGACGTAATGATAGCATATGATGGGCAACCACCGACCTGCTATCGATGCAATGAACCGGGACATCAGAAAATCGATTGTCCCTGGCGACAGCTTTTGGCTCCCCCATCACCCGGACAGAGGTCAACATGGGCATATATTGTTTCAAACACAACCTGGGATACCCATCAGAAAGTGCTAACAAAACAGCTAGAAGGCGAAATAGAATGCAGACTGGAGAGTCACTCCATACTAGGACACAAATCGATGAATCCAGACAAAGACGAATAGGCACAGGGCACACGTGAACAGGGAAATGAACAAGACGGACAAGCACTCGTGACAACCCCCCAAGACATGAGACCAGTCACCTCATAATGGACACACAGGAGACGACCGTTTGGAGCAACGAAATGTCAGAACAGGGGTTTGATTGCGAAAAAGTGAATATTGCTCCAAGTTACACAGAGCAAAAGTCTACACCGGTAGACTGGGCCACAGGAGAAACATCAGCTACAGTGTTTATCAACAACGAACTGGAGGGTGAGAAAAATAAGACGGAACGGCTCCACTCGTTAGACAACACCAGTGACGATTACCCCCTCAAGGAAGGACAACCCAAGACGAGCCTTACGACCAACATAAGTCGACCGAAGAAACTTAAAACAGACGGCGACGACCCCACACAGCGTACTCGAAATTGCAGCAAACCGAGAACCAAAATTTTACGCAAACAACTAACGTCCCTTCCCCCCCCTCCAACCTTGACGAACAGTACTTCAATACAATACAAGTACAGGATGCTTACATTGAACATAAATGGGATTGAATCCCACAATAGTATCCGTATGCTGGAAGAATTTCTTCACCGACATGACTTAGACATAGTATTACTGCAGTAAGTGACTAATGGCGACATTCTGGATGTAAAGGGGTATCATACAATCACAAACATAGGTACATCGCTTCGTGGCACAGCCATTCTCCATAAACTAAACATAAAGCTTCACAGAGTAGAACGCTTACCGACCGGGAGGGGAATATCTGTATACCTCGGTGGCGCTTGTATCGTTAATACCTATGTCCCCTCAGGCACAGCAAGACGAACCGAAATGGAGGAATTCTTTAACGAGGGCATAATAGGGTTATTACACACAAGTCCCACCAATTTACTACTGGCAGGAGATTTTAACTGTTTGCTTAACTCCTCGGACAGCACAGGCCAGCGCACTTGCATTAGGCAGACTGGTCACCGGTCTTCGGTTTAAAGGTGCCTGGGATTCAGGGATGTATCAGTGCGCATATACACAATACACGCCCACCGGCGCGACACGTATAGACAGAATATACATATCTGAGGACCTGTCATGCAAAAAGCAGGGAGCGGAGACCATCGCCGCAGCATTCACTGACCACTTAGCGGTTCTTATTCGGATCAAACTTGCGACACCAATGCTCCTGCGAGAGAAAGGCAGATGGTGCATAAATACTTCTCTATTAAAAGACACGTCATTCCAAAGAAAATGTAGAAACTCATGCAGGGAATGGACAGAGCACATCAAGCGATACCCGGACATACTGCACTGGTGGGTACATTACGTAAAAAAGAAAAGAAAAATAGTAACCACCCGAGAAGAAGCAGAGAGAAATGCTGACCGACGTAGATTGGAGGAATTTTATTATACAGTAATATATGACATAGTGAGGGAACCAGGTCAGCATTCTGACAAGATGGCGAAGCTGAAAACTCTAAAAGCCAAAATCGTCCGTCTAAACATCACGTATCGACACAGGATGATGCTAAACACAGCGGAACATTATAGAATAGATGGTGAAACCTCGACACTACATCATCTCTTAAAAAGCCGAATAAAAGACAAGAGAACCGGATGGTCAATAAGATTGGAGACGATAATTGTATGACCCAACAGAATTCCTTAGCGATATTGGAAGCCTTCTCAACTCACTTCTTGAATGCATTCCAAACAATTGACGTACAGGAAGACTGTATGAATAACATGCTACAATGCAACATAAGACCCGTACCTCCTGAGATAAATTCCACTTTGATTGAACCCATAACAGAGGACGAAATAAGGAAAGCAATCTCCCAAGGTAAACAACACAAAGCGCCGGGTGCAGATGGCATAGGCCTGGAATTCTGTAGATCGGAATGGAACACCATCAGAACTGAATTAACACAAATAATGAATTGCATGTTCACAGACGATCCGATAGTGGCACAGTAAGTAAAGGGACTCGTATGTATTCCTAAAAACCCCCACCCAGAATGTAAAGGAGATTTTAGACATTTGACACTCTTAAATGCGGACTACAAGATCCTAGCGAGGATTATTGCCAATAGGATGAAACCAACACTACAGGACCTAATATACCCACAGCAACATTGCGGCAGTCTGGGGACTTCCGTCTTCGAAGCTGTTGCAACAATTAGAGACGCTGTCGATCACTCGGAGATAACAACTAATCCACTGTACGTAATCGCCTTTGATTTCCAGTCGGCTCTTGACAGAGTTTCACATCGATACATAGATAGATCCCTACATGCACATGGATTCGACGATCCATTCATACGGCGCATCATGGGGCTATACAGAAATGCATCCTCCGAGGTTCAGGTAAATGGTTTCAGTTCAAACGGCTTTCCAATCAATTGTTCAATATGTCAGGGATGCCCCCTGAGCATGATGCTTTTTGCCATATGCATCAACCCATTGCTACACAAATTAGAGTAGGCCCTCAATGGTGTAAGAATAAGAACACTAAGTCCAGGAACAGCCGCTATTGCTTATGCAGACGACGTGACTGTTCTCCTCACGGATCAGGATGAGGCTCAGGCACTACAAGAAATACTTCGTACTTTCGAAGAAGCTACAGGAGCGAAGATAAATATGGACAAGTCCAAAGCCCTAGCGATGGGTGGATGGGACACGTCTCCGAAAATAATGAACATAACATAATAAGAAGAACTAAGAATCTTGGGATTTCAATTCACCAACAGAAGCAATCTCACGAGTAAGGAACACTGGTGCAGGATCATATCCCATGCGCGCGCCGCAGCTCAAGAAGCATATCACAGGAACATCAGCCTTGATAAGAGAATCCAGTTTGTTGACGATTATCTGCTGGCAAGAATCTGGTACTCTGCCCAAATCTTCGCGATCCCGAACGACGGCATCCGACAACTAAACACTGCTATATCATGGTTCCTCTAGAAAGGCGAGATATTTCGTGTACCACTATCCACTCTCCAGCGCAGTAGAGAAGCCGGGGGATGGAACCTAATCAACATTTGGGCGAAGAGCAGAGCATTATTCATCAGGCGAATACGAGCCCAGGGGCAGCGCGAGGGATCGGTAACGGCTAACTGGATAGCAAAGTGGAACATTCTACCTGCCGTCCCAAAACCTCCACACCTCATTTCAGTACCGGCAGCACTGGATTACATACGTGTGTACACCCTGGACGCAGCTTTCATTCCGAACCAAGGAAACACTGAAACATTCAACAACTACAAGGCAAGAACCTACACGACCCTGCAAACATTATGCAACGCTGCAGGTTCTGCACAGGAAATGCGAATCGTCAAGATGAGGCCACAAACAAACTGGGATTTAGTATGAAAAACCTAACGGACACTCCAGTGCCCAGACAGGAAGTAATGACATGGTACAGAGTCATTCATGATATCATTCCGACCAATATACGGCTCAATCATATACGCACGACGAACACCGATGCATGTTTAGAATGTGGACAGAGCGACACCCTTGAACACCGCCTTATGTCATGTGGAGAAGGTTCACGCACATGGAACTGGCTGCAGTGTAGAATAGCAAGAATCTTGCGCACATCAGCGACTCAAATCCCAAGTGAATGGTTAACACAGCAGCAATTCAATCTATGCCCCCCCCCCCCACCAACGGCACCGAACGGTGCTTTGGATGCTAGCACTATACGTAAGCTTTCGACTAAATAACCCGCGCACCCTAACGTCGCAAGATTTAATGAACTTCTTGCGGAGGTCGAAATGGAAGACCTACACACGGAACAACCGACGTGAAATGGTCGCCAACTACCTTGTCGTTCTGGATACACCATACTAGCAAAGAGAGACACCAACAACAGGTTACTATCCTCCCAATGCGGGCAAGACATGCACGCGACCGTGCATTCCTAGTCCTGCAGACTCCAACCAACACAAGATTCTCCGCAACGCCAACGGCACAGGTGGTCCCGACAGGAAGACAGAAGTGTGGCTGTGAGCAAGACGCATATCATAGACGCGCCACCACAAGCCCCGACACCCAATGAAAACATTACTGGCACGGGCCACAGGCGACACACCGCTTGGCTACAGCTAAGATGACAAAGCAGAAACCAATACGACATCCCTCTCCCACATCTCCTTTGGTTGCGCATACACTTTGCACAACGATTTCCCCACAAGCATCCTACACCCGAAACGACGACTCAACTTCCATAACAGAAAATGAGTGAAACTAGATCTCAATAGCCAATGCCTAACGTGGTGGAAAGAGTCACGTTTCTAAGCAAACCGAAACTGATTGGAATAGGCCGCGACACGACACACGCCTGTCCTCACCTTGGCGTGATGTATGCAGCATGACACCGAGACTCAGGACGGCAACCTATGCGACACCTGTGATTTTGAATTGATAAATATTATGTCTGTTAATTGGTGCTGTTACCTGCTTGACATGTATTAACCTTGGTTGTCTGCTACTCATAGTCTGGTAAATAAAGAAGTCTTGTAAGAAAAAAAAAATCCCGGTGGGGACGAGATTTTCCGCCCGTCCAGACCGGCCCTGGAGCCCACCCAGCCTCCTGCAAAATGGGTACCGGGTCTTTCCCGGGGGTAAAGTGCGGCCGGGACGTGCTTCTGACCACTCACCCCCTTCTAGTGCCGCGGTCATGGAAGAGTAGAGCTATACATCTACCCACCCTCTGGGCCACACCGGGCCTGTAACGGGATCACTTTACATTTTTTTTTTACTGAGAGGAATATTTTTTAATGCAGCTGAAATTCACCCCCTCTAATAATTGTAAAACTGCAAAGAAAAATGTTAATTTTTCTCTTCTTTTGCGTTGCTTAACGTAGCACAGTGCTGTTAAACAAACATTTGAAATAAATATTATGTTACGTATTCGGTGGCACTGCGAAGCTCCTTTATTCTTTACACTCTTCCGTTGTTTTCAGCACCCAGAAAGTATTTGCGCGTAGAAACGGAAAACAGTTGATAGATATGACCAAGAGATACTGGAAAGATAGGTTTCTGACAATAAAGAGAAAAATACAAGCGTTAATTCCGTGGCAAAAGTAAGGCGTCCTTAGAATCACATTACAATTATATTTGTTGGAGGATTTTTTTCAGCACCGTCTTTCCAATAACAGAGTTGATTTAAGCATATATTTACTCCAGACTTGGACAACAGTAGTTGAGAAATTAATCTGCAGTAGATGTTCTATGGGTTATACGGGGTAGACTTTAGAATCTTAACGTCGAATTTGCAGCAGAAAATATTCCATAACATCCTCCCACAGACACGAAAAAAAAAAAGACATGTAATATACACGTAAAGTAACATTGAGGTGCTTTCGTGCAACCATTGTTGCAGTGGAAGAACAGTGAGTATTACATATTATGAGTGTGTGTTTGTAGCATTAGGCACCCAGAAAGCGATGCGAAAGCACTATATTATCATCTATGGCCTCATCGGCTGTATAATATTTTTCCACATTATCTCATAAAAGGCACGATTTTTGCAAAACAGTTATTGAAGATAAAACGTGTGTTTTGATTTTCTCTACAACTTTTGTCTGCAACGTTTCCCATTCTAAGAATAAATGAGTGAGATATGGTGGAAAATGTATGCTGATCTTCATGTAAAGTACCCTTTATTCTTGTCCGATTTTAATGGAACTTGAGTTTTCCCGATAGAGTTTCGAAAAATCCACAAATATCAAATTTCAGGAGAGTGAGAGTCGAGTTGTTCCTGCGGACGAACGGACGTACAGACATGACGAAGCTAATAGTCACTTGTCGCAATTGCGAAAGCGCCTGATGATCACTATTTCTGGCTAGATTCAGACCTTCATGAATTCTACGTCAGTCACTTCGCATTTCAGAAGCAGCCAGTATGGAACGACATGCAGGATTAGCAGGCCAAAATGAATGTTTTTTTTATGTACCATAAGTCAGAGAGAAACAAAATATTTCTAAATTGCTTCATTCATTTAGTAGCCTGTCTTACGACAGGTCCAAAGCCTCTTCCAAAGCGAGTTCTACACTTAGTGCGATCTAGAGCTTCCTCCTTCAAGTGAAAGTACCCTCCCTTTTCCTTACGGTCATCCAGTAGCTTCCTACGTCTTCTTCCTCGTCTTCCTGTCACTTCTATTCCCTCTTTTATCTTTCCTTCAATAACACGTCGTAGAAGGCGGTTTCTACACAAAAGGTGACCAATCCAGCTAGCCTTCCCTTTATTTATTTCATGTAGGATATTCCTCTGCTCATTGACTCTAAGTAATACTTCATTTCTCACATGATCGGTACAACTGATCTTTTCCATCCTTCTCCAGCACCACATTTCAACTTTCCAGGTCTTTCTGATCTACTGCCCGAAGCGTCCAAGTTTCAGCACCATATATATATATATATATATATATATATATTTCAAAATAGCAGATATTAATGTGAAAACGTATGTTTTGGACGTACAGGCACTAAAGGAGGCATTTGCGAAGGGGAATGAAGTAAAATCAGTAGAATAACTTTGCCGAGAGCGGTGCAAGTGTTTACTGTTCGGGACAGAATAAGAATATAAGCTAACCCCGATATAACGCCAGTAACTGACCTGCGTATATTTCCAGAGCTACTAGCCCTTTTTTTTGTATTTGACACATTTGAAGTACCGTGCTAGCACTTGCTAGACTTTTTTTTTTCGTATATACTCTTCACTAAATACTTCACCAATACAGCATCTATTGACGAATTTTTTCCCGTAATACCATTCTGCTGAGAGGTTAAAGGAAAACTGTAAGTACAAGCCCAAATTTCTTTTTTTTCCACTAATATTTAATGCTGTCTTTTTCACCATACTTCATTAGTAAAATAAAGATTTAGGACAATTAAAAACTTTACTCCAAATTCGTCTGACTGCTAGTGACTAATAGCGACATTTCCCCCTCAGTATGTTGTTTTTTTTTTAAATTCTACAGTTCGTTGTCTATAGTGACAAATTCGATACGAAATTTCAGTAATCTCTAAAGGAAAGCGGCGTGCAGAATTCTATTGTGACTTGTGTGCTGACGAGTGGACAAAGACAGCAATAACATCTCCTCTGTCTTAGTTTAGTTTTCTTTTGTTTCCCAATTCTCTGTGTCGTCGTGGAGTTGATACTGTTCGAAGATTTGCTGCGGGATTTAAAAAACAAGTTGTTTACTGAAATTCTTGGAAGCATTTAGCTGTCGCCAAACTATTTTAATTTAAGAGAGTCTGTCAAAAAAGGGAGAGCATTACTACCATCCACAAAAGTACTTCTAACGTTGCAAAGCACAGTTCTGTAAGAGAGATTTACAGTTTTGAGCCCATTGCTTTTCCATGTTGCTAAGCAGCGTAGATTGGTAGTTAGTTACCGACGTCTGGGTACAATCTATTGGCTCCATCTTACAGGGTCGAAGAGTCTAAGATTGATATTTAAAGATCTGACCAATAGTTGTTCCGAAACGTCGGTAAGTAACAACCAATCTGCGCTGCGTAATCTCCCAGAAGGGCAACGGTTATATTTCCACCACAGCGGAAGCCTCAGTCCGCATTTTACAGTTTTACTCTATATTGTGTTTTCTAAAAAATTGTACAGTACCACTTAAGTTGTGTTGAGTGAAAATTAATGTTCCTTAAAGTGTTTATGTTAAGTAACTTGGCGCCTTGTTGAAGACTACTTAATGATTGTGAACACATCTGTAACACTGAAGTCTTTGGTGAATGTTTTCTAGATGTCGTGGTGCTGTACAGACGGTTACCCAGCACGTGCATACATAAATTCATGCATTGAAGTACATAATAATTCACACACAAATACATACATACACACACACACATACATATGTTCATACACACAAATTACATACATGCTTACACATACATAGCACATAATACATACATGCAAATATGTATACATAATGGATAATACATACACACATTTACATACATAATAAATACGTACATACAGACATACACAATAAATAATAAATAAATAAATACAAACGCGCGCACACACACACACACACATAGATACCTACATACACACACACATATACGTACCTACCTACCTACCTACCTACCTACATACATACACACACACACACACACACACATACGCGCCTACATACATACATACATACATACATACATACATACATTCATACATATATTCATACATACATACATACATACATACATACATATACATACATACATACATACATACATATATACATACATACATACATACATACCTACATACATTCATACATATATTCATACATATATTCATACATACATACATACATACATACATACATACAATATTCATACATACATACATACATACATATACATACATATACATACATACATACATACATACATACATACATACATACATACATACATACATACATTCATACATACATACATACATACATACATACATACATACATATATTCATACATACATACATACATACATACATATACATACATATACATACATACATACATACATACATACATACATACATATACATACATACATACACGTACATACATATGTTTCACAAATCCGTGCGTCACAAAGACAGTATGATGCGCAACAAGTTACAAATACACTAACATACAAATACACTAACATACAAATACACTAACATACGCAAGTTTTACAGTGTAAAACAGCTACGGGGTTTACACAACGGTATTATAGACAAACGTTACACTTAAAAAATTCATCTGCAGAGCACAAGGGGTGTGTATTTAAGTAATAAGCAATTTGTGGGCGCTCAGTGAGGATGAAGTTATAGAGGAGGCGCTGCATCGGGAGATAGTTGCATAGTATTTTACTGTTTTGATGTTTTGTTTGTTTCTACTATGTTTTCGCTACGTCTTGTGTGTGCGACGAAATTTTAAAAACAATATTTTTTAAATTTGCCCTGTTTGAGAGACAAACTTGGTCTATGGTTTGCGATAAATTCAGCAATGCCAATATTTCTGCAAAGTCACACTTCTAACGTGAAAGGCATTTACTTTTGAAGGCATTAACATTTGTACCTGGTGTAAACGCATTAAGTGAATTTAACACAACAGTTCCTTTCGCTTGAACTACGCTGTCTCTCTGTATAGAAGCAATTACCTTAACATGTCGAACTTGCCCGGTCTTCCCTTACATAGACGAGCACTGAGTACCTGTACCTGTCATTTAACGACAATAGGCCTATTGCTGGACTGGTTACCACATTTCCATATTGAGGAAGTCTGGGGTTCACATCCGCAGCCCAGCAAACTTCTGTACTGAATGAGGTTTAATGTGGCATTTCTCGATTGTATCAGCCAAAGGAACAGGGTTAAAATTAAATTCGGCCGCAGTCTACTCCCTTCACGTGCTCTCCAGTTCTGACTTAATGATACTTAGCTGTAGTGATTGAAAATTTCGCCAAGTAAATGAATGCATAGTTGAATAAATTTTTCGTTTTGAACATAATTGATGCTGTAGTCTTATAATTTGTTTTTAAATAAATTAAGAAATAATTACGTATAATTTTGATGTTTTGCTGACCGTGCATCTCAGTATATTCCTAGTAATTAACCAACTTGTTGCACAAAATCTTGTTTTATAATGAGTTTATAAAATGCCTCTACATGTTTCGAGCACTATGTGATCATCATCAGGAGGTCAAAATTGTATTATACAGCATCTGGTATCGTCACACCTGTAGGTGGCCGTTCGGTGCGCAGGTTGGGACAAGACTGGTTCAACCATTCTTCTCCCAACCTGCGCACCGGACGGCCACCTACAGGGTGTGACGACACCAGATGCTGTATAATACAATTTTGACCTTCTGATGATGAGCACATAGTGCTCGAAACATGTAGAGGCATTTATTAAACTTATTATAAAACAAGATTTTGTGCATCAAGTTGGTTAATTTCTAGGAAAGTACTATAAATCCAAGAATTGAAGCTGTAATGAATAAAGAGGAGTGTCCATAATAATAAATAAGTAACGTCTACCAACTAAGTGGCCGATCTCAGGGGTTGTGCAGTCTAAGACGTGGGTCTTCGGCGGCTGGCTTGCTGGAATCCCGATGGGGGCATTTATGTCTCTCTCTCTCTTGTGAGTGTTGTGTTTTGTCAGGTAGAGTTCTCTGCGTCGGGCTGTCGTCCGAGTAGTCCTAACGATTGTGATGTGTCTCAATGTGATCGTGAAGCATCGTTAATGAGGAGGCCCTACCCCACCAGGGGCTGTTGCGCCATGGGACAGAGAGAAAAAGACACATCAGCCAAAAGAAGCATTTTTGTCTGTGAACACTTGAGACCACGAAATGTTATTGAGCACGCTCTCTGGCCAGCGCTGATAACTGAACACGTCACCCTGACGCCGTTAAGTAACCCTATTTCTAGGTCTGCGCGACCGGCGAGGCACCAGCTCTAGAGATATTAAAGTTGGCTGTGACAACCAATTGACGAGGATCTCATGACCCGCAAATTAAAAAAAGAGACAGTCCATGTAGTTCTTGAAAAGTATATGAGGCTCTTTCACTGTTCACAGCATGGCGTGTGTTGCTCCAAAATCGTAGTAAATTTCCGAAAACCAAATTTTCCAGCCCTGAGATCAGCGTGGCGTCCATATGTACTATCAGTTTTAACGTTAAAATGCTCTGGATTTTGTTCACAGTATGTGGTTGTATTTCCTTTAATTCTTGAAATAAACAGTGATTATTTCCCTAAATAACATTAACTGTATGACACTTATAAAGGTAAAGAATTATGTTTTCTGCGAGGTATGGACCAGACTTATTTCATTCTACAGATGAGTGTCAGGCTTCATTTGGTAAATACAATTTTAGTTGAGACGTTTGCCAGTTTTATTACCCTCCGTTAAGAAGCGGTCAGTTTTGCAGTAGCCTGCCGCATCTTTTACCTGAATTGTGTTCCCCGTAACACTGATATCTCTCTCCGGAAATAAGTGCAATAATATCCTAGAAGAGCAAGTTTTAAACAGTTCAGTGTGTTCTTTATCCCTAAGCCCATTCATCTTACATGGTGCCAGAAAACGGTCCCTGTGAACGCCATGGTGGCGTATGGTGATGAGTGGGCAGAGCTACACACATTCTTAAACTTTGCAGTGGATAAAAGAGACTGGTTCGATTTAAGCTCCACGTTTGTTTCCTCCGAGGAAGTGTCCTCGTTCCCTATCATCCATGAGGGTTGACTACCCCACAGCGGGCTTGGACTCTATGGAGAGTATAGCAAATTCATTTCTTTTCCCTGTATGGAAACACGATCCTTCCGTCGTCTAGCTCACAGCCTAGTCGGTGTACCGACTACATTGTCCCGGGTTCATGCTGGAGAATGTAACATTCCTTTACACAGAATGGCATTCTTGCGTTGTTGTACAGGACTCCTAATTCAGTACTTGTGACTGCTCGACTTTTTTGAGCAATGCATGTGCAAGTAAGAGAGAACCACGAAGAACGGAAGATGAACCCAGGCTTAAATCTGAAACTTTCTGTGCAAGTTGAGGAGAAGTGATTAAGGCAAGAAAACTTCTGAAATAGTACGTATATCTGTTTTTATCTGTCTGCCATAATGCACAAATGCAATTAAGTGGAAGACAACACTTTATTATTTTAATTAAATTACTGTTGGGAAAGCGACTAATGTAAGCATGGGCTATAAAGTAGAGAATTTAGTCCACATCTTACCAACAGGAACTCATTTGCTTAGACAAACACTCTGAAACAATGAAACATTATTCAAATTGAAAAAAAATATTACTCGATATGGTTTCTTCCCCTGGTTTCAAGAAAATTCCCTAGAAATGAAACAAAGACACCGTGGGTTGTGTTGACGTCACCATATAGAAGGGAAGTATTACTATTGCTTTGAAAGTGGCTTAGCTTTATGTGTTAAGATTAGTAGGATGAGGTGAAGTTTTTCAGAATGTTGTAACACTTACTTGATTGCGGCTGAAGAGTGATTTAATAAGCGGAAGTTCTTTAATAACCTGAGGTACCTTTATTGTGACCATGAGAAAACGATATTGAAACATTAAATAGAATTACGTCACGTGGGCTGAAGCTTATTTTATGAATAAATCTATTAAAATGCTATAAATCTGCATCGTTACAATTTAGCCACAAATTTCCTCTCCTGCATTATAAGTTTGTATATTCACTTTTTAGAGCGTATTAATTACCGTGTGTAAGAAATCACTTAACGTCTGAAAATTTATTTTTGTACCAGTTGATAAGCATTTCGTGCGACTGTTTCTTGAATAAGCACCTCGTGTTCTTTTGCAAAACATTAATTTTTTGATAGGTGTAATGGAGACAGTTAATATTTACTGTGAGACTTGGCATAAATATTCAACATTATATGAATAGATTCCTGGCTTCAGAGTATTAGTCGAATTTATTTTGCATCTAAGTGGATAACTGCCGTTATAGATTAACAAATCAGATACATTAGTTGAATTCTGTTACTACAAATCCCAAGGATGTGTCTGTTAACAGCAGGCTTTTCATTACACGTCTCTTGTATTCATCTTATTTTATTAATTATATGTTCTATATACTATATTTTCACTCTCTGTATTTACATTTTACAGTATTTCGTCTTATTCTCTGATCTGCACCAATTTTTCTATTTTTTTTGCCCATTTACATTTTATTTCATGTAAAGATTTACCTCAATTTTCTAATTCTAATGTCTCAGTGTTGCTGACGAATTTTGTTTACGCTATATTTTCTTTTATTTGTAACCATTTGTTTTAAACATTTCTGTCCATTTTTCGCCTTTTTGAATGGCACTATAGAAGTTTATTTGTACTCTTGTAAGAAGAATTCATCGTGATATTTCCAGTCATTGTTGACGTCCTTTGCAGTTAGGCTGAATCTGGCTGACAGCTGCATAGCTCAGTGTGCTCAAACGTAGTGAATATTCGCTACGGCTTCTCTGGTCGTAAATAAGCACGATTGTCCTTCCGCAGTCATATGATACAACACTAAGAAAGCTGTGGTTCTTCCAAGCATTGTGAAATTCCTTCAAAAGTTGTTCTAGAACATGACAATAAATTGCATGTAGAAAGGTGCGGAAGTTTGGAGGAACCGTTCTTCAGAAACATACACGTGTCCTCTACTCTAAACATGGCAGAACACTTATTTTACTCTGAAGGAGAATAAGGACAGCATAGCCTTAGGTTAATAGGTTAATCCTTTGTTTTTCCATTATGGTTCCTCTACTTGGGGGTAATTGAAATTCTGTATTTAGTTAAAGGCTCAAGAGATGTGTCCAATGGCTGCATGAAGTTTGGGTGTTCGTTCAACAGTAATGGTGCAGTGTTACTTAAACTTGTTACAGGATCGGTACGCCACAGACAGGGTCGAGCCCGAGATGGACCAGAGCCAGGACTACGAAATGCTGCTGGGGTATGAGAATGGGACGCACACTGTCTTCAGGTTCCGCAGACGGTACGACACTTGCGATCAGCACGATTACAGGATCACGGTAAGACGCTGACAGAGTTCAATGGAACACACAGCTTATTATTCTGCAGAGTACGGTGTTGATATTTATCTGTATTAACTAGTAATTTTTACTGAACTCATCTGTACATGTATTCAATATTTACTGAACAGTACTGCTGACAGGAGAGACGAATTTTAATTATGAACCATCCGAACGAGATTCGCTTAGACTTCCTCCGAGTAGTCTTTGTTCTACTTTCCCAACCTACCATAACTTTGGATAATCATCTCTCCTGTGTATTTCCGACAGCTGTATTTACCTTGGAATACAACACAGGACCTCATACTCCTCATATACAGGATGATTCCTTGCAATTAGACAGACCCGGAAATGCGCAATTTCAGTTTATTCAGTTACTTACTCGATTTTTGAAGAATAAAAAGAAAATGAAATAATATTTTCGGAAATCTTGTTGGATTTTCCTGTGTTGGAAACAAGCCCAATGAGATGAACGTGGCGGAAGAATACTGCTGGGCAGTGGCACAGGCGACAGGGTGGGCATGTTGCAGCCGATCAGGTTCCAGAGTGTTGGAAATTGGATCTCAGTTGGACGTCCTTGTACATAAATATATTTAACTGTGTGTTATACTCAAATACGACTTGCGCCGACTGTTACGGAATAAAATTATTGCGTAAGTCGGGAAAGTTTGTTTCAATAACCGGTTGGTTTTGTAAAGGACAGACAGACAGATAATTTACCATGAGGTACGAAGTGAAGTATCTAAGTAAATTTCAGGTATTAAAAATTTTAATCCGATGTTATTCTGGAATCCGACACACCGACTTAAATTTCTAGGTTAACGTCTACGGAATGAAGTTCTGAGCAATTTTTAAAGTCAGTGATATGTAAAGTTTCCAAGCCAGTGAGAAAGATAAGATGGTGCTTTAATATGTTGTAATGTCCTGTAGTTATAATGACACGTCTCCTTCTTCTCCAGGCAGAATAATTTTCAGATACCCTGAACACAGAATGAACAAATTCTTCCTGATCTTTGTTTGTATGTCCTGTACGGCCCCAGCCAGTCGGCAGTAGTCTTGTCCTGTACAGCCGCAGCCAGTCGGCAGTAGTCTTGTCCTGTACAGCCGCAGCCAGTCGGCAGTAGTCTTGTCCTGTACAGCCGCAGCCAGTCGGCAGTAGTCTTGTCCTGTACGCCCCCAGCCAGTCGGCAGTAGTCTTGTCCTGTACGCCCCCAGCCAGTCGGCAGTAGTCTT